>ERZ808037.220-NODE-220-length-60234-cov-15.522566_pt1 | contig 60234 bp, 47 predicted proteins | sample MGYA00380190_ERZ808037 | MGnify/ENA primary metagenome ERZ808037 (study PRJEB31490, sample SAMN06133399) | mouse gut metagenome | isolation source: J9 | host: mice | place: China: Chengdu | collected 2015-05 ... | reverse complement strand
AGGGCCGCTCTCGCTGCCTCTTAAATTCAATCAGTAGCGAGAGCGGCCGCACATTCCAGGGGATTTGTCAACCCCCTTTTTTAAAAGACACAAAAAAATGGTTAGACCTCATAATAAGAATCTAACCATTTCAGACAGTTCGCTATTAACTTAATGACATTGCTGGCTGAATAGTTACCTTACTCCCACATCGTCACACTCACGCCAGAAAGCGCCCGGATAAGAGAGAAACTCTGCGCCGCCTCACGCCTGCGCAATGGCCTGCACGGTTCTTCTTATATCCTCCTGGGTATGGGCCGCAGAGACAAACATGGCCTCGAACTGGCTGGGCGCCACATAAATCCCCGCTTCCAGCATCCCGGAAAAATAATCTGCAAATTTCTTCGTATCACAGGTAAGAGCCGAGGCATAGTCCGTCACCGGCCGGTCTGTAAAAAAGGCAGACAAAAGGGAACCTGCCCGGTTTACCTGTAATCCCTTTCTGCGGAAGGCCTCCTCCAGCCTCATGGCGCTTTCATCAATACGGCTGTAAATTTCCGGATGGCTCTTTAACTCCCTCAGGGTCTCAATCCCGGCCGTAACCGCTACAGGATTTCCCGAAAGTGTCCCCGCCTGATAGACTGCGCCCCCGGGGGCAAGCACCTCCATAATCTCCCTGGCTCCTCCGTAAGCGGCAAGCGGCATTCCGCCTCCCACAATCTTTCCAAGCGTCACCAGATCCGGCCTGATCTGAAAAAGATCGCAGGCTCCCCCATAGCACAGCCGAAAGCCCGTAATCACCTCGTCAAAAATAAGCAGGGCCCCGTTTTTCCCGGTAATATCCCGTAAAAATTCAAGGAACCCCTCCCCGGGCAAAACCACCCCCATATTGGCCGCAACCGGCTCCACGATCACCGCCGCAATGTCATCCTTTTCCGCTGCAAAGAGCCTTTTAACGCTCTCCTTATCGTTATATTCTGCCGTAAGGGTATAGGCCGCATATCCCTTCGGCACACCGGCGCTGTCCGGAACCGACTCTGTCATAAGACCGCTCCCCGCCTTCACCAAAAGCCCGTCGCTGTGCCCGTGATAATTCCCCGTAAACTTGACGATCTTATTTTTGCCCGTGTAGCCTCTGGCTGCGCGGATGGCGCTCATCACCGCTTCCGTACCGCTGGAGACCAGACGCACCTGTTCTATGGCGTCAATTGCATCTGTAATCATTTTTGCAAGGGTAATCTCAAGCCCTGTGGGCGCGCCGAAGGAAAGCCCCTTTTCGCACACTACTTTCACCCCGTCTACCACCCTCTCCGGCCCATGTCCCAGAATGCAGGGCCCCCAGGAGCAGACATAGTCGATAAACTCATTGCCGTCAACATCGTATATTTTGGAGCCCTGGGCCCGCTCGATAAAAAGGGGGCTGCGCCCTACGGAGCGAAAAGCCCTTACGGGAGAATTGACCCCTCCCGGGATATATTTTCCGGCTTCCTCAAAGCAAGCCCGTGATTTCTCTGTTCTCATTTTAACCTCCTGCCAGGTTTTTCACAAAAATACCGCCTAATACCCTGTCATGCCGTTTCTCATTTTTCCATCAGCCACCCTGCCACGTCAAGGGCATGGTAGGTGATAATCCGATCCGCCCCCGCCCGTTTCATGGCGGTGATATTTTCCATGACGATCCTCCTTTCGTCGATCCAGCCCCTTTCAGCCGCGGCCTTGACCACAGAATATTCTCCGCTCACATTGTAGGCTATAATGGGCACCGAAAAAGCTTCCCGGGCCGACCTTAAAATATCCAGATAAGCCAGGGCCGGTTTTACGATGAGCATATCCGCCCCTTCCTCCAGGTCATCCTCCATTTCCCGAAGGGCCTCTCTTGCGTTGGCCGGATCCATCTGGTAGGTGCGCCTGTCCCCGAACCGGGGTGCGGACTCGGCGGCATCCCGGAACGGCCCATAATATCCGGAAGCATATTTGGCGCTGTAGCTTAAAACCGGAACATTCCTGTGCCCCTCTTCATCCAGCGCCCTGCGGATTGCCGCCACCCGCCCGTCCATCATATCGGAGGGCGCGACAATATCGGCTCCCGCATCCGCATTGGTCACGGCGGCTCTTGCCAGAAGGGGAAGGGTCTCGTCATTTAAAACCGCATTTCCCTTTACCAGCCCGCAGTGTCCATGGGAGGTATACTCGCAAAGACAAATATCCGCGATCACCAAAAGGCCGGGAAGCCGCTTCTTTATATAACGGATTGCCTGCTGCGTAATCCCATTGGGATCATAGGCGCCGCTCCCCTTTTCATCCTTATGGGCGGGGATTCCAAACAATAAAACGGCAGGGATTCTCAGATTGCTGAGCCTCTCTAAAATCCCCTCCAGACGGTCGATAGAATACCGGAAAACTCCGGGCATAGAATGTACCGGCTCTGCAATGTCTCTTCCCTCCTGAACAAAAATCGGATAGATCAGATCCTCTGGCGCTATTCTCGTCTCCCGCACGAAGCTTCTCATTTCTTCACTCTGTCTCAATCTCCTGAATCGTCTCATACAGCCTCCGCCTCTCTGTGTCTTTTATTATTTCCTCCGCTATGCCCTCTATAGTATATTTCTCAGGCACAAGACAAGTCTCATTTCGTATTTTCCCAAAGGCCTTTTGCGTTTCCGGCCCGATACATACGGGTTTCGTCAGAGCAGAAAAATCCCCGCTTTCCAAAAAGGCCTCCGCCCCACGGGCGCTGCCGAACACAATGTAATCCGCCTGGCTGCAAAAGCCCCGTATTCCCTCCCGAATGACTTGGGTGTGATAAATTCCTCTGTCCTCGAAAGAAATCCCTCCCCTTCGCAGCTCCCCGGCCAGCTCCGGTGATCCTTCCTTCGCCCGCAGAAGCAGCGCCCTTTCGCCCGGCTTAAGCCTTAAGGCCAGCTCCTGCCCCAGAGCCTTCGCGGTAGATACCGCAGGCTGAAAATCCGCGTAAATTCCATGCTCTGCAAGGCTGGCAGAGGTGCCCGGGCCGATACAGGCAAACTTCAGCAAGGAAAGCCGGCGCAGGTCGGTTTTTCTGAGAAACAGCCCGTCAAAAAACACCTCCACCCCGTTGGCGCTGGTAAAAACCAGCCAGTCGAAGCCTTCAAAGGATTGAGGTATATTCTCATAATCTGCGGCGATTTCCAGGCAGGGACAGCCCTGGGCCTCTGCGCCGAGCTCGGACAGGCAGCGGACTGCTTTCTTCACAAAGGCCTTTGTCCCCGTCACCGTCACAAAAACCCTGTCCAATTTCCTGCAAAGGGCGCCCTCCAGATGAAGCTCCGCCGTTTGGCCTACCACCAGCACCGCCGGCGTCCTGGCCTGCCCGGCCTTTGAGGCAATATCGCAAAGAGCCGCGTCGATTCTTTTTTCACGGGCGCTGTAGCCTCTTGAAAGGATGGAAGCCGGCGTATCCGGCGCTTTCCCGTTTGCCAGAAGGGCCCCGGTGATTTCTTCGATCCGGCTAAGCCCCATGAGAAACACAAGGGTTCCCTCAAGCTCTGCCAGGGCCTTATAATTTTCTTCTTTTCCGGAAGCGGAATGTCCCGTGACAATCGTCACGGACTGGGCCGTCGTCCTGTGTGTTACGGGAATGCCGGCATGTCCGGGCACGGCGATACCGGAGCTTACCCCGGCCACCACTTCATAAGGAATCCGCTCCTTTTGCAGGTACAGGATTTCCTCTCCGCCCCTTCCGAATACAAAGCCGTCTCCTCCCTTTAAGCGAACCACCCTCTTTCCCTCTTTCGCTTTTTCGGCAAGGAGCCGGTGGATCTCTTCCTGACTTCTGCTGTGCTCTCCCATGCGCTTTCCCACATAAATCTGCCGGCAATCTGCCCTGGTTTCCAGCAGCAGATTTCTGTCTATCAAATCATCATAGACCACCACATCCGCCTTTTGAAGTTCCGAAAGGCCTTTTAAGGTGATAAGATCCTTTCCGCAGCCTGCCCCCACTAAGGTTACGGAACCTGCTTTATCCATTTCTCAGTCCCCCCTTATCTCACGGGCGATTTCCCCGCAAAGCGCCTGATAGTCCTCCCAGGCGCCCTTGCGCTCGGCCTGCCTTTCCCCAAACAGGGCTCTGATTGTAACCTCTCCCCGGGAAAGCTTTGCAAAGGCTCCCACAGGATCGCTGCACTCTGCCTCCAATTGCCGCAGCATACAGCGCTCCGCCGCAAACCGGCAGAGCGTAGCCCTGTCCGAAATTTCTTCCAGGACCGCTCTTTTAAATTTATCCGTCTCCCGGCACTGCACTGCCAAAATCCCCTGACAGGCCGCAGGCAAAAACTCCTCCTCCGAAAAAATCCGCACGTCGAATTCCGACAAATCAATGCCAAGCCGGTCTATACCGGCCTTGGCAAGAAGAAGTCCGTCATAGCTCCCCTCCCGGAGCTTTTGAAGGCGTGTGTCAACATTTCCCCGGATGGGAACCGGAACCGCCTGGGGAAACAGCTTCCTCAACTGCACAATCCTCCTGGGACTTCCTGTGCCGATCCCCGCTTTATCAAAAATCGGCTTTCCCTTTTTGGTAATCAGGCAGTCCCTGCCATCCGCCGCCCTGGGAATCCCTGCGATGACTGTCCCCTCAGCCGGCACATAGGGCAGATCCTTGCCGGAATGCACGGCAATATCCGCCCTGCCGCAAAGAAGCTCTTTTTCCACTTCCCTCACAAACAGCCCCTTTCCGCCGATCTCGCTGAGCGGATGAACACGATCCCGATCTCCCTTTGTGGAAACCACCAGGATTTCCGTATGGATACCTCTTTTTTCCAGCAATCCCCTGACAATCTCTGTCTGGGCCAGCGCAAGGGCGCTTCCTCTGGTGGCTATAACCCAGTTTTTTTCTCTTTCTTCCCTCATAATCTCTTCTATTTCCTCGTCCGCAGCCTTATTGTCTGTCTCCAAAAGCCTGATCAGTGTACGCCGGTTGGCCTTCTGCTTGGCCTTCATGGAAGGACAGGCTTTCCATCCCGCACGGAATTTCTCCATCCTCTCCAGGATCTCTTCTGTTTCCCCGGGCAAAAGCTCCTCTATTTGCTCCCGCAAAAGCCGGGAAGCGGAGGGGCAACTTCCTGCCGTGGTGATTCCCACAACAAGATTGCCTCTTTTGATCAGGCTTGGAAAAATAAAGGTGCATAGCGCCGGGTCATCCACCACATTCACCGGGATTCTCCGCCTGCGGCAGGCCTCTGCCGCCGCCCGGTTCGCCCTGCCCTCATTCATGGCGGAAATCACATAATCTGCAAGCAAAATATCCCTTTCCTCAAATTCCTTCTCCAGGATACAGATGCCTTCCGTATTCTGTACCTCCTGCCTGAGCCTTTGAATATCCTTTTCGCCGGCACCGTCAGGATCACTGAGCCGCCGGCCGGCAATGGCGGTTTGGGGAGCAAGGATGAGAATACTCGCACCAAAGCGCAAAAGCTGGGCCGCCTTTCTTTCCGCCACCTTTCCGCCCCCAAGAATTAAAAAAATTTTTCCCTCTATATTCTCAAAAAAAGGAAATAAGTTCACCCTTCCATCTCCATTCTCGACAGCACCCCCAAAAAGCTCACAAGCTCGTCCGCATCTGCCGTTTTTCGATACCGGTAAATAAACTGTTCTATCCCCTTCGGCAGCCTGTCTTTCATTGCAGACATTCGGGGGTAAAAATCCCGGAAAGCAATTTCCTTGCGGAGCTCATCCACTCCCTCCAGAAGAATGCTCTCCGCTGTCTTAAGCTCGCTTTGTTTGATCTCATTATTTTTTCTGGCAATCTCCTCAAAATCATCGAGCCTGAGCAAAACGGAGCCCTCCAGCTCCGGCACCAAATCGTCTATATCGCCGGGCATGGCCAGATCAACAAAAAGCCGTCTTTTGGGCGTCACGTTATTCTCTTTAAGCATAGCCCTGGTAACCGTATAGTGGGGGCTGGCAGTGGCGCTTATAATAATGTCAGCCTCCTCCATATACCGGTACCTCTCTCCAAAGGGAACTATCCTCACATCCTCCGCCAGGGAATGGCTCTGTCTTACGGTTGCCGTAATTTCACAGTCCCCGTAGGAAAGCAGATTTTTTATCACCTTTCTCCCTGTGTCCCCGCTGCCCCCCATCAGCAGCACCTTTTTCCTTCCCTCAAAAAATTTATGGCACTGGGCCGCCGCCAGGGTTGCTATGCTGACAGAGCTTTTGGACAAAAGGGTCCGGGTCTTAATCCGTTTGGCCGTTTCAAAGGCTGACTGAAAAATCAGGTTAAAACCGCCCTCTGTAAAACCTCCGTCCTTGGCGCATAAATAGGCTCTTTTGAGCTGGCCCAAAATTTCGTCCTCTCCGACCACCATAGAATCCATCCCGCTTGCCACATGAAAAAGATGCCTGATTGCCCCTTCCTTCTGCCTAACGAGAATACTGCCCTTCAGCAGCGAAGGGTCTGTCTTTGCCGCCCTGGCCAGAAGCCCTATGGCCTTTGTATAATCGCCGTTTCCGTACAGCTCACAGCGATTGCAGGTGGCAAGATAGACGGTTTCGCAGATGCCGGCCTCTTTACATTGGCTCTGAAGCTCTGCTGCCCTCTGAGGCTCAAGAACCATTTTTTCCCGAACTGCCCCTTTTGCATTTTTATAATTGGCAGATATAACAAACATCATATTGTGTATTTATTCACTCCCGTCAAGAGCCGACCTCATTCAAAACAACTCCTGTTTCCAGGAGCTGTCTCGTATTTTTGTATTCCTTTTTTGATCTACAGTTCACAGTTATTCACCGTCCTGGGAAAGGGAATCACATCCCTGATATTGGCCATACCCGTGAGATACATCACACATCTCTCAAAGCCCAGCCCAAAGCCTGCATGGCGCACGGAACCGTAGCGGCGCAGATCAAGATAAAAATCATAGTCCTGCTTATTAAGACCAAGCTCCTCTATGCGCTGCTCTAAGAGCTCTAGTTTGTCCTCCCTCTGGCTTCCGCCGATGATCTCGCCGATTCCCGGAACCAGACAGTCCATGGCCGCCACGGTCTTTCCGTCCTCGTTTAATTTCATGTAAAAGGCCTTGATTTCCTTGGGATAGTCGGTCACGAATACGGGACGCTTAAATTCCTTCTCCGTGAGAAAACGCTCATGCTCGGTCTGCAGATCGCATCCCCAATGCACCTTATACTCAAATTCGTCGTTGTGCTTCTCCAAAATTTCAACGGCCTGGGTATAGGTCACATGCCCGAATTCAGAGGCAAGCACATGCTCCAGCCGCTCAATCAGCCCCTTGTCCACAAACTGATTAAAAAACGCCATCTCCTCCGGCGCATTTTCCAGCACGTAACGGATAACATACTTCAGCATTCCCTCCGCAAGCACCATGTCATCCTTTAAGTCCGCAAAGCATATCTCCGGCTCGATCATCCAGAATTCCGCCGCATGGCGGGCTGTATTGGAATTCTCCGCCCGGAAGGTGGGGCCGAAGGTATAAACGTTCTTAAACGCAAACGCATAGGTTTCCACATCAAGCTGTCCGCTTACCGTAAGATTGGTGGGTTTGCCGAAGAAATCCTGACTGTAATCCACCTCCCCGTCCTCTGTTTTGGGTACATTTTCCAGATCCAGGGTGGTCACCTTAAACATTTCCCCTGCCCCCTCACAGTCGCTTCCGGTAATCAGAGGGGTATGCACATAGACGAATCCTCTCTCCTGGAAAAACTGATGAATGGCATAAGCGGCCAGGGAGCGCACCCTGAATACTGCCTGGAAGGTGTTGGTCCGCGGGCGCAGATGAGATATGGTGCGCAGATATTCGAAGCTGTGACGCTTCTTCTGCAGGGGATAGTCGGAAGAGGAAAGCCCTTCCACCACAATCTCCCGGGCCTGCATCTCCAAAGGCTGCTTGGCCCCCGGCGTCACCACAATCCGTCCTGTCACAGTAAGTGCAGCGCCCACGCCGATTTTTGCAATACTGCCAAAATCCTCCATGGCATCAGAGTATACCACCTGAAGCGGTTCAAAAAAGCTTCCGTCGTTTATCACCAAAAATCCAAAGGTTTTGGAGTCACGATTGCTCCTTACCCATCCGCCTACTGTTACCTCTTTATCCGCATAGCTTTCTTTTTCCCGGAATATATCCTTAATATTGGTCAGTTTCATTTTGTTCCTACCTTTCTCCTGTACAGTTTTTCATATTTTACCACATTTTTCTTCTCCTTAAAACCCTGTTGCGGGCTTTATCTTCCATACATCCCAAAGTAATTCCGGGCCGCTTCCTCGTCCAGGGCAAAAATCTTTTGGAGCTTTTCGATAATCCTTGTCTCTGTTACCCCTTCTTCTAAATAGTCTGCTATTAATCCTCTGATTCCCTGGCGCACCCCTTCCTGCCGCCCCTGCTGTATTCCCTGTTCGAGTCCCTCTTTCAGCAATTCCTCTTTCCAGTCCTCCATCGCCTGACACATATTCAGCCTTTCTCCTTCCCTGTAATACTCTTTCTGCTTCAGTAAATCCTCTCTATTTATCATAAGGCTGATAGCCTCAAAGGTTTCTTCATCCAAATTCCGCATCCTTTCCTCATTATCCCTGCAATATTTTTGAAGCGCTTCCTTACTTTTGTGTCTCTTTAAAATTCCCACCAGTTCCCTCACTCCGGTCTGAAAATTTTCTTCGTCAAGTTCCTTCAGAGCGATCAGATTTAAATGATAATTTGAAATATACTGTCTGAATATTTCGTTTTCTCTCCCTAAGCTTAGCATATCGTGCAGCGTTCTGCAACCGTCATATTCCTCTGTTCCATGATAAAAGACGATGGTTATCACCGGCTCCAGCCTGTCTTCCTTTTTCATCCCCGATAGATACTCCGCCCCCTTTAAGCCATTCCCGGATTTCTTTTCCATCTTTCGATATTTGGCCTGCAGCCTTTTAAGCTGTTTTTTGTATTCCAGGACATCGTATTCCATACACCTTACAGGCATGGCATAATGAACCATTTCCTGGTTTTCCACCCCGATCAGCAGATAGCTTCCCCCTCTGCAGACCTTCCTTAAAATATCCCTGGCTCTTCCTTCCCTGGAGTATACCGTCTGGCTCTCTTCAATTTGCTCTGGCTTTATCACTTCTCTCCCCTGATACAGGCTGCCATTTACAAAATCAGCAAATTTATCCGGTTTTTCCAGATAATCACAGATTACATTATTCTTTTGTCCCATACTTTTTATATCTCCTTATTAATAAATCCAATTGAAAATATCGGCGGATCAGCCTGAATCGAAATGACACTCACGGGTCAGAGAAACAGAATTTTCAATATGCTTTCAGATATTGATTATCCTATCATAAATCAAAGAGGAAATATAGAATATTCCCCCAAATTTTATAAAAAGTTAACTTTTATGCAATATGGCAATTTCCCCAAAAACGGAGTATAATCCTTATATCCAATCATTGCTGCAGCAGCCGTCTGCGGCAACAAATAAATAACTTCACAAAGGAGGGTATTATGATCAATCACTTTTGTAAGCATCCCTTATGGGAAGTCAGCGCCCGGCTCTCGGCAGTGGCGAATGGCGCCCGCCCGGCCGATATGGTCATTGTCCACGCAAACCTGGTCAATGTATGTACGAAGGAGCTCCTGCCGGATGTGTCCGTAGCCGTTTCCGCCGGGCGGATCGCTTTGGTCGGCGATGCCGCACATTGCATCGGCGAGGGCACCCAGGTAGTCGATGCTGCAGGAGCATACCTTGCTCCCGGTTTTCTGGACGGCCATATCCACGTAGAATCCTCCATGATGGGCGTGGGCGAATACGCCAAAGCCGTCATTCCCCACGGAACCGTAGGGATCTACATGGATCCTCACGAGATCTGCAACGTGCTGGGCCTTAAGGGCGTACAGTGTATGATGGAGGACGCCGCCCGCACCCCGCTGAAAGCCATGCTGACCACACCCTCCTGCGTACCTGCCGTTCCCGGCTTTGAGGATACCGGCTCCCATGTAGGGCCGCAGGATGTGGCAGAGACAATGGAATGGGATACCTGCGTGGGCCTTGGGGAAATGATGAACTTCCCAGGCATCCTCTCTTCCAATGAGGAAACCCATGCCATTACCGGCAATACCTTAAAAGCCGGAAAGATCGTCACAGGCCATTATTCCATGCCCGAAAACGGAAAAGGGCTGAACGCCTACGCCGCCTCCGGCATCCGCTGCTGCCACGAATCCACCAAGGCAGAGGACGCCCTTGCCAAAATGCGTCTTGGCATGTACGCCATGTTCCGCGAGGGCTCCGCATGGCATGATCTGAAGGAAGTGGCCAGAAGCATCACGGAAAATAAAGTGGACACCCGCTTTGCATGTCTGATCTCCGACGACACCCATCCCCACACCCTCCTGTCCCAAGGACATCTGGACCATATTGTCCGCCGGGCGGTGGAAGAAGGCATTGACGTACTCACTGCGATCCAGATGGTAACCATCAACTGCGCCCAGTGCTTCCAGATGGATCATGATCTGGGAAGCATCGCCCCCGGAAAATGCGCAGATATGGTACTGCTTGACAACCTGGATGATCTGAATATTAAGAAAGTCTGGATTGACGGCACTCTGGCCGCTGAGGATGGGACAATTGTGGGCGAGTACGTCCCTTATACTTATCCGGAATGGGCCACCCGCTCCATCCACATCCGGGATGAGATCACACCCGAAACCTTCCGCATTCCCGCCAAAGAAGCGTGTGTCAGCGCCCAGGGGACTGTAGAGGTGCGCGCCATCGAAGTGATCCCTGCAAGGGTAGGCGATTACGAGCGCCATGTTACCCTGCAGGTAAAGGACGGATTGCTTTTATCCGATGTGGAACAGGATGTGCTGAAAACCGTGGTCTTTGAAAGACACCATGAAACCGGCAAAAAAGGCTTTGGTTTCGTGAAGGGCTTTGGAATCCGCTGTGGAGCCATGGCCTCCACGGTAGCCCACGACGCCCACAATCTGCTTGTGGTAGGCACCAACGACGAAGATATGGCCCTGGCCGCCAACACCCTGATCGAATGCGGCGGCGGCATGTGCGCCGTACAGAACGGGGAAGTGCTGGGACTGGTTCCTCTCCCCATTGCAGGACTGATGAGCGACAAGCCTGTGGAGGAAATCGGAAAGATTGTAGCCTCCTTGGAAGAAGCCTGGAAAAAGATCGGCTGCTCCATGCCCTCTCCTTTCATGACTATGGCGCTGATTCCATTGGCCTGCCTGCCGGAGCTTCGGCTCACTGACCGGGGACTGGTGGACTGCACCCGGTTCTGCTTTGTGGATATTGAGGTTTAGACACGGATAACCGAATAAGGTTTTCGCCAAATATTTACAGGCAGCGACAAAAATAGAACCTTGCCGCTGCCTGTAAAATCGGTTAATCTGTTTTCTCTACTCTTGTCCTGCCAAAAATAACCGGACATGCCATCGCTTCCAGATGGCAGTCCCGCACCACTTTTCTGTGTATCTGGTCGGCCTCCTCCAGAATTTCCTCCTCATCAACTCCTGTAAGCCTTCCCTCCTCCATTACAATTTTTCCATTGACAATCGCCAGGGAAAAATCGCCGCCGGATCCCTCGTAAACGATTTTGTCTATGGGGGATAACTGTGGGAAGAATTTGTCCTTCATCCAGTCAAGCTGAACCAAATCTGCCAGCTTCCCCGGCTCTATAGAACCTAAGCTTTCCTCAAAACCAATACATTTTGCCGCATCCACAGTTACCATTTCCAGCGCTTTCATCGCCGGCAGATAACGGTTATCATCATGGAAAATACGCTCGGACAGCAATACCCTGCGCAGGGATTCTAGCAAATCCAATGTTGTTCTCGGCGCACATCCGTTTGTCGTAATTCCCACCGGAATCCCCATCTCAACCGCCTCACTGATCGGCGTTCTTTTATAATATCCCTCCGCGGTATAGTACATCTTGGTACCTGTCTGACGGAATATTTCCAGCTCTTTATAATTGGCAGCCGCCACATGCTCCATCCCGATCAACACATCCGGCCCCAGAAGCATATTCTCCTTATCCGTATATGCAAGCGTAATCCAGCCTCCGTATGTATCGGTGTAGATCTGCGTATTATATTTTTGGGCCAGTTGCCGCACTTTTTGGTTAATATCCAGTTCCATGGGGGTAAGTTTACTCAAATTACCCGGATTACTTTCTCCCATGGCATGCCCCATCAGCAATTGATGCGGCGTTACAAAAACATGGGTCAACCCGTCAAAGGCTCCCTGCATCCTGCGCAGTGTCTCTTCCGTCCCCGCAAGCATGTCATCATAAGACGCCCGGACCTCTACCTGTCTTCCGTCTTTCCATCGGGTATATCTTTTGGGATAGCTCTCTCCATAAGGAATTCCGGTGCCCAGGATCTCACGCCCGCCTGTCTGGATATAACCGGTTCCATGGCTTATGGGGATCTCCGGGCAGTCGCCCATAGGGGTACTTCCCATCACATTGACTGTGGTTGTGATACCATTATGAATCGCACTTGCGCCATGAAGCTTACCGTCCGTATACCAAAAATCAGAATCAGCATAATTTTCATACACCTGAATCAGCATTGGCCACCAGTTTTTCATGGTATCGGATTCAAGCTTTCCCATCAGGCAATGGCCTGCATGGGAATGACAGTTGATAAGACCCGGAAGGAGAATGTTTCCTTTGCAGTCAATCTCCCTTTCCCCTTGAAATTCCTTTTGCAGTTCTTCTCCCCCCACAGCAGCTATGTATCTGCCCTTCACTGCAACGACTCCCTGATCTATGATCCGACGCCCTTGATCCATCGTCACAATGACCGCATTTTTTAACAGTATATCCGCTCTTTTCATTCCGTCCCCCTACAATCCTGCATATGCTTCCCCGGCCGTATTTCTGGGCCTGTACCCATCTTTGTCCAGGAAACTTTTAAGCTTCTGTGCCCATAAATCTTCCTGCTCCTTTTCAGCATCTGTCCTCTCTCTTAGTAACTTCCCTTTTTCCACCAGCAGTTCCCCGTCTACCATGACCTCCGCCACATGGCTGCTGTTTCCATCCATCATCAGACGATGGACAGGCATATCGTAGAAGGGGGTGGTTCTGGCCCTTCGAAGATCCACTGTGATAATATCCCCGCGTTTTCCCGGCTCTAAGGAACCTGTCTTCTTATCTATCCCAAGGACCCTTGCGGCGTCCACCGTCATCAGTTCCAACTGCTTTCCCACCGGAAGATAATAAAGATCATCAAACCTAAGCTGCTCTATCATTTGTGCCCTTCTTGCCGTCTGAAAGGGATCCAGACTTCCCCCACGAAATCCATTTTCATTCATAAGCGCACAGGGAATGTCTCTCTCCAGCATTTCAGCAAAAGGACAATAACGTATAGATTCCTCCACCCCATGCGCTATGGCGATTTTATGTCTGGCAATCTCCATAATCTCCCGGTAAGTCAGATCATTTCCATACTGAAACAGCCATTCATTCCCCTCCCAAATATCTTCTGCCGCATTTCCCAGCACTGTCACATCATTTTTAAAAACATTGGCAGTGAGGGGGACTTTCAGTTCCTTCACAGCTCTTAACCGTTTGACAGCCGAAGCCGTTTCCTCACAGGAAACGCTTTTGTTTAACCCTCCATGCCTTTCCGGATCTCCAACCAGATTTCCCAAATACAGCCGCCAGCTTAACCTGGAAGATTTCTTTTCCTCTTCTCTCATCCCTATCAGAAGCTTCTCTTTATCCTTCTCATCTATTTCCCGGGCTGGTATGCCTGCTCCTGCAACCATTCGGATTCCCTGCGTCCTCTGTCCGCTCAATGATTCCTGTACTTTCTTCCAATAATGATCCCTCTTCTCCTGATCCGGCCAGGGGTAATTTACCGCCCCTGTGGTATACCCCAGCCCAATTCTCTGACGGGCCACACATCTTCCCTCCGTCCGAAAAAAATCAGCCGGCAATTTACTTAAAATCTCTTTGGCTTCTTTGTCCTTGTTTTCCACACTTAAATGGTGGAGATAGCCAAAGCCTGCATATCCTCCGCAATCAATGAATCCCGGAAGGACACATTTCCCCTCGCAGTCAATCTCCGTGAATTGGACCTTTGAAAAAGCCTCCTGCCTTGCATCCCACGCTCCCTCTCCTGCCCATACAATCTCTCCATCCAAAACCGCCACTGTTCCTTTGGGGATCACTCGCCTCTCAGAGTCCATTGTCACAATACAGCCATTTTTAAAAATATATCCGCCCATTCCTGTCTCCTTATGCATTCGTATATAATGCCTCCGCCAGCCGCTTATAATATCCTATCATCCTCTCCGGTTCACAGGACGGCTCGTCCACCACAATTGAAAACCACCCCTTATATCCATGGCTTTTTAATATTCCAAACATTTCTTTATAAGGGAATATCCCCAGCATTTCATGCATATGCACATGGGCCAGATAGGGTATCACTTCCCCCAGGGTAAGCTCCGCGGAACCGCCAACCAAATCCCCGTCATCACAATTGTATACAAGTCCACAATTTCTCTCTGCACATTTTCTCATCACTGTCTGCATATCCTTACGGAACTGGAAGGTTCCATGCATGTTCAGCAGGACTTTTACACCATAGTCCCTGGCAAAGTCCCCTAATTCTCCCAAGATTTTACTGATCCGTTCAATAAATGCATCCCTTGAAATAAAATCCGGGAGATCGTTTCCCACCACCCGGAAAACCGGTGCTCCCATTTGCGATGCCAAAATAATCCCCTTTTTGGCATCCTCCACATTTCTTGCAATCTCAGCTTCCTCTTTCCCATCAAATCTACAATACGTGGCAATGGAAACCGTCTCCAGCCCTTCTCCATACAGCCGCTCACGGATGTCCAGGATTTCCTCTCCTGGTGTTTCCAGTTCCACACCGTGCTTATGTCCATATCCTACGCTGAATTCGATTCCCCCTATTCCCTGCCTTTTACATACTTGTATCAGCTCCTCCAGGGAGAAATCACCTGCCAGATTATGAGTATTCAAACATATTTTCATTTCTTCTCCTTAAACATCCATATTTATTAAACAATTTCATTTGACATCTGAATATTCCTTGATATATACTAAATTAACAAAGTAAACAAGAAGGTAAACATCATGTCCACTATTCGCGAAGTTGCTAAGGCTGCGGGCGTATCTCCCGCTACCGTTTCACATGTATTAAATGGAAATACCAATTTTTCCACCAAACCCGAAACCAGGGAAAAGGTCTGGAAGGCTGTCAATGATCTTCAATACATTCCGGTCAGTACCTGTTCCAAAAAGAACGAAAAAGAAAAGAGCTGGAACATCGGAACTGTTTTGTATATCACCGTAGAAAAGATGTCTGATCCCAGCTTTCTGGCTATCCTTCAGGGAATAGAATTCCAGCTCAAAAAGTATAACTCTTCCATTTCATCCTTCCGTGTCTCCCATGAAATTGACGAGGTCATTCAATCTATGGCGGATCAGCAGATTGACGGTTTCATCTGTATGCAGCCATTGGAGCCCCATCATATCGGTAAATTAAAAAATATCTGTAAGCATGTGGTTATGATAGACGGCTATCTTCCCAACTGCGACAGCGTAAGCTATGATCATTACGGGATCGGCGAGATGGCAGCACAGCACTTTCTCTCCCTTGGACATCACCGCTTCGCTTTCATGTGCGGCCAGGACTTCAACGAGCCGGATCCCTTCCAGGAGCAAACCCTGAATGCCTTTCGCTACACCGTCCAAAAAGCCGGAGGCGTTTTATCTGAAGAACATATCCTCAGGATTCCCAAATGGCGCCAAAGTATTGCCTATGAGGAAATCAAGAAAATGATGCAGAAGGATCACCCTACCGCGCTCTTTTGCACCAGTGATCTGTTGGCTATGACCTCCATCGGCGCTATCAACGCCTGTGGCTATAAGATTCCTTCCGACATTGCTCTGATGGGTATCACCAATATAGAGGCAACCGCCTACTCCACACCCCCATTGACCACGATCTCCCTTCCCCTGGTGGAATTGGGCAAAAAAGCGGCTGATCTTCTCATCGCCCGCTTGAACGGAATGGCAACATTACCTGAACGGATCTTATATCCTACAGAGCTTATAGTCCGTACCTCCACCATTGGAGCTTCCTCTGAGCAATAGCGAAAATTAAATGGGAAGCCGCGAAAGTAAATTGACTGCCGCGGCTTTCTTTTAGCCCTTTATGATTGGCGAGAGATAATGTAATGCTTTCTCCATTCTTCCCAGCGCCAGATCATCAAATTTCATTTTTTCATATATTTCCGGAGGCACAATATCTCCGGAGGCAATCTTTTCATAGGAGAGTCTTGAGAGACGTTCCAGTTCCCGTATTTCTTCCTCTTTCAAATCCGGGTGTCCTGCCCTCCACTGGGGATTCTTGTAAGAGATAAACATTTCGCCCATATGGTCCTCAATATTAAAGAGCGCTTCCGGATTCTTTTCACGGACAATATCTGCCATTGTCTGAAAGTCCAACACGCCGTCGCCTGCCGGACGCACGTTTCTCTTCAATCCTTCCGGGCTTTCCAAAAGGAGTACATCCTTTACGTGCAGCAGCTTAATATAAGGCGCCACACGCTTCGTCGCCGCAATGGGCTCCTCCCCCCTCGAAACGATATTTCCAGTGTCTAAGGTAACGGAAACCACATCTTCCCCAACCTCCTCTATCACCCTTAAGATTTCCCAGGTAGTGATCTCCTCATGGGTCTCTATGGAAATTGTGGAACCATAATGTCTCAAGACCGGGGCCAGTTTCTTTAAAAATTTCACGGTTGCCTCCAACTGGTTCTCCCAGCTTACATCCTCGCGGAACCGGTCCGTACTGTAGGGCTCCGGCAGGGTATATCCCCGGTACCCGCCAGTCTGAGATACCAGGTGGTGGCTTCCCAGAATCGCCGAGGCTTCTATGATCTTCTCGCACCCCTTTTTGTAGCTTCCATCCCCCAGTTCCCAAAAGGAGGGCATTTCTGCCGTATTATAAGGATTGATTCTTCCTAGGCCCGCTGCCAGATACATTCCCAAATGATCTGCCGTCTCCTTTGCCTCCCGCAATTCCCCTTTATCCAATGTTGCTGAGATAAAAGTAGGATTTTTAAACTGTCCTCCCTGAGCTCCCATTCCCTTTGCCCTGAGCAGTGTTTCTTCAAGCGGCTCCTGTGGATCCCTGATAAAACCGTGACACAATTCAATACCCAGCTTCATAAATACGCGCCATCCTTTCTCCTTCTTCTAAGCCTTTAATCCTCCCAGCGCAATCCCTTCCATCAGAGAACGCTGTCCTGCAATAAACACAAGAATCATTGGCAGAGTAGCCATTACCGCACCTGCCATAATCAAATTATTCTCCGTCGCCACCTGTCCCTGCATACTGGACAGCGCCAATGACAATACCCTCACCCTGTCTGAGGAAGTCATTGTCATGGGCCACATCAGCTCATTCCACTGGCCTAAAAGGGCAAAAATCCCATAAGCCACCATAGCATTGGAACATAGCGGCAGCATGATTTCCCCATAAATCCTGAAATACCCCGCTCCGTCTATTCTGGCAGACTCCAGCATTTCATTGGGAATCGTAAGAAAGAACTGCCGCAAAAAGAAAATACCATATACGCTGATAATACCGGGAATAATTAATGCCTTGTAGGAATCCAGCCACCCCAGCGCATCTACGGTTTTATAATTTGCAATCAACGTCATTTGCGGCGGTATCATCAACAATGTGAGCAACAGGCCAAAGAGCTTGTCCCTGCCCGGAAAATGCATTTTTGCAAATACAAATGCGGTCAGCGAATTAAAAAATAATTGAAGCAGAACCGTTGTAAACGTCACAAAAATCGTATTCAGATAATACCTTCCAAAACTCATCCTGCCAAGCACGGTCGTATAATTGTCCAATGTCCAGCGATCCGGAAAAAACTGAAGCGGCAGACGCATCATCTCTGTATTCGTCTTAGAGGAGGAGAAAACCATCCAGATGTAGGGAAGCAGCATAATCACTGAGCCTGCCGTCAGAATCAGCCATTTCGCCCCTATTGTCATATAACCCTTTCTCTTCATTCAGCTCCCTCCTATATATCATAATTTACCCAGCGTTTTTGCCCGGCAAACTGAACCACAGTCACCAGCAGGATAATCAGTAGCAGAATAAACGCCTCCGCAGCCGCGTAACCCATTTCCATAAAAGTAAATCCGTTTCTGTAAATTCCAAATACCATGGTTCTCAAAGCATTCATTGTATTGGTAGGCATGCTTCCACTGTTCCCCGGCATACAAAACATATAGACAATGTCAAATGTTTTAAACGCTGACATTAATCCGGTAATGCTGAGGAAAAACAATGTGGGGGAAAGCATGGGCAATGTAAGCCTCATAAAAATCTGGAACCCGTTGCCTCCGTCAATCTTCGCCGCCTCGTAATAGGTTGCCGGAATATTTTTAAGCGCCGAGAGCAAAATGATCATGTTATATCCCATCCCTGCCCACACACTCACTATTACCACCGCTATCATGATAAAGTCCGGATCGGAAAGCCAATTCGGCCCTGAAATCCCTAAAAGATTCAGCAAATAGTTGATGATCCCCGCTTTGGAATTAAACATCCATTTCCACACTGCCGCAATTGCTACCGGCATGGTCACCGACGGGAGATAATAAATTACCCTCATAAGGCCTACCGGCCCACGCCTTACATTCAATGCTGCTGCGAGAAGAACCGAGAATAGCATGGTCAGCGGAACCGAAACAAAAGCAAAGATCAGCGTATTTTTCAGCTCAAACCAAAATATTGGATCCTGAAACAGCCTGACAAAGTTGTCTAATCCTGTAAATCTTGGCCTGGTCATCCCATCCCATTCTGTCAGCATCATAACCACAGAGCGGATAAGGGGATAAAACCCAAAGGCAATTGCCCCCACAATCGTAGGAAAAATGAATATCCATGCCCAAATCCATTCCTTCTTAATCTTTTTTCTCACTGTCCGTTTCTCCATACAGTCACCTTAGATTGAATCGGTGGGTATAAGCTATACCCACCGTCACTTTATTTATCAGGAAACGTCATAAATTCCTTCTATCCCGTTTCATTCCTTAAGCGCCTCTGCAACCTTCCCATCGGCCTCCGCCAGGGCCTCATCCAGATCTTCCCCTGCATAAATCAATCCCAGCATATCCTGAAAAGCCTGATCCGCAACGCCCATATTTCTCTTGGGAATGATCACTTCCCCAATGTCCGCACTTCTTCTAAAAGGTTCCATATTGTAGTCCTTAAATATCTCAAAGAACGCCTCCTGGGCATCCTGGCGGGCAGGACAGAGCTGTTCGCCTTCTATTTCCTGGGCTTGCTTGGAGCCAAAAATCTTCATGACCTCCCAGCATTCCTCTTTATATTTCGTCTTGGCAGACATACACAGCCCCATGCCCATGATACTCACACCTGCTTTTTTGTTGGCAGGCATTGATACCACATCAAAATTCGTCCCCATGGCTTCCACAAAATAATCCATTGAAGCCGGCGCTGCAACATACATTGCTGATCTGCCGTTAATGAACATCTGATCTGCCGACTCATCTACCAGATCCTGGACGCTTGGCGCCGACTGGTCTTCAAAAATCATATCTCTTATTAATTCCAGGGTTTCCTTCATTGCCGGGTCGGAGAAATTACTCGAAACCCTGTCCTCTCCATAGGGATAACAACCGTTTTCAAGGAGCAGGCTATATACCGCATTTTGAGGCTGGGGCCCCACGATAACCCCATATTGCTGTACCCTGTCCCCTTCTATGACTGTCAGCTTTTTGGCAAGCTCTCTGAATTCCTCAAACGTCATATCGTCTTTGGGATATTCTACATTGGCCGCATCAAAAAGTTCTTTGTTGTAGTAAAGAGCCGTATGATCTATATTTTGCGGAAGTCCGTATATTTCCCCGTCCAGGGAAGTAAACAGGTCTATGGCCGGATCTACGAACACACCCATATCATAGCTGTCCCGCTCAATGTAACTGTCCAGCAATTCCAAAAATCCCTTGCTGCCGTAAGCGATTGTATGATTCGCCTCGGAGAAGAACAGATCCGGGCTCGAATCGGAAGGCAGAGCAGTCTGCAGCTTCGTCCAATAATCATTCCATGACAATACGGTATTATTGAACGTAATATTGGGAAATTGCTGTGTTACCATCGCCTCTCTGCGTTCCACGCCGTCCAACATGCTCTGATCCCACAGATACATGTTCAGAACCACATCCCCGCCGCTTTCCGGCGTCGTTTTTTCTTCCTCCGCATCTGTTACGGTTTCCACTTCCTTTTCCGTCCCTGATGTATCCGTCTTTTGTCCCTCTGTCTTACCACATCCTGTAAAGCAGCCTAAAACCATCAAAGATGCCATTAATATTGCCGTTATTTTTTTCCTCTTCATACTTACCCCTCCTGATTTGCAATCCGTGAGCATATCGGATGCCCCGGATCAAATTCAATTCTGATCTTTCCCCAAGTCACATCATTACACAGCTCCTGAAGTCCGTATTTTTGAATCAGTTCTTTATGGTAAGCTTCCGCTTCCCTTAAAATTGCGGCCTCATCCACCAGCGTCAGCTTTCTCTCTTCCATCACAATTTTTCCGTCTACGATCACTGTCTGGAAATCCGCCCCCACTGCAAAGTAGATTACCTTTTGTACCGGTGTTGTCTGCGGAGTAAGATGCGCATCATGCCAGTCCAAAATGGCAATATCTGCTTTCTTTCCCGCTTCCAGAGAGCCGATTTCATCCTCCCAGCCCAGACATTTCGCGGCATCAATCGTAATCATTTCCAATGCCTTTCCAGCCTGAAGGTAATGATAATCGTCATGGGCCGTCACTTCGATAAATATCAGCTTTCTGACAGCCTCCAAAAGATCCACCATATTGCGGGGAGCGCAGCCATTGGTAGTTGCCGCCACCGTTATCCCCTTTTGAAGCATCTCGCTCAGAGGCGACCTCTTATAAAAACCTTCACCCGTACAATATACTTTTGTTCCGGTGCGTGCCAGGATCCCCACTTCTTCCGGTGTAATTCCCATCTGGTGTTCCAGCCCTACCAGCACATCCTCACCTAATAAGGCATTTTCCTCATCCATGGACGCCAGCTTCACCCAGCCGCCATAGGTGTCCGTATTGATCATTGTATGATATTTACGGGCAATTTCTCTTGTTCTTTTACACACCTCCCGGTCCAGCGCAGTCAGACGGGCCAGGGAAAGGGGATCACTGCATCCTCCATGCTCTGCCAACTGCAAAAATTGAGTGACACAGACTCTGCTTCTTCCCTCATGCTTTTTGTGATTCTGTCTGATAATTTCTTCTGTCCCTGCCGCCATATCATCTATTGTTACCAATTTTTTGATCCATTTTCCATTTTGGAGCCGTGTATAGCGATGGGGGAATTCTCCCACCACTATCCCGCATCCTACTACATCCCTCCCTCCAACTTCACAGTAACCGTCTACATGTCCCCTTGCCAGCTCCGGTTCATCCGACATGGGATTCCCCCCAAGGATATGGAATGCTGTGGTCACTCCGGCCTTTAAAAATTTACAGGCGGAGAGCTGTGCATCCAATTTCCAGAATTCGTAGTCCGAATGGTGTTCATATATATTGCTCACCATCGGCCACCAGCATCCCAGGCTGTCAGTCGAAACTTTCCCCATGAGATTATGTCCTGCATGGGTATGACAATTGATCAAACCCGGAAGTACAATGTTTCCTTTACAGTCCAGCAGCCTTTTCGCCTCATACTTTTTAACCAGAGTCTCTGTCTCCCCCACTTCCAGTATTCTCGTTTTATCGACAGCCACTGCTCCATCCTGCAAAACCCTTCTGTGTTCATCCATGGTTATGACCATTCCATGGATCAAAAGTAAATCAATCAAAGTATCCCCCTTCCTCCGCCAAAATCATTTTGGTCTTCCTCAAATCCTTGTATACTTTTGTCAGCCACCCTGCCTGTTTCAGGCCATCCTCCAGGCCATGTCTGGGGATGGAATGGCCCTGAATTGCCGACAGCCAATCCTCCTGCGGGCTTTGAAGCGCCTTTTCCCCTTCAATCTCCTGCCAACCACCTCCTGTATTCAGCCAAAGTTTCTTACTGTTTTCTTCCACCGCAAAGCTGGCATCCGTTCCATGAATCGCTAAAGAAAAACTGGAAATCCCACTCATATAGGAGGCCTGCGCCACTGCAATGGCGCCTGAGCAAAATCGCAGCAGTACCGCTGCCGTGTCCTCCATAGCCTCCCCTGACAAAGAACTCCCCATAGAAGTCACCTCTGCCACTTCCTCGTCTGCCAGATATGGCGCCAGATAAAAAATCGGAAACCCCAGCTCTAACAGGACGCCGCCTCTCACATCCTTATAAAAATGTTCCGGAAGCCATTTATTCTGCAGACCGTCATGCGACTGATGGAGGTGGAGCGATACAAGCCTTCCAAGTGTCCCATCGGCAATCAGCTTTCTGGCTGTCTGAAATACTGCCCGCCCCTCCAGAGGATAAGCCACTGCAAAAATACCTTTATAACTCACAGCGCTTTCTCTCAACAGCTCTATTTGATCTTTTCCCAATGCCACGATCTTATCCGCCAGGATATGTACCTGTTCTTTCATGGCCGCAGTGATAATCTGTGCCTGGTTCCATGGTTCCGCATTTAAAACCACACCGTCTACCTTGTGTTTTTGCAGCCCTTTTCTCGGATCATCCACATAAGGAATCCCCTTGGCATCTGCCCACGTCCTTCCGCGATTTGAGTCAGTGTCCCATGCCCACGCCACCATCACCTCCTTCCTTTGCAAGAATGTATCCAAAAATTCATCTGCATGATAATGATTCCACATCCCCAGCATAGCTATTTTTAACATTACGATTATTCCTTTTAATATCTGTAGGCGCTTCTCCAGACGGGCACATTCCACTCGCCTTCCAGTCCGGCTTCCCCAACACACCTTTTTGCAATCCGATCCGCTTCCCTTACAATCTGCTCTTCGTCTGCCAGCAGTAATTTTCTTTTATCCACACACTGACGTCCCTTTACCCACACCTGATCCACATCATGGCCGTTTGCATCCAGCACCAGTCGATGCACCGGCATATCTTCCCATGGCACCAAATGCGGCTTGTCCATGCTGACTGTTACAATATCCGCATCCTTTCCGGCTTCCAGCGATCCAATCTCCTTTTCCATCCCCAAAGCCCGGGCGGCATTCACCGTAATTCCTTCCAGAAGCGTACCTACGGGTAAATAATTAATGTCATCAAACCGGTAATGCTCAAGCATTTGTATCTTTCTCATGATCTGAAACAAGTCATACCCATTTCTGGGGGCTGTTCCATCTGATGTAATCGCTACGTTGACATGCTCCGCCAGCATCTCCGCATAAGGGCAATAGCGAACGGTCGATTCCGGCGAATGCCCTACATTGGTTTTCGTCTGGGCAAGGATCCGGATTTCATCCATGCTCAGATCGTGGCAGTGTTGCAACAGTACATTGGGCCCCAACAAAGCTTCCTCTGCCATTGCCATCAAATGTATCAAATTGCCAAAGGCATCTGAGTGTATCCCGGTATCGTATTTGGCCGCCAGCCTTTTCACCTCCCGCATCTGCATTTTTTCAAATGCGGTGAGACAATGGCACCTTTCAGGAGCAGTCCGCCCCCAGGTTGGCTTATCGGGCAGCACCGTAAAGGGTGTCACAAAAATGCGAATTCTCTCATGATCTTCTTTCCCAAACTCCTGCAGAAGCGCTTCTGTGGAGTTCATGTAATCCTCCCATGAAGCATAGACCTCTTTCCGCTTCCCCTCCTGATATTGCCCCACCTTTTTGGGCCATTTTGCGCTTCCCGGCCCGACCCCTATCACGGCCCTGGCTCCCAGCTTCTCATAGCCAAGGGCCACCTCTCTTGCATAATCGGGCTTATCTGCCCGAGGCTCACATCCGATCACGCTCACAGACGTTGTAACTCCGTTTTTGAGCCTGTCCATAGCCGCCAGGCGCCCGTCCGCCGCCCAGAATTCCTCATCCGAATACAAAAACTGTATTTGATATACACTGTCCCCCCAATTATGTATGGTATCAACCGACAGGCCTTTCAGCAGAGAATGACCGGAATGACCATGACAGTCAATCAGTCCCGGAAGCACACAATGGTTGGTACAATCTATTATCTGAAAATGGTTGTATTTCTCCCTCAGTTCCTTTTCCGGCCCTATTTCCTTAATCTTCTCTCCGCAGACCGCTATCGCATGGCCCTGTAATACCCGACGGTTCTCGTCCATGGTCACGATTGTTCCGCCAACAAACAAACCCTCCATTCCTTCTCCTCCTACTTTTTCCACAAAATATCAACCCCTGTACCCTCTATTGCAGCCTGCATTTTTTTCCAGATGTCCTGTTGCATCTCTGTCAGAGGCGGCCTGAATTCTCCCACCGGAAATCCTGCTTTCCTCATCGCTGTCTTGATGGGAATCGGATGCGTCTCCCAAAATTGAGCCTGGAATAATTCCATGAAATGAATCTGTCTATTGGCGGCAGCTCTCTTTTCCTCCAGGCTTCCCCACATCATTTTCTCCACCATCCCACCTATCTCACCCGGAATCAAATTCGCCGCTGTAGAAAAGACTCCCTGGGCCCCCATAGCAATCAATGGAACTATTTGATCATCATTTCCGGTCCATATATGCATCTTTCCTTTACACCTGCGCATAACCTCACCCGAAAACACTGTATTTCCACTCACTTCCTTGACTCCATTAATCATGGGGTGATCTGACAGGCGCTGGCAAAGCCCTGCTGACAAAGACATTCCCGTCCTTGCCGGAATATTGGACAGTACAACAGGCACATTGGACTGCCCGGCAATCTCCATATAGTATTTATATAACCCCTCTTCCGAGGTTTTCAGATAATAAGGCGGAACTACTAAAAATCCGTCTGCCCCCTGATCACAGGCCCATCTCACAAGCTTCACCGTATCGCTGACATTCGGTCCTCCCACGGCAGCCAGCACTTTTACTCTCTTTTTCGCCAGCCGGATTCCCGCTTCTATCACCTGTCTTCTCAGTGCATCGTCCATACCCGGCCCTTCTCCGGCTGTACCTGCCATCACGATTGCCTGTACCTTAGCATCCATTTGAAATTCTATCAGTTCCCTCAATGCCTCCATCCAAAGCCTGCCCTCCAAAAATGGCGTAACCATCATGGTAGCGGTTCCCTGAAAAACGGGCGTTTTGTCATTTTTATCCATTTTTATCATTTTTTAATAAACACGTATATGCTATCGTTTAGTTTTTACTTCTGTTTTTCATTTTCATGGCTTAATATTATTCTATTTTTTACATTTTGTCAATACCGTTTATCTGTTTTTAATCATTTTGTTTAATAAACACATACTCATTTGTTTATCTATGAAAAATAAATGCACGCAACAAAAAAGGAACAGGTAACATCCTGTCCCTCATTGTTTACGTGTTTATTGATTAATGCATATCAGTGCCATTATGCAGAGAAAAAATCCCGCCCACTGTCCGGGCTCTATCTTTTCCCCATAAATAATCCTGGCACTGATCATATTAAACAGAATCCCCCCTCCTATCACACATGGAAACTGGATCACAGATGGCAATTGATTTGAGATCTGAATGTTTAACAGGTTCCCGGTTAATGTTGCTAACGCTACAATCACGCTGAGCAGCCAAAAGATCTTCTCTTTTCTGTTGGACTTAGCCCATCCTCTCTCCCCGGCCCGGCCTTTCACCCCAAAGAAAACTGCCGAAACCACCGCCCCTGCCAGTAATCCCAAAGCGAGAAAAAGCGTTTGCTCCCTCCCCTGGCACAATCTCTGCTGTAAAGAAATGGAGGAAAGCATAATACCATTCCAGACAGCGGCCAAAATGCAATCTTTCATATACCTTGCCGCAAAGCCCCTCCCCGCCTTTCCTCCACTCAAAACTGCAAAACCAATGCCCAAAAGAAGCAATGCCAGAATCTGCATTCCATTCAGTCTTTTTCCAAATCCCGCCACGTCCACTCCAATAGGGGCAAGAATCGCCAGCGTCATGATCATGGAGGCCGTTGACATAGGCCCTTTTGAAAACGCATTGTTCAGGTAATAAAATGCCCCGGAAATTCCAGCGCCAAACAAGAGCGCACAAATCCCTGTCGCCATACTCTGCGGAAGAGATATTCCCTTCCACAAAGCCAGTATCAGGCCGGCAATTCCCAAATACCACATTTCGAAATGCATATATGACAGCGTTCCACGAAAATACCGTCTGGAAAATTCCTTAATTCCCACATACTGTACTCCAAATATTCCCACTGCCAAAATCACTGCGCCCAAATACATTCCTCCTGTCTGTTTCGTAAATGATTCCTTCCCTATCTGTCAATTGTGTCAAATAGCCGCAGCAGTTCTGTCTCTCCCACAAATTTTGTCAGGCATCCCATTCCCTGCACACAGATTCCCCCGGTCACATTTCCAAACCGGATGCACTGCTCCACCGGATAATCATGATACAGTCCATACATAAACCCGCTCAAAAATGCATCCCCGGCTCCGGTGGCATCTATCATTTTGGCTCCCTGCAATGGCGGAATTATTTTTGTTCCTTTGCTGTTTTTTAGCAAACATCCCTCTTTATCCAGCTTAATGATCACATCCGGGAAAAATTGGCCCAGCTTCTTTGCCGCATTCTCTATGGTACTCTCTCCGGTGATCTTCAATGCCTCCTTTCGGTTTGGCACGTAATAATCTGCAGCTTCCAGATAATCTTTATATTTTTCAATTGACAGGTCTTCTTCCCATCCGGTGTCAAACACCTGAATCGTGTTCTCCGCACTAAGCCTTTGATACGCCTCCAAAAATCCTACCTGCATATCCACCACCTTAGCCCCATGTAGCTGCCTGTATACCTGTTCCAAATAATGCGGCGTGATCTCTACCCTATCCTGGTAAGACACAATACTCCTGTCCCCGCCGCAAACCATCACGCTGGAGAGGGTGATAGGCCGGCCGCTTCCTTTATACAGGTTAATTGTCTGCACGCCATAGCCCTCAAGTGCTCTTGTTACGAATTGGGAAAAAAAGTCCTCCCCCACAAAGGTCAGCAATTTAGAGTCAATCCCTAATCTGCTTAAGTTTATCATGGTGGCAGGCACGCCGCCTCCCAACTGCATATCAAACTCCCTGGCATAAACCTCCTGCCCTTCCTCCGGTATTTTTTCCAGTCCTGCATACAGCAAATCCAGATTGGCAAAACCTGCGCCCCCTACAAATCCCATTTATTTCCACCCTTTCGTATATTCCTGATTTATCTTAAGATAATCCTGAACCAGCCTTTGGGCCAGAGAATAAGAGTTTACCAGCGGATGAACCATAAGGCATTCAACCGCTTTTGCTGTGGATTTCTCCCGCAGCGCCTCCGACGCCAGCCGCTCATACATTTTGACTCTGCGGATCAACTCCATTTGCAGCTCTCCCGGATGTTCTATCCTGTGGGGCGTACATGCGCCTTTTTCTATTGTGCAGGTAATCTCCACCACATCGTCATCCAAAAGTCCCGGAATGGCTCCCTGGTTAGGCACACACAGTATCATTTCCGATGCCTTTTTCTCAACCTGCGCCCGGATATACTTTAGGGCCACCCCTGCATATCCTCCCTCATCCTTCCCATAAATATCAAAATGATAGGGTTTATTTTCTCTCGATACGCCAGTCTCGTTTGCCATATACGCATTTGTCCTCTGTCCGTACCATTTCTCAAAAATCTTCAGACAATCCTCAAAATCCTTCTCCATATCCAGGCCGGATGGATCATTCAAGTTGGATAACTCCTCCATCATATGATGATTCACATCACGTATCACTTCTCCCCGGGTTACCTTGGCGTCCAGAATATTCTGCACTGCTTCCTCCCGATATAAGAAATAATAGAGATACTCGTTCAAAACACATCCAAAATGGGCCACCAGATCTCTGCGGAAAAAGCGCATATCCGTCTCCGTATAAAGCCTTGGTTCCTTCAGCAGTTCGGGCATTATCTCTTTTCCGTCTAATTTGATACTCTCAAAAAAAGACAAATGGTTCAGGCCATAGCATTCTCCCGTCACAGAATCCGGGTCCACATGGTAAAGCTCTGCCACCGAATGAAGCAGGCCGCTGGGAGCATCACAAATCCCAAAGGTAAAATCATAGCCCATATCCCTAAGCGTCTGGGAAACCACCCCCGCCGGATTGGTAAAATTAAAAACCTTAACATGGGGAGCGGCATATTCTCTGGCCAATTCGCAGTATTCTACCAGCGCCGGCACGGAGCGCATAGCAAAGGAAAAGCCTGCCGCTCCGGTAGTCTCCTGTCCCAGGATGCCTCTTCCAAGCGCGGTTCTCTCATCTCTTATCCTCATTTCATCGCCGCCCACACGAATGGTCGTGATGAGATAGTCCGCACCTTTAACCGCATCCACAGCATCCGTGGTCAAACGGAATTTCAGTTCCGGCCTGATCCTTTTTGCCACCTGCTTCGCCATTCCCCCGAAAATGCGCAGCTTCTCCTCATCATGATCCATAAAGACGATCTCCTCAAAGCCCAATCTTTCACTGTTCTGCGCAAGGCTTTTGGCCAAAAACATGGAGCGTACGCCCCCGCCTCCAATTACTGTTATCTTCATTCTTCCCTCCTGATACAAGTTTCTCCCTCCACCAGTCTATAGGGCAGAGTATACTCCATTTTCCTTGTCTGCTGATCCCTTCCTGTACTGTAAAAACTGTTTAGCGTCCACTCAACCATTTCATCTATCGGCTGATAAATTGTAGAAAGCCTGGGAACCACCCGGTTCGATAAACTGATTCCGTCAAATCCCAACACCGAGATGTCTTTGGGAACCATGAGCCCTCTGTCATACAAGGCAGAAATCGCTCCCAATGCCGCTTCATCACTGAAGGCAAAGACAGCCGTAAAGCTTTTTCCTTCATTCATTGTCTGACAGAGAGCCCGGTAGCCGTTTTCATAGGTCAGATCCCCAAGTTCAACACAGTTTCCTTCCTTGAATACGATTCCATATTCCTTCATAGCCTGCCGGCATCCCGCTAACCGCTGAAATCCTGTACTGATGCTTCCATGGCTGTCCGCAAGGATAAGGACCTCCCTGTGATTCAGCCCCAGAAGATACCGCATTCCCTCGTAAGCGGCTGACATATCATTGATATGAACCATATCGCACCGATTGTCATAAGCTGCCCCTCCCAGCATCACCACCTTAATATTTTTCGCCTGTATATAGTGCAGCATATCCTGATCAATATCCTCATCCACATAGATCACGCCGACCACATACAAATCCTTAAAAAATGTTTTGTAGCTGTCATCATCCACTATTGTCGGAAGAATCATGATTTGGTACCGGTATTTGGGCATCTGCCGGATAATCTCTTTGAGCACTTCACTGAAATATCCCAACTGCAAATGGGGTACAAGTACAACGATTATCCCCTGGCTCTTTTTTGTTCTATGATCCGGAACATATCCCAAAGCGCCAGCCGCTTCCTCTATTCTCTTTGACAGCCCCTTCCCCACTACACTGCTCCCCGAGAAATACCGGGAAACGGTTGCCGGAGAAACCTGGGCAGCCTTTGCAACATCGCGGATTGTTGCTCCCACTCTCCCTCCTCCTTTATGACTTATTTTGTTGTTTTCAACATACCTCATCTGCTGTTTTCTGTCAATTTTGTTTCATATGTTTCAAAGTTGTTTCAATGATTTCTGCCGGGGGTACTCTTTCCATTGAAGTCCTGCGCCGTCAGGCAGGAAAAAAGGGACGTACATCATGTCCGTCCCTCATCGTACTGCCCGCCTTGCGATCTCCTGCAGCTCATTCAAACTATAGTCCAAAAAGCTTCGCATACCACAGCTTCCATCTTTGGCCCCGTAATAGACCTCCTTTTGCATCCGCTTACATCCGCCGCCGCATATCTTCTCATAAGGACATTTTTCACAGATCAGGCTTCTTTCTCTGCTCCGCATTTCGGACTTCACTGACAGCAAAAACAACTCCTCCAGTGACTGCTCCCTGAAATTCCCCAGAAGGTATTCGTCCAGACAATAAAAATCACAGGGAAATACGCTTCCGTCCGCCTCTACAATAAGCTGGGGCTGGCATTTCCCGTTGATTCCGCAGGCGGTAGGAATCTGATAGGCCAGATAATTTACAATGTCGTCGATCAGCTTAATGCTGCGGTAGGCTCCCTTATGGAAATCATCCAGCCAGCAGGAAAACAACTGGATATAAAAGGAAGCAAAATCCTGGGGCGTTAAGGCGTAAGAGTTGTCCTCCCCTCCTGAAAGCTCCCCCAGGCAGGGGGTAAACTGCACCCACTTAAAATCCTGCTTCATGATAGCCTTCCATATCTTTTGGGGATATTTTGCCGCCTCCCTGGTCAGAGTACAGAGCACGTTATACTCCACCCCGTACTGCTCCATCAGCCGCACCCCGTCCATCACCCTCTGATAGGTTCCCTGCCCTTTCTCGTCTTTTCTCGCCTCGTCATGACAGGCGGGCAGTATATCCAGGGAAATCCCTACAAGGAAGTGGTGCCGGGCAAGAAACCTGCACCACTGCTCATCCAGGGATAAACCGTTTGTCTGCAGGGCATAATTCACCTTAATTGACTTGTCCCAGCCCTCCACCACCTTCACAAAATGTCTGTAAAAATCCAGCCCTGCCAAAGCCGGTTCGCCTCCCTGAAAGGCAAAATTGATCTGATCCCCTCGCTGTAAACCGGACCGGATGTTTTCCAGGATTTTTTCTGTGGTTTCCCGGCTCATAATCCCATAGGAACGCACCTGTCTTAAATTAGTTATATCCGCATAAAAACAATATCGGCACCGCATATTACACAGCGAAGATGCGGGCTTTATCATAATTGAGATATTTTTCACACAAACTCCTGTCTGCCTGTAAAGCCTTAACAAATGAACGGACTCTACACCCTGTTTTCGTAATATTTGATATAGGGTAAACGACAAATTATGTTGTCGTTGATCCTACGTATAATTATGCTGTATGAACCTTCTTATCAGCTTTATGCCTGCTCAGGATTTCATGCAACCTTTCCACTTCATCAAGAATAAAATTGTTTTCACGATGCACCCGCCTTAAATCAGCTTTTACATCTGTCATATCCATTTCAAGACCTGCTACTCTTTCGTCAAGTATGGAAACCTTTTGATCAAGACCTGCTACTTTTTCGAGCAATAAATCAAGCTTTTCACTGTCTGTCATATGGCCGCCCTCCCCTTGTGATTATCAAATTGTTGATACTATCACTATACCACAACCAAGATATAAAGTCTATTCTGTTCCATTTTTACAGCAATCGCTCAGGCAAGGGCAAGCTCCATATAGATACACCGAATCTACATATCAAAAATAAATTACATATCGCCTGCGTCAAACATCACATATCGCGATAAAACCACAAATTGAAAACAGGCTGCCCGCCTGCTATACTCTGGAAAAAGAACAGGGAGGGCATTTGTATGGACAAAGCGGCAATCATTTTAATTACATGCGATGAGCTGAATAGGAATGTGCTCGGATGCTGTGGCGGACAGGCGGTAAAAACGCCGCAGATCGACAGCCTGGCAAAGCAGGGAACCAATTATGGAAATTGTTATACCACAAGCCCCTGGTGTCTGCCTGCCAGATGTTCCATTCTGACCGGGCTTTATCCTCACCACAGCGGCGCATACAGCAATTTTCGGAAATGTGCGCTGGATAACGGACTTCCAAATTTGTTTACTTCTATGAAAGAAGGCGGTTACCACACCAGTGTTTTTGGGAAATGTCATTTTGCGCCGGTACCCTATTCCAAGACGCGGCCGGACAAAACGCTTCCCTATGACGACTTTAAAGCCTATTACAAAAGCCTTGGAATTGAACATCTGGAATTGGAGGATGATAAGCAGGTTTCCGTCTGGTTCTATGATGATTACAGCAGGGAATTAGATGAAGCGGGATATTTAAAGGCATACAGGGAAGCGGTCTGGAATCAGGCGTATCAGAAGGTATTCCCGTTCCCGGGGCCTTCCCGATGGCATCCGGATGCGTGGGTGGGAAGAAAAGCGGCGGAATATATCAGACAGTATGACTGCTCCAAACCTCTCTTTACCTGGATTTCTTTCAGCGGCCCCCACTATACCTTTGATGCGCCCGAAGAATACATCCGGCAGGTGGACACAAAATGTCTTCCCACGATGAAAAGAAAGGAGGGGGAATTAGAAGGGAAAGACCGGATTCATCATGACAGCTATTTCGGGGGCCCTAACGCCAATATTGACGGCAGCAGACAGGCCGAAGGATATGCCTGCAAAAATTATGGGGATGAGTATTGGAGGCGCCTGCTGACCAGCTACTGCGCAAATGTAAGGCTGATTGACGATTGGGTAGGAGAAATTCTATGCGCCGTTTCCGAAAAATATGGGGATAACGCTATGATTCTGTTTTCGGCAGATCACGGGGAAATGCTGGGGAATCACGGTTTATGGGGAAAACATAACTGCGCTTACGATGAAGTATGGCGAATCCCTTTGTTTATCCGATACCCCGGGCAAAAAGAGGCAGAGACGGACGAGCGGCTGGTAAATTCCACGGATTTCCTGCCGACCTGTCTGGACACGGCACAGCTTCCCATACCGCCCTGCGATGGCCGGCCTCTGCGTGACCCGGGTTGGAGCAGGAACTATACCTTTGCAGAGGGCGAAGGATTTCTGGCGGTTACAGACGGAAAATGCAAATATATCCATGTGCAGAAGGGGACGGAAAAGGCGCGGGAGCTTCTGGATTTAGAGAGCGATCCGAATGAATATGAAAATAAGGCTATGCTGAAAACCTGTCAGGACAAGCGGGCCAGAATGCAGGAGAAACTGATCGAGCACCTTTTGCCGGCAGTGTTGGCTTAAGCAAGGATAAACACAGGAGGAAAATAGGATGGGAAAGGAAAAAGGCACGCCTGGACGTGTCAAAAGAAATTTAAAGCGGTACAGATACATTTACCTGATGCTGCTTCCTGTTATCTTATATTATGCGGTATTTTGCTATACGCCAATGGGCGGCGTTGTCATTGCGTTCCAGAATTTCAAGCCGGCCCTCGGCATTACCGGAAGTAAATGGGTGGGGCTAAAGCATTTTACGGATTTTTTGACGGGGCCTTATGCGTGGAGATTGATCCGCAACACACTCCTGATCAATATATTGCAGATCATGTTTGCATTTCCGGTTCCGGTTTTCATCGCGCTGCTGATCAACGAAATCCACTGTAAGGCTTACAAAAAAGTGGTTCAGACGGTCAGCTATATGGCCGATCACGGAGAGCTGATGGGCGATCATGGTATGTACTGTAAGGGACCGTTTCACTATGAGGGACTTTTGAAAATCCCTATGATAATGGCATGGCCGGGACATTTGGCGGAAGGAAGGCGGGAATTGGAGCTTGTATCCCTGCTGGACTTTATGCCGACCATATTAGAGCTTGCCGGGATCGCTTATCCGGAGGGCAGGATAAAAGCCTGGGAAGGCCCTTATGCCGGAAAGAAGCTTTATCCAGGGTCTCCTCTTTTGGGAAAATCACTGGTGGGTCTGATGTGCGGACGGGAATCGGAAGGCTCAGACAGCATCCTGGTGGAGGATGATGACGACATCAGACAGGTATTTTTAAGGACTTTAATTACACAGGAATACAAAATTACCGTATACAGCAAGAGAACCTACGGCGAATTATTCGACCTTCGAAACGACCCTGAGGAACTAAATAATTTATGGGACGAGAAAGAATATCAGAAGATTAAGCAGGAAATGATATGGAAGCTGATGCAGAAGCTGATACAAAATCAGGACAGAACATCCAGAAGGATAGGAATTGCATAGCTGCCGTTTATTTACCAGAACCGCAACAGGCATCCGGCACGGCCCCGGTGAAAGAGGTAGTCATGAAAAAGTATGAATGGAAGAATAAAATAATATTTTCTTATATTTTCGTCTGTGTGCTGCCGTTACTTGTCTTGGGAATTTTTTTCTATTATGGAAACCGGATACGGCTCCGTCAGGAACTGGAGAAAGGAAATAATACTTGTCTGGAACAGGTTTTGCAGGCGCTGGATTATGAAGAGGAAAAGATGGGGAGCGCGGCAAATCATTTTTCCGGAACGCAGATGGCGGGACAACTGGAGGATGTGCGGAATCAGAAAATGGATATTGACGAGGGGATGGTTCTCTCCCAGCTTTACACCTATGCCGGAATCGTGGCAGAGGAGGAGCGTATGCCGCAAATGCTTTTGTATCTGCGCGGGGATCAGTATATTTACACGCTGGAAGGCAGAATGGAGTACCAGGAATTTGAAAAGCAGATGCTGCGATATGGAGATTTGAATCAGGTCTCCTTTTTTAAGACAATCTTTTCCAACACAAGGGAGCAGACTCTGCGGGTAAAAAACGAAGAAACGGGCAGTTCCATTACATGGTTTCTCTATCCGGTTCCTTATATGAATAATATCCCGGTTGCGACCCTGGGATTCGGGTATGAAACAAAGCTTTTGGAGGAAATGGTGGAAAACTATTATCCATTGGAATCCGCAATCTTCTTTTTGGACAGACAAAGAGAAATCATTTATGCACGGATTCCCGATTCCTTTGAGAGCAAGGATGCAGAGGTTTCAAAAAAGCTTGCAACGCTCAGCGCAAAGGCCATAGGATATGCGAATATAGAAAAAATGGACGGACGCAAATATGTGGTGATGCGCAAAATCTCCGCAAATTCCGGATTTGCAGTGGTTTCTGTCACAAAGCCAAAGGATTTTTACCATAGCGACGATACCTTTGCCAGATGGTTCCTTCTGGGAGTGCTGGTTTTGGCTGTCAGCAGTATGATCCTGGCCCTCACACTCTCCAAAAGGTCTTATGAACCGATTCAGGAACTGATGGATAAAAATGAGGAACTAAACGCATTGGTAAGCCGGCAGCGTCCCATGGTGGTTGCCTCCTGTCTGAAGGGGCTTTTAAAAGGACAATTCAAGGACCGGCAGGAAATGGAGGCCACCTTAAAATCAGCGGCAATCCGCCTGGATTACAAGTATCATTTTGCCATTTTACTTCCCGTTTCTGTGGAAGAGGATTTTGGATCCCAAAAAAATATCCAAATCCTCTCCGCCCTGAGCGGCGGGCTGCTTCCCCATCTCCATATGTACGGGCTGGATATGCTCAAAGATGACGGAATCGCAGTCATTGTAAACTGCCGGGAAAGGGAAGTGGAAGGAAAGGATATTCGGATCATCGCAGCGGGAAGCCTTCACCGGAAGCTGAAAACAGAATATGGGATGGAACTGCCATTCTATGTTGGAAGGATCTATGAGGATCCCATGAACATCAGCCGCTCCTTTATAGAGACAACAGTGCTTGCAGGCGATTACAGGATGCCGGGCAGTCAGAAAATAATTCTGTTTGAGGAAATCGGCGGAGAGGAGCCGGATATGCAATATCCGGTCTTGGAACAGGCCGTCTATATCCAGTGCTTAAAGCAGGCTAACGGGGAGGAGGCGCTCAGAGCGCTGAATAATATGATCCGGGAAATTGAACCGCTTAAATCCTTTGTGATCACACAATGCCTGTGCTTTGATATTATAAACGTAACGATCAAAACCCTGGATCAAATGAAAGGATTTGAGCTTGCCGATATGGATTTAAAAAAGATATGCACTTTCACAAATCTTGCGGAATTCCGGGAAAAGGCAGGGGCTCTTGTGTCCGAAATATGCAGGCAATATGCACAGTTTAAGGACAGTCAAAACAGTACCCTGAAAGCAGGCGTCCTGGATTATGTCAATCAGCATTTCGGCGAAAGCGGTATGGGTCTGGAAACTGTGGCCGGAAAGTTCGGTGTTTCCGCAAACTTCATGAGCCGTTTTTTTAAGCAGGAAACAGGCTGCAGCTTTATCCAGTATATAACGATGATCCGCATGGACTGCGCCAAAGAACTGTTAATCAACAGCGATATGCAGGTCAAGGACATCGTGGCCCGAATCGGATATATTGATGTGGCAAATTTTGTACGGAAGTTTAAATCCTATGAGGGTGTAACCCCGGGACAATACCGCGAAAAAATGCGCAGACAGGTATAGGCTTTTCGCCGGCCTCTCTGCCGCTTTTATCCCTTGACATACCTGGGGCCGTATTTTATAATCAACTGGTACTACCAGTTAAAGGAGAAATGCCATGAAATATTTACGTCAGTTTTGTATTATCCTGTTTTTTTCGTTTCTCGGAGAATTGCTGCATCTGATCATACCGATTCCCGTCCCTGCCAGTGTCTACGGACTGATTCTTATGCTCGCGGCGCTGTGGAGCGGCATCCTTAAGCTGCCTCAGGTAAAGGAAGCCGCTGATTTCCTGATCGAAATCATGCCTGTCATGTTCATCCCGGCGGCCGCAGGACTTTTGGACGCCTGGCCCGCTCTTGCCCCTATCTGGCTTCCCGTGATCCTGATTACAGTCCTTACCACCGTCATTGTCATGGCCGTAACCGGCCGCATAACCCAGCGCCTGATCCGTAAAAGCGCAAAAAAGGAGCGGTCATGAAAGATTTTTTGACAGATTCCGTCTTTTTCGGCGCCGTAATCAGCCTGATCGCCTATGAGGCCGGGCTTCTCTTAAAGAAAAGATTCCGGCTGGCCCTTTTAAATCCCCTGCTGATCGGAACCGCCTGCGTGATGGCCCTGTTGGCTCTCTTTCACGTAGAATATAGGCATTATAACGAAAGCGCAAGGTATCTCAGCTACCTTCTGACTCCGGCTACCGTATGCCTGGCAGTCCCCCTTTATCAGCAGCTTGAGCTGCTTAAGAAAAATTTGAAAGCCGTATTCTGCGGCATCTGCTCCGGGGTGCTGGCAAGCCTTTTGGGCGTGCTGCTTCTGTCCAGGCTCTTTGCCTTAAGCCACGAGCAGTATGTGACCCTGCTGCCCAAGTCCATCACTACCGCTATCGGAATGGGTATTTCCGGGGAGCTGGGAGGCATAGAAACCATCACCGTAGCCGTCATCATCGTCACCGGTATTTTGGGAAACGTAATCGCTGAATTTGTCTGTAAACTGTGCCGGATTGAAGAACCTATTGCCAAAGGACTGGCCATCGGCACAGCTTCCCATGCGATCGGCACCGCCAAAGCCATGGAAATGGGAGAAATCGAGGGAGCCATGAGCAGCCTTGCCATTGCCGTGGCCGGGCTCATCACCGTTCCGGGCGCTTCCCTGTTTGCCAACCTGATGTAAAATGTGATGTAAAAACAAAGCGAAATTCATGGGCCGTTCCCGGCACTTATGGCGGAGCGTCAATCCCGGGCCGGACGGCTTCCAAAAAGGAGCTTCTATGGATAACCAAAACAGCGAAAAAGCCTATTACCTGGTAATTGAGCATATCAAGACCCTGTTCCAAAAAAAAGAGCTCTCCTTCGGGGAAAAACTCCCTTCCGAAAGGCAACTGATGACCACCTTAGGACTCGGCAGGAATTCCGTCCGGGAAGCCTTAAGAAGCCTGGAGAATATGGGGATCCTGGAAAGCAGGCAGGGACAGGGCAATTTTCTTGTGAACCGCATGGGAAACAGCCTGGGCAGCATATTCTCCCTGCTGCTTTTTATGGAGGAATGCAGCTATCCTGAGATCAGCCAGCTCAGGCGCAGCATTGAGATCGGCGCTTACCTGCTTGCCATAAAAAATGCCCGGGAACCGGAGCTTGAATCCTTTACCCGGGCTCTTCATGAACTGCAAAGCAGCAGCGGCCCACAACGCGCCCGGGCAGACAAAAAATTCCATGATGTCCTGGTGCAAATCTCAGGGAACCGCCTGCTGATACTGCTGAGCGAAACCCTCTCCCAACTGTTTGAAAGCGCCGTCCAAAAGGCAGCGGATCACATTCCGCCCAGGGAATGGGAACCCCTTATGGAATATCATGTCCAAATATACCAGTGCCTGATTGTTAAAAAAGAATCTGATGGCATTGCCGCTATCAATGCTCATTATGATTTAGTTGAGAAAGAACCCTTTAGGTAAATAACCGGAAACTCAGCTCTCTGGTTTTCCCGTCCTGCCCGCTGACTCTGATCTGAAGCTCCTCTCCTTTTCTCTCAAAAATAACCGAAAGCCCAAAAGCCTCCATATCACGATCCGCTCCCTGCTTCGAAAGGACATCCTCCGACACGGCCTGGGTAGCGATTACATGGGCAAACACCGCTTCCCCTCCGTACCTGCGCTCGATCAGATAAGAAAGGTCGGACACAGAAGGATTATCAGGGCCTTTGGCGGTGATCAGCATCTGTCCCTCCTCCATGCCGTACACGCTGGTAACTACGCCCTCATCCTCATAATTTATCCGGTACGTTCCGCCTGCAGACAGCCTTCTTTGACGTACCTCGTGAAGGTATTTGTAAGGCTTCTTCTCAGACAATGCCTTCCCCTCCCCGCCCTCCGGCTTCTTTTGCATCTCTCCGGAAAAATGCATGATCCAGTCCACAGGCAGCTTCTCATCCGCTCCCCTTACGATAAACACCTCGGCGAAATACTCCTCTGTCCAGGCGATCTTCCGCTCCATCTTTACCTCTTTATAATTTTCTTCATTCCATGCAACCAGGGTAAAGCTGTCCGGCATTTGATAGGGCGCACCCCAGTCCGCCTCTGCCTCCGCATAAACCACCCCGTCCCGCTCCTCATAGCGGGTGAGCCGTCCGCTCACCGGAGCCTGGTTTTCTTCTCCGATCATGACGGTGTTGTGGCTTCCCGTATTTTTGTAATAATCATAATGGAGCAAAGCGCCGTATCCCGTGGTTCCCAGATCAGGCGCAGCACTTTTTCCCAGCGCCTGATAACTGATCGAAAGCCGGTCATAGTGATCATGCTCCCCTCCATAGGTATCATGCTTAAAGAGCAGGTAACGCCCGTCCTTTCCTCTCAGAATACAGCAGCCGCTCTCCCCCTGCGGTACATGATAATTGGACAATGCAAGCTCACACCAGGGCAGCTCATCGGCCCCATAAAAAAAGGCCTCCGGATTATTGCGCTTTTGCCGACGGTAAAGCTGATTCAGTATAAAAAGCAGCTTTTCCCCGCCCAGCTCCCTGTATGCAAATTCATAAATCCACAAGTCAGAGGTATGATTCCCATAGCTTGTATCATTGAGCATGGGAAGCGAAAAGCCCGGCTCCAGATAATAAAAAGGCAATTCCATCATTGCCCTGTAATTGGGATGGCTGATCTGGCTGTGCTTTGTGTGGAGCGCAAATTTCTCAAAGGCAAAAAAGCTCGCCAGGGCGTAAAAATGGTATCCGAAGGATCCCTCAAACCACATATGGTCCGGCAGCATTCCATGCTCGAGCTGGTACAAAATACCGTACTCCTCATAGACAGCCTCCCTTATGTAATCCTCTCTTTCAAAAAGCAGGCCGATAATCCCGATGGCGGAATTGATAATCACCTCATGGTTATGGATCTGCCTGTGCCGGTGCTTTCTCAAAAACTCCGCTCCCGGAAGCAGCATCCCATCCCGCACCCTGTCCTTCTGCTCCTGGGTCATTACCTCTTCCAGCAAATCATAAGCGATTGCAAAGCTTCTCAAAAAGTTCGCCTCATCCAGAGTCTGGGCGGCCGCTTTGCCAGGACCGTTATAGGGAATATTCCCATGAACCTCATAATCCCTGTAATACTTTGCATATTCCGTCATAATGTCAATGGCCTTGCGGGCATAGCTCTGCTCCCCTGTGGCCAGATACAAAAGCCCCATCTGATGGACGGCGGCGTAATTCTCCATACTCACAAGCCACCACCAGGCGCCGTCATAAGGCTCCCCCGAAAATACTTTCCCGCAAACCGGGCACCTGTGGTGCCTGCCCTTTCTACGGTCAAAGGCCAGCCTGACAGAACAGTCCGGACAAAAATAATAGTGAGACCAGTTCCCGATCCCGGTCCTGGGTACAAGGACAGACTGTTCCATCACTTCCTTTACATCCTTTTTTAGTTGCTCTAAGGCTTCCGGAAAAACCTCGGCCTTTTTCTTAAGATGAAAAATTTCTTCCTCTGTGAACTGCAGCATTGCCCTGCCCCCCGTCTGCCTGCTCCCCATGAGCCGGCACATGATATTCCTTTACATAATTCCTTTTATAAAAATCTCCAGACCAATGACAATCAAGATAGCCCCGCCTAAAATCTGCGCCCGATCCGAGAGCCTTGTCCCGAATTTCTTTCCGATCATCAGCCCGGCCATACAGATCAGGAACGTGACTGCCGCAATAATCAAAGCAGAAGCCAGGGCCATAATCCATCCGTATCCTGCAATGGTAAAGCCCACGGACAATGCGTCAATGGAAGTGGCGACTCCCTGAAGCAGCAAAGCCCCGGCCCCGATTCCCTCTTCCTTTTCCCCGGAATCCTTTTTACAGATCCCCTCCGCCAGCATCTTTCCGCCGATATAGACGAGAAGAATCAGCGCAAGCCAGGGAATAAACCTCTCAAACATGACAAAATACCGGACAACAGTGCGGACACAAATCCATCCCAGCATAGGCATGAATGCCTGGAACCCTGCAAACACTCCGGCGATCCCGCACATACGGCCCTTTTTCATATCCGGCTCGCTTAGCCCATTGGTCAGGGACACTGAAAAAGCATCCATGGCAAGGCCTATCCCAAGCAGCACACTGTTAAAAATAAACAAAAATCCCCATTCCATCGCCCTTACTGCCGCTCCTTTTTCCTTTGTAATAAGCTTACACTGCAAGTGCCTGTACTTTCGTGTATTTTATCACGAACAGCCATATTTGCATAGAGCCTGTTTGCAGAATTGAAGGAACGGATAAAATGTTTTAATCCAAACCGCGGACTGCATACCTTCAGCCCCAGACAGCCTGACCTTTTATCTATCACAAATAGGAAAGTAGATCACGGCATAATGAGCTTTGGAATGCTTTACGCCGTGATGCTCTGCGCAGGATTCCGGCTGTCATGCCGGAGGGTGGAGGGGCATACAGCCATCATCCGGTCAGTGTAGTACGTTTTATTGAATCTGTATCCAGTCTAATGCTGTAAGAGCGATTTCGTAGCTTTGAATACCGGCATTGTATTCTTCTTCCGTAATTTCATTTCCATTTTGAGAATAGGTAAATACAGGTTCATCTCCTTCTAAATGACCGACTGTAGCAAAAGAATCTATTCGTTCGGGAGTGAATCCGTCTGTGCCTATTCTGTAAAAATCAACACCGGATTCCGCAGCACTGCCGCTGTAAAATACTTCTATCACCCCATTTTCATAAAGCGAAAAATTTGTTCTGTAACCAAACGACATTTCCGGGAAAATATGAACTACATTCGTTCCGTCATAACCATACAAATCATAATTCCAGGGGGTAAAAACAGGATTTGATACGCTATGCTCTCCACCTGCAATAATAAGTTCCATTGTCCCGTTTCCGTCTATATCATAAAATGTGTAATAAATATCCTGCTTATGGGTGCGAATTTCAAGTCCAATATCCTCTCCTAAGCAGCTTTCATAGGTATCTGAATCCCGGAGATTAACGTAAAAGTCATTTTGAACCATGTCGCTGTACTGCGTCAGAACATCCTTGTAAATATTCCTGTTTTCAGTAGGTTCTTTTTGATTGTCTGTTACATCATTTCCGCTTGTTATGTCTTTATCCTGGTTTTCTTCTTTTCCATCATTCTCTGTCACCAAACTTTCATTTTTTGAGGTTTCCTCCCCAACTACATCAGGTGCCGCCTCTTTTGATGTATTGGTTCCACATCCTGCAAATAAGAATGCTGCCGATAAAACCATAGCGATTGCTATATGTGTTTTAGCTGTTTCTCTGATTTTCATGTACCTCACTCCTTTAATAAATCCGATTTGTCAGTTTAACAGTTCCCTATTCTATCATACAGCTTCAGCTTTCTCAATAGAAATTGCACAGACGCTCCTCATACACCCGGCACATCATGTGGGAAGGCTCTATGGCCGCGGCCTGCTTCAAAAACGCTTCCGCCTTATCCTTTCTTCCGATTCCGATATTCCCAAGAGCCATCAGATAATAGCAATGAGCCTTATTCCGCAGCGTATAGTCCTCATCAAAGATCAAAAATTCCGGCAAGGACACTGCAAAATATTCAATCTTCACTTCATCCCTAAGGTGCCGCTCTCCGTAGTCGATCAGCCGATAAAAGCGCGCTCTGGCCTCCCTTATCCTTCCAAGCTTCTGATAGGATAAGCCCTGATACAGGATCATATCGGCGGGCTGGTCATTGTAATACATGGCCCCGGCAGGCTCATCCGTTCCCTGTGTGGCCCTTACAAAGCATTCCTCCGCCTTTCGTTTTCGTCCAAGCCCTTCCCAGGCAAGCCCCAGGTAATAATAAACATGATTATCCTTTGTCCCTTCCAGCTTTCCTTCTCCCAGGTTTTCGGGATAAACCAGAGCCTTTTCCAAAAGCGCCTTTGCATCCTCATAGCTGCCTTCCGCCAACGCCTTCCTTCCCATCTGCACAAGCGCAAGGGTGTACTGCGCGGTGATCTTCCCCTCGCCCCCTTCCCATGGATGGAAGTGGTATCCCATAATATACTCATAGGCGCGCTCATGTTCCCCAGTGAGGTTTACCAGGGTAATATATTCAATATAAAGATCGTCACGTCCTTTAATCAGTTCCCGATGCGCCTCATACCTTTCCAGTCTCTGCTCAAAGCTCCACCCCAGCTTCCTGTAAAGCTGATCCAGCTCCAGAAAGATGCGCATGTCCTTCTCGTTCAGGGCAAAGGCCTTTTCCATCTCCCTCCTTGCTTTCTGTGCGTCCCCGCACTTATTGTAATAGGCCAGAGACAAATTACGATGTACTGTAGGAAAGCCTGCGTCCGTCTGCGCCGACAGTTCCCAGAGCCTTACGGCTTCCTGCCAGTTCAGCCTGTCATAAAACAGGTTTCCAAGGTAGTAGGGAGCTTTTGCATGACAGCCATTTTGAATGGCGAAGCGCAGCACCCCTATATCCTCCGGCTTGTTGGGGAAGCAATAGTCAGAAGGCGCCCTCTCGGCCCTGGCAAGCAGCCCCATTGTCATTCCTCCTTTACCGTCGGTTTTGCTTTCAATCCTGTTCTGATAAAACGCGGCATAATAATACAGCATAGGGTACTGCCTGGTGCAGGCGTAAAGCATCCCCAGCGCTTCCTCATATCCTCCGAACTCGCCATAGTCCCTGGCGCTCATCAGATAGTTTTCCTGGAAATCCCGCATTTTTTCATTTAATGCCGCTCTGCCCCGGCTGTCATTTCCGTCAAGCAGAATTCTCTCATTTCCGGAAACGAAGTCGAAGGGATCCAGGATCAGATTTTCTTCAATCTGCCTGCGGGCTTCCTTTTCCTTTCCCAGCTTTCTGAGCAGATACGCCTTTAAGCCTCTTGCCTTTACATTGTGGGCGTTTTTTACAAGCCCCCTCTCCACATGGGCAAGAGCCTTTTCAAATCTTCCCGCTCTGGCGTCAATGGCAGAAAGATAATAAAATGCCATCTCCTGCTGCTCATTGCTCCAGGTCGCCTTATAAAAGGCGTCGTAGCTCTCCTCATATTTCTCCTGGTAAAAGTATGTTAATCCAAGCAGGTAGTAGGTCTCCCCGTTATAAGGGTTAGGATTTCTCTGTGTCAGGCGTTTGAGGGCCTGCCTGAAATGCTTCTCCGCTCCCTCGAAATCCCCCCTGCGCATAAGAAGCAGACCATAAGCATTATTAAGGCGTATATCTCCGGGATCTCTTTTCAGCCCTTCCAGATAATAGGGATCCGGAAGATAGGTGGCATGGCGGTACTGCTCGATATGCTGTCCGGTAAGGTAGAGCTCCTCATTTGTCATGATCTCCTCCGGCGCCTTTGCCGCCCTGGCAGGCTCGGGAAGCTCCGAAAGCTCTGCCGCCTCAGGCCGGTATTCCACCAGAATATTCCCCCGGGCGTCATAAACCCTGATTCGCAGATCCTCCTCCCTCTTTCCCGCTGCCTTTACCTCCTTCTTATAAATATCTGTCGGCGAAAGCTTTACCTTCTCGTCTAACACAGTCATGCCGCAGGCTGTAAGCTCTACCCTGGCCGACTCATACACTCCCGTGGCATAGACGATCACGCAAGCCGCATCCCCCTTCACAGAAAGATGAACGGCGGCCTGGGCGGTGGCGTTTTTAACCTGTCCCACCGCCTTATAGGGCATGAAATACTGGGTAAAGACCTTTTCCTCAAAGGGCTTAAGCCAGGTAAAATCCGGCTGGTTATCCGTATATACCCCCGTCATCAATTCCACATAAGGACCGTCCTGGTCGGTGAGATTGCGGTCCCAGGCCCTGCCGAAATCGCCGCAGCCCCAGGTCCACTGCTTCTTGCCCGGAGAAATATGATGATCCGCCACGTGGAGAATCCCTGCCTCCCTCCCATAGTCATAGCCTCCCACAAAGTCGTACCTGGACTTCTCCGCCATATAAGAGGTGGGAACCGGTATGTTCTTGTAGCGTGAAATATCCACGCCCTCGCTGTAATCCTTCTTGTAATATACTCCTGTTGCAATAGGGAACCTGGAAACGTCCCTTTTGCCATGATCCATTACTGCATGGACGTCCGGCGGGAAAACGGACTGAGTATGATCGTTCACCGGAACCGCAGGATTGGCCCACCACAAAAAGGTCTGGGGCATGGAAGTACGGTTATAAAGCTGTCCCTTAATCTCAATATAGGCCTTTCCCGGATACAGTGTGATCCGGGCAATCCCTTTTGTGCCGTACATCTGATCCACATCATGGAGCAGAACACTGACGCCTCCGTCCTCCCCTTCCTCCATCACATAGTCCACCGGAAGGAAGGTGGTAGGCCTGTGGTGCTGGGGCCAGTTAAACTCGATCCCCCCGGAGATCCAGGGGCCCGTCAGCCCCACCAGCGCAGGCTTGATCACGTGGTTATAATATACGAAGTCATAGTCATTGGTCTTATCATAGGCCCGCTGAATCCTGCCTCCCAGCTCCGGCAGTACCATTACCCGCAGATATTCATTTTCCAGCCAGATTGCAGTGTATTCCTTATCCCTTTTCTCCTCGCTGATCTTCTCCACCGTCGGGTAGGGATAGACCTTCCCGCTGCTGCCCTGATAAACCCGCTTATCCAGAAAGATTGGATTTTTCTCCGCCTCCCCGATCTCATAGGTGGGGATCATAATTTGCTCTGCCCAGACTGCTGCTTTACTGTTCATTCTTAGTCTCCTTTTCTTTTATTGCTCCTTTTGGAATTTCCTTACCCGGAAAAATTTTTCCCTCTTATTTGCCGTTTTATATCTGTATTTTATACAATGCGCTCTCCAAAAGCATTGCTTTGACTTGCTATTTCATTTATATTTATTGCTATTGCAATTTCCTGACCCATTCTCTATAATGAAGGAAAATACAGACCAATGCGCGCACAGGCCCCAAGGAGGCATCAAATGAAATCTCATGAAAAGAACGTAGCTCCTGTCTCTGAGTATTTTATCTATTCTCCCAGCAAAACTGCCCTTGATACGTTCCTCTATCCCATGCAGTGCGGCCTTTTTTCCTATATGCCCGGATACAGCCTGGTAAGGGAATCCTTCGACAGCTTCCTGCTTATGTATATCCAAAAGGGAGAGCTGGATCTGAATTTTGAGGGAGAATCCATCCATGTCACTGCAGGCAGCTTCGTCCTTCTGGATTGCTACAAAAGACACGCTTACTCTTCAGAAACCGGATGGGAAAGTCTCTGGTGTCATTTTGACGGCCCTGTTGCAAGGGCATACTACACAAATGTTACCTCCCGTCTGGGCAACGTCTTTTCTCTTCCGGGCGCCTGTCCCGCCCTGCGCAAAATGACCGATATTTTTAAAATCTTTTATAATGCAGGCATTGTAAAAGAGCCCCTTATGGCTAAATATTTAACCGATATTTTGACGGAATTTCTTCTTTTTACCCCGCAAAAAAGCCATGCCCTGAACTGCGCGGACATGGCCGAAAGAACGATCACCTATATTAACGAGCATTTTACCGAGGATATTTCCACCGAAGCATTGGCACAGCGCTCCGGCCTGAGCCAATATCACTTCATACGCACCTTTAAAAAGGAAACCGGCTTTACTCCTCACGAATACCTGATCAATACCCGCATGGCCACTGCCAGATATTTGCTTAAAAATTCCGATCTCTCTGTGAAGGACATCTGCTTCAATACGGGCTTCTCCTGTGAGAGCGTATTTTGCAATGCATTCAAAAAGCATCATCATATGACGCCGGCGCAGTATAGAAGCTCAAAGGAAAATGTGTCCCCCCGAAAGGAGCCTGATTAATATGTATATCCGGAAAATCGTGCTTGCAGACGATGAGGGCACGCAGCTCAAAATTCTGAGTTCCCTGATCCATAAGCTCACTCCCCAGACAGAGCTCGTGCTCTGTTCTGACGGACATGCAGCCTGGGAGGCCGTCCAGGCGGGGGATACGGAGCTTTTGATCACAGACATCCGCATGCCCTCCATGGACGGTATCGAGCTGATCCGCCAGGTTTCTGAGTCCTGTCCCATGACCGCCATCGTTCTGATCAGCGCATGGCAGGAATTTGATTACGCTCAAAGTGCTATCTCCTGCGGCGTTTCGGAGTATCTGGTGAAACCCTTCCGGGTAGAGGACATCCGCAGTCTCCTTTCAAAAATGGAGACTAAAATCAGCGCCCTGCGAAAGGAGCATGAGCGCAGCCGCGGCTATGAGGCCCTGCTTGAGCAAAGTCTCAAAGACGCCAGACAAAGCCTCCTGCTTTCCCTGATGTACGGACGCCCCTGTGGGAGCAAGGCTTCCGATTCGCCCCTGCTTCATTCCCTGTCCGCCGCTCTGAGCGTTCCGGGAGTTATGGCGGTGCTCTGCCGGAAGATGCGTCTGGGTTCTTCTTCCGCTTCCTCGCCGTTTGCTCTTACCCCTCCCCAACTGGAAAAGCTGACGGAATATATTCACCGGCTTTTTCCCACAGATTTCCTTGTGCCCCTGGACAATCCTCTAAGCAACAATGAACGCCGGCTTGCCCTGCTTCTTCCCGGCTTTGACCTTGCCGGATGCAGTTGTTCTCTGGACAAGCTTATTTCCCTGTGCAGGGCTGAGGACATTGTGTTCCAGGCGGGCCTTTCCAATGAGCATCCCGACCTCTTTGCCGCCCTGCATACCGCCCTGTGTCAGGCGGAGGAGGCTCTTTCATTTTCCTTCTATTTTCCGGGAAAAACCATGGTCTTTGACTGCCACGAACCGGACAGCGCCCCGCCCATGTTCTCACTTTCCGGCTTTGAAAAGGACATCCGCAGGGCGGTCCATACGGGAAACGGACAAGTGCTCCAAAAAAGCCTGTCCCTGCTGGAAAAAGAGCTGTCCCAGGAACCCTTTAAGGCTCCTGCCAGGGTAAAGCACGCAGTCTCTTCCCTTGCGGTGTCCGTAATAAAAGATCTGGACGGCATGATTGCCCAGAAGGAGTATGACAGCATCCTGGATGATTCCTACTACCTGTACAGCACCTGCAGCTCCCTGACAGAGCTCTTTGCCATCTCCCTGCGGCTTTTGGAGCGGGCTGCGGCATATTTTACCCAGGAAAGCGGCCAGTATGACACCGCAGAGGATGTGATTGCCTACCTTAAAAAGCATTTCACAGAGGATCTTTCCCTGCAGCAGCTTGCGGAAAAGGTTCACTTTTCCGCCAACTATCTCTCCGCCCAGATACTGAAAAAAACAGGGATGACCTATAGCAGCTATCTGGGCTATCTGCGCACCGAAAAGGCCCGTCAGCTTCTCTTAGAGACGGATCTTAAGGTCATGGACATTGCGGCGGCCTGCGGCTACAGGGACAATGGCTACTTTAACCGCATCTTCCGCAGAAAATACGGTTCCTCCCCGGAACAATACAGAAAGGCACATAAAAAATGCTAAAGAAAAACTCCCCCAAAGCCTCCTGCAGCCTGACTGCATTTCTGCATAAGCCCCTGCAAAAATTCCATGACCTGTACTTTGGCCAGAAGCTCATTCTCATCCTGCTTTTGTTTGCCCTCATCCCCCTTTTGTGCCTCCAGCAGATCATGATGCATTTCTACGAAAAGCAGATCATTACGGACGCCTCCCAGAGTACCCTGTCCGTGGTCAGAGCCAACAATAACGTGCTCTCCACTCTCCTTGACGGAGTGGAAAACACCTCCAATATCATGCTGAGCAATGAATTCTATTATGACATTTTCTCCCGGCTCGATTCCCTGAGCGTAGGAGACTGTCTGCGCTGCGACCGCCTGCTTTCGGCAGAAATGGCCAGGGAATTTTCACTCCAGGAGGAGGTTTATAAGGCCTGTCTCTACACCCAAAAGTGGATCTTTAACAGCAATGCCGTTCTGCTCCCCCTCACCGGGGAGGATGTCCGCAGGGCCGGCTATGACCGGATTGCCCGAAATGCCAGGGAGGAGCCCTGCTGGATTACCGGCTATGACTACGGGAAAAGAATCGGCTCCGAATTTCTTCAGAAAAAGGAAAGCTACGACTATCAGCATCCTCTGACCATGGTAAGGAGCATGGATTTTCAGTTCCATTCCATGAATGCCTACCAGAAGCTGCCCGCCGATGTGGAAAAACCCGTTCTGATTGTACAGATTTTAGAAAAAGATGTGCGAAAGCTCTATCAGGACAGCATAACCTATGAGGGAAGCATCTATATGATCGCCAATGACCAGGGCATAGTTGTGTCCTCCGACCATGATTCATTTCCTGTCAATTCCCGGCTTCCTCAGCCCTTTTTATCCTGCCGGGGCAGCGGGTATCTCACCTGCCATCTGGAGGGCAGAGCCTTTCTTTTGTGCTATGACTCCCTTACAGACAAGGGGCTTACCTCCCTGGCCCTTGTCCCCAGAGACGTCCTGCTAAAGAGCGCCGTCTCCGCTATCCGCAAGATCCAGTTTTTCAGTGTCCTTGCTCTGATCGCCCTTTCCTTCGGGGTTGCCTTTGGCCTCTCCCGCACCATCACTTCCCCTATCCAGAGGCTGATCGACGCCTCACTGCGGGTAGCCGGAGGAGATTTTTCCGCCAGCACGCCGGTCCCCAAGGGCGGGGATTTTAAGCTCCTTACGGAGAGCTTTAACCATATGGAGCGGGAGATTGACCGGCTCATCCACGAAAACTATGAAATTTCCCTGCGGGAAAAGGAAAGCCAGCTTGCCGCCCTGTCCATGCAGATTAACCCTCATTTTCTCTACAATACCTTAAATACCATCAATCTGTTAGCCATCCAGAATAACGACGAAGAGACCTCCGACCTCATCGTGGATCTCTCCGAAATGCTCCAGTATACCTTTCGCAGCTTTGCGGAAAAGACACTCCTGTGCGATGAGATCGGCTGGGTCTCCAACTATCTCCACATTATGTCCAAACGCTATGACAATGTATTCTGCACCCGGATGGATATTGACGAAAATCTGGAGGACGCCCTGGTCCCCAAGCTCATCCTCCAGCCTCTGGTAGAAAACGCGATCCTCCACGGCTTTGGGCAGACCAAAAAGGATGGTCTGCTTACCATCCTTATCTCCAGGCAGGAGGAGCATATCCTTTTTGTAATCAAGGATAACGGCTGCGGCATGACCGATACCCGGACTGACCAGAGCCCCGGCCATGTAGGACTTGCCAATGTCCATCGCAGGCTTTCCCTCCTTTACGGAAAGGACTATACCTTTGAGATCAGCTCGGCCCCCAGGGAAGGCACCTGCGTCCGCATCCGGATTCCTTTAGAACGGCAAAAGCAGGCGCCATAACGCTTCTCGTTATGGCGCCTGCCGTGTCTGCCCAGGGCCTTAAAGCTTTTCTAAAAACCAGGTAGTCATTTCCGTCACTTCTCTATTGGACCAGGCGAAATAAGGAATCAGCTTCAAACGAAAGCGCTCTTCCTGATCATCCTCCTGGGTATAGAGGGTTTCCATGGGCCTTCTGCAAAAAGCCTCCATAGAGAGAACGGGAAGCACAAAGCCCTCCAGCCTTTCCATCGAAACCTCTGCGGAGCTGTTCCTTGCAATCCGGACAGCCTTAAGGGGTCTGTTCTCATTATCCATGCCCTCCGCACAATAAACAAACGGCCCTCTCATCACAGCCACCCTGCCGCAGGCATCAATCACCCGGGGATTGGCACGGATCCATTTTACCTCCATCGGAAGATCAAGGGCCACCTCGTCCCCGTTGTTCCAGTCTCTCTTAAGGAAGGCAAAGCCCTTAACCGTCTCGAAAGCATACTTTTCTCCGTTTACGCTGATCTGCGCCCCCTTACACCAGCCCGGAATCCGCAGCGCTAAGGTGAAATCTCCTTCCCCCTTCACTGTAAGCAGAATCTTTCCATCCAGAGGATAGGCTGTTTTCTGGGACAGGCCGATTTTTTTCTCTCCCAGAGAAAGCTCTGATTCCGACTCCATATAGCAATGAGCAAAAATCGTCTCATCCGACACGGAATACAGATAGTCTCCCACACTCCCCACCATCCTCAGAAGATTGGGCGGGCAGCAGGAACAATCAAACACCTTTACCCGCTTCAAAATAGGCAGATGCTCCTTGAGCCCTTTTGGCCTCATATCGTTGAAGGCATTCCTTGCGGGATCCGCAGACATGGGGTTTTCATAGTAAAATTCATTCCCTGAGAGGGAAACGCCGCTTAACACCGTATTGTAGATCGCCTGCTCCGCCACATCCCCATAGCGTCCGTCTGCATCCATCAGCCACATCCTGCGGCAGAAAAGAGCAAGCGCGATGGAAGCGCAGGTTTCGTTATAAGCCGTATATTCCGGCAGATCGTAATCAAAGGTAAAGGATTCCCCCCGGCAGGTAGAGCCTACACCGCCGGTGATGTACATTCTCTTTTGGACGATATTGTCAAAGAGCCTTCTGCAGGATAAAAACAACTCCTCTTCCCCGGTTTCCATAGCCAAATCCGCCATACCGCTGTACAGATAAAGGGCCCTTACGCTGTGTCCCTCCGCTGTATTTTGCTCCCGTACCGGCAGATGGGACTGCATGTGTTCCTGATCCGCGAAATCATAGGTTTCATCCCGGCTGCTGTTTCCCCTGGTATCCACGAAGTACTGTGCAAGCTTTAAGTAACGTTCCTCTCCCGTATAGTGATAAAGCTTCACAAGCGCAAGCTCGATCTCCTCATGCCCCGGCGTGTCAAAGCAGGCGCTGTGCTCTACTCTGAATACCCGGTCGATCAGATCCGTATATTTGACCGCTACCCTCAGCATGTTTTCTTTGCCGGTGGCTTTCGCATAGGCAATGGCCCCCTCAATCAAATGTCCGGCGCAATACAGCTCATGATCCGTGCGTCTGGTAAACCTGGCCCCGGGCTCCACCACCGTAAAATAGGCGTTGAGATACCCGTCCTCTCCCTGGGTGCGCTCCATCCGCGCCACCAGCTCGTCGATGCGCTCCTCCAGCTTCGGATTCCTTTGCTCCTGCAAAAAGTACGCCGCTCCCTCGATCCACTTCGTCACATCCGATTCCCAAAAGATGTGGGGCTTATTCGGCATCCCCTCTTTCCAGTTGAATTTCAGCGCTTCGAACCGTCCTGTCTCTTCAAAGCGCTCGTACACGGCGTCAATGGTTGTGGCCCGGAACAAATCCTGGTACTCCTTCCAGAAGCCTCCGGTAATCCGGCTTTTTTCAAAGCCTACAGGTTTCAATTTTTCCATTTTTGTGTCCATTCCTTTCTACGCTTTCATTCCCGTCAGAGAGATTCCTTCTATCAACTGCTTCTGCCCAACCAGATAAATCCCGATACAGGGGGCCACTACAATGGTGGACGCCGCCATCAGCAGGTTCCACTTGGTGGAATAGTCCCCCCGAAACTGCAAAAGCCCTACCGCAAGGGTAAATTTTTCTTTTGTATTCAGATAAATGATAGGGCCGAAAAAATCATTCCAGCAATTCAGGAAGGTAAACAGCGCCACTACCACCATAGCCGATTTGGATAACGGTAGCATAATCCTGGTATAAATCTGGAACGGCCCCGCCCCGTCAATCCGCGCCGCGTCGTCCAAATCTCTGGGAATCCCCAAAAAGAACTGCCGCAGCAGGAAAATGTTGAAAGCTCCCCCGCCGAAAAAGGCAGGCAGGATTAACGGCCAATAGGTGTCTATCAGATTCAGGTTCCGCCAGATCATAAACTGGGGAATCAGCGTCACCGAGGAAGGCAGCATCATAGTGGTCAGGATCATGGCAAAGCACACGCCCCGTCCCTTCCATTTTACTCTGGAAAAAGCATAGGCCGCCATGGAGGCTGTCAGAAGCGTCCCCACAAGGCATCCGATGACAATGATCATGGTGTTTGACGCATACCGCCCGAAATCCGCTGCCTTCAGAGCGTCTGTGTAGTTGCTCCAGAGCATCTCTTTGGGCCAGAAGATAAAGGGCCTCATGCTGTAAATATCCGTATTCTTCATAAAGGAAGAGCGGAACATCCAGTACAGGGGAATCACACAGATCAGAGACAAAAGCAGTAATATTCCATAGAATAACACCTTTTTTAAATAGTAGGAAGTACCTTTTCTTCCCACTTTTCTAATTCCGGATTTATTTGTCCCCATCACTCCTCACCCCCTTCATAATAAACCCATTTGTTGGACGTTTTGAACACAAAGGCTGTCAGGACAAGCACCACCAGGAAAAGAATCCATGCCATAGCCGACGCCTTTCCCATATCCATATATTTAAACGCCTGCCGCCACAAATTGTATACATAAAACAGGGAGGCATTATTGGGACCGCCCTCTGTAATGATGTAGGCCTGCCCGAAAACCTGGAGCGCGCCGATGATCCCCATTACAAGGTTGAAAAACAGGGTGGATGAGATCATGGGAAGAGTCACATTCCAGAATTTGTGCCAGGCATTCCCTCCGTCAATCTCAAGGGCCTCATAATAAACGCTGGGTATATCCTGCAAGCCTGCCAAAAAGATCACCTGGGTGGAGCCGGTTGCCCAGATCCCCATAAAGACAATGGATGGAAGTACGCTGTCCTTTCCCCAGAAAAACTGGCTTTTAGGCAGATGCAGAAATTCGAGAATGGTATTAAAAAGTCCGAAATCCGGATTCATTAAGAGAATCCATACAAAACTGCTTGCCACTGCCGGAAGGATGCAGGGCAGGTAAAACAGGGAGCGGAAAAAGGCCCGGAACTTCATCTGGCAGTTTAGGAGCAGGGCAATCATAAAAGCAAAGATCAGATTTGCCGGAACCGCCATAATCGCATAGAGCACTGTAGCTTTGGCTGAGAGCCAGAAGGTCTTTTCCTGTCCGCTGAAAAGGTCAATATAATTTTTAAATCCAATCCACTCCGGCGTCTTTATTATATTGTAATCACACAGGCTGTAATAGGCGCTCAGGAGCATCGGCAGCAGGTTAAAAAGTAAAAAACCCAATACGGCAGGCAATGCAAAACCCCAGCCCACAATATTGTTCCATGTAGACATTCTTATCGTCTTTTTTTCTTTCATATCCATATATCCCCTTTGTGGGCGCGCGCGGTTTTGCAGGATAAGCGCAGTATTTCACCCCCTGCAAAACCGGCACGGTTCTTGGCCATAAGTCTTATTTTCCGTAGAAGCCCTGTACCTGTGCATTGGCGTCTGCTTCGATAGAGCTGATTGCCTCCTCTGCAGTCCTTTCCCCTGACCAGAGATCATCCAGGGCAGGACTGATAATATCGTTGATCTTGTTAAAGTTCTTCACATAGGCCGTGATGGGGGTATTGGCTGTTCCGTCCATCATGGGCTTTACGATGGTTTCATAGTAATTGGCAGGATGCTTGTCCGTGATAACGGACTTGATGTAATCGTCGTTATATTCCTTCATATTGGTAGGCAGCCAGAGACCGGAAAGGAATAACGGCTCACAGGCGCCTACTTCTGTCAGCATATACTTAATAAACTCAAAAGCAGCATCCGCTTTTTCCGTATTCATAAGGGCAATCGACCCAAAGGTTGCCACGGTCTGGGCCTTGTCTCCCATCCTGGGCAGAGCCGCCACGTTGTACTCCACGCCGTCGCTCATCAAAGTGGCATTAGACCACTGGCCGTCAAAGCTCATAGCCACCTTGCCTGTTGCCAACGCCTCGGACAGGCCCGGCATTGTCTGGCTGGTAGTCGGAGTGGGAGCCACATGGTATACATAAGTCAGATCCGCAAGCTTCTGCAAAACATCCTTGCCCTCCGGCGTGGCATAGCCGATGGCGGAACCGTCCTCTGTCAGATAATCCCCTCCCTGGCTGAGTAAAAACGGCATAAAGCCTGCCCACCATTTGGAAATAGTCACTCCGTAAATATCGATATTCTCCGGGTCAAAATCAGGGTCAAGGGCGTTCTTTCCGTTTTTGTCAATGGTAAGCTTCTGGGCATTCTCTACAAAGGTATCCCAGTCCCATGCATCCGCATAGCTTGCAGGGGGCTCCTCCACGCCGTATTTTGCAAACAGGGACGGATTGTAAAACATGGTGATATTCTCGGAGCCGATACCGTAGCCTGCCATATAATCGGCGCTCAGCATGTATTTGAACTGATCTCCCACACACTCCTTGTCAAACTCCGCGTCCTTGTCAATATACTCCTGAAGATTGGCCACAATGCCCTCCTCAGCCAGCGGGAACAGCAATGTATCGCTGTTGAGCATACATACCTCCGGCGTATCGTTTCCGGCAATCATAGCCGTGATCTTGGTGTCATATTCGTCCGGAATATTCATAACCGTCACATGGATGCCGGGGTGAGATGCGTTAAAGTTCTCCGCAACCTCCTCATATACCGCCAGCGTATCGCCGCCGTCCCATTCCGTAAAACGGATTTCCACAACCTCCCCGCTGTCTGCTGCAGATGATGAATCCGCGCCTGTATCTGCGGATGCAGAATCGCTTTTACTGCTGCCGGCATCCGAAGTATTTCCACTCTCTCCACCGGAGCCGCTCCCGCTTCCCCCGCAGCCGGCCATTGACAATACCATGGCTCCTGCAAGCAGTACGCTGAATAATTTTTTCTTTTTCATAATTGGATCTCCTTTCTGTGTTACACTGGTTTCTATGACCTACTATAACAATTCTCTAATACTACTTCCATTGGACAAATCCCGGATAACTGGACAAATCCACTTTCTTTTTGACATACGGACCGGTGGGATGAATTTTCAGATATGCCGCCAGGAACAATACATGAAAATAAGGCCGCAAATCTGCTTTCAGATTCCCGGCCTCAGGTTCTGTCTTTACTTATCCGTACCAATCAATCTATCTCACATACTTAGGGGCCGCCCCAAATTTCTTTTTAAAGGCGCGGCTTAAATGAAATTCATCATAAAATCCAAAATTAACTGCGGTCTCTTTTAACGTGATACCCGCAGTGCTGTGCAGATACTGGTATACCATATCCAGCTTCTGATCCATCTGCCATGCATAGAAGGTTTTGTCATATACCTTCTTGAATCTCTTATTCAAGGTTTTTTCGCTGACACTAAACCTCATGGCGATCTCGGACACAGAAAAAAAGGTTTCCGGATTGGCCTGCACAAACCGGACAATCTTATGGACAAAGGCAAAGCACTGTGAGTCTACGGGCGTTTTGAGCTGCTGATCCCCCAGCTCATATAGCAGCAGCTCGAATAAGCAGGAAAGTCTTTTTTCTCTGTGCTTTACATTCCTCCAGTAACCGGCTATTATCTCTGAAAAATACTTACTTATTTCAATATTGTCTCCACAGTGAGTGAGCGTTGGCAGCAATACAAAATCATCCTGCGTATTATCATTTTCTCTGCGGCTCTCCAAATGATCCTCCGGCATTGCTTCCACATGAATATACATATTTCTTGAATTGGGGCTGCACAAGCTTGCCCCATAGTGGTGCAGCCCGGCAGGCAAAATAAGCAGATCCCCTCTCTGGATTTGAAAGAATCTGGGTTTTCCCTCCAGCTCCAATGCGATCTCCCATTTTCCATCCAGTATATACAAAAAATCATGCTGCGCCATAACACGGTCAGGATGCGGCGAGGGGTTCACATATGTATTATAATTAGCTTCCTCCACCTTACGCTGTGCGGATAACCGAAAAGCATAATACATCGCATTATCCCTCCTGTCTCGAAATTTAAGCTGAATTAAAATACCATAAACCTATAGTAAACGGCAAAATAATCTGCCGTTTACTATAATATACCACATCTCAGACCGAGATACGATTCTATTTTAAATTCTTGTCCACACCTGCATCTCTCCCTCTCCCCTGTTTGCCCATGCATAATAGGGAATCCAGGTCAGAAGCGTCCGGTCATATCCGGCTTTGGCATAGGGAGAATACAGCCCTGTCTTTGGCTCCTTTCGCTGCCTCCAGCCGTATGCCTTTACTGCCGTCACCGATTGTGCTGCGATCTCCTTCTGCTCCGTTTCAAAGGGGGCATTTTCATCCATCTTCAAAAGATGCATATCCTTCCCATTGTCGGCTTCCTCCAGACAATATACGATCGGGCCTCTCATTACAGCCGCTTTTCCGATGTTTTCACGCACTCTTAGGTCCGCCTCCATCATCCGCACTTCCATCGGGAATTCTATCTGGACACAATCCGACTTCCATGCCTTTGTGAGATACAGATAGCCGTCCTTCTCTTTTGTCTGTGCCCCTTCCGCTCCTTTAATCCGGTATGTTCCGCACCAGTCAGGAATACGCAGCGCAACCGTAAATGTCTGCGTCTCTTGGCATTCTATGCGGATCGCAGCATCCCCGTTCCAGGGAAATCCCGATTGAATATCAATTTCAGCCAAGCCGGATTCCAGCTTTTTCTCCATATGGCTTCCTATGTATAAATGAACAAATACCGTATCCTCTGTTTCGGTAAACACATAGCTTCCAATGGAACTGATCAGTCTTGCCAGGTTGGGAGGACAGCAGGCACATCCGAACCATTTCTGTCTGACAGGCTTTACATGCTCCTTTCTCTCATCCTCATGACATGCTTTGGGAACTACCTCCAGAGGATTTACGTAGAAAAAGCTCTTTCCGTCCAACCCCATTCCCGCTAAAACAACGTTGTAAAGCTCCCGTTCCATAATATCTGCATATTTGGAATCCGGATTCAGCTCCAGCATTCTGCGTGCAAAGAAAACCATTCCGATAGACGCACAGGTTTCTGCATAGGCGGTATCATTGGGAAGGTCATACGCAAAGGAAAATGCCTCTCCGATATGCGTCCCCCCTACTCCGCCGGTGATATACATCTTCCTTTGGGTAATATCATCCCATATCCGCTCACATGCCGCTTTCAGCTCGTCATCCCGGGTCAGCCGCGCAAAATCCGCCATTCCGGAATAAAGGTAGGCGGCCCGCACCGCATGGCCCACTGCCTGCGTCTGTTCCCGAACCGGCAGATGGGCCTGATAATACTGATAACGCAGCTCCCCTTTCTTTTGGCCGTCCGAAGGGTTTTCGCAGTCAAAATACCAGGGCTCTCTGCCTCTTTCATTGATAAAATACGCTCCAAGCTCCCGGTACCTTTCCTGCCCGGTCGCCTCATACAGCCGCGCCAGCGCCATTTCTGCGATCTCATGTCCCGGATAACCCTGTAATTTACCTTCCTCCGGCCCGATGTGCTCTGCAACACACTCTGCATATCTGCCTGCCGCCCTCAGTAATCTGTCCTTTCCTGTTGCCTGGTAATAGGACACGGCGCCTTCGATCAAATGGCCCAGGCAATATAATTCATGGTGGTCCCGCAGATTGGTAAAACGTTTGCTTATATCATTAATAATGTAAAAGGTATCCAGATAGCCATCCGGCTGCTGGGCATCGCACACAATTTCAATAGCCCCATCGGCAATCCTTTCAAGCTCCGGGTCAGGATACTGCTGCAGGATATACCCTACCGCCTCTATCCATTTAGCGAAATCGCTGTCCTGAAAAACAAACCCGTAGAATTTGTTTTCAGGCGTTTTCGGGTTCTCCGGCCAGACACAGAAGCCTGTGGTGGTATAAACCGGCTGCACATAGTCCGCATTTTCGCTTCTTTCTTTGTTTATCCTCCCTGCCACCTTAAAGTTGTGCATACAATAACTGGGCTCCGCATCCGCCACCCTGTCATTTATGGCCTCCCATTGATAGGGGATCACCGTATCCCGAATCAGCTCTATTTCCTTTTTCCAGAAGAGATCTGTTACCTTGACCCGCTTTAAATCAACTGCTTTAGAAATTTCTGACATTTTAACCTGCCCTCCTTTTTTCTGTTACAGACTATATTATCTGTTTTTCTCAGACTATGGAATTGATAAAAGGAGTAATTTCATGTATGATCCGGTAAAAATCATAATCCGGCCCAGAGTCCTCTGCCGTACGGCAAATCTCTGCCACCGAATCCTCATCTTCGTAAATTATTATGGCAGTAAAAATCATTTAGGTGTATACTGTTTTAATTAGATTTAAACTTTCTATATTAGAGGAAGAAAAATGTGTAAAGAAACCATCGGGAAATCCCAGCACAAGACAATTGATTTATTCCTGTTTATGGGACAATCCAACATGGCAGGGCGCGGTATTGTGACAAAAGAGCACAGCGAAGGAATTCCAGCGCTTATACAGGGCGCCGGCTATGAGTATCGGGCCGTATCCTCTCCTGACAGGCTCTATCCTATTTCCGAGCCCTTTGGGCTCTTTGAAAACCGCAGGGGCGGCATTGACGACGGCAATATGAAAACAGGCTCTATGGTAACGGCCTTTGCCAATGCCTATTATCAAAAAACAGGCATCCCCATTGTAGGCGTCTCGGCCTCCAAAGGCGGAAGCCGGATTGACCAGTGGCAGCCTGCTGGAGATTTTTTAAATGATACTCTATCCAGGATGAAAGCAGCATCTGAATTCCTTGGTGCAAACCGTTACTCGATCCGGCATCAGTTTATGCTTTGGTGCCAGGGAGAATCGGACGGCGATATGGCCAAATCAGGAGCTCTTTACCGCAGAGAGTTTGAATGTATGCTTAATACCATGCTTATGGCAGGCATTGAAAAATGCTTCCTGATCAGAATCGGGCATTACAACGGCTCTGGCGGACAGGATTACAGCGAAATCATGGCAGCTCAGGACTCCGTCTCGCAGACAAATGAAAATGTGGTTATGGTTTCCGAAGCCTTTGCCGAAATGAAAGAACAGGGATTAATGAAAGACGATTTTCATTATTTTCAGGAGGCTTATAATATAGTAGGACGGGAAGCGGGGGAGAATACGGCGAATTATGTTCTTTCGCAGAAAAACTCTGCAGAAATGGAGGAACAATGATTATTCTGATCGCAGGCGCATCCCATACAGGGAAAACCACACTGGCACAAAAACTTCTTGAAAAATATAAATACCCCTACCTATCTATTGATCATCTGAAAATGGGACTCATCCGCAGCGGCTATACTTCTCTTACGCCTGTGAGCGATGACAAATCATTGACCGGTTACTTATGGCCTGTTGTCCGTGAGATGATCAAAACTGCCATTGAAAACAGTCAGAATCTTATAGTAGAAGGGTGTTACATCCCTTATGACTGGACAAAGGATTTTGAACCGGAATATTTAGTCCATATAAAGTACTGCTGCCTGGTTATGAGCAGCGATTATATCAGGACGCATTTTGAAGAAATTCAAAAATACGCAAGCATCACTGAGGATCGCGGCGATGACGATGACTGCACCCTCGAGTCCTTAACCGAAGAAAACCAGGAGGCTCTAAGGCAGTGTCAGGCCCATCATGTCAATTATATTTATATCGATGGGGAATACCGGGTCGATTTGGAAATCTGACCGGCGTTCTGTAAAAGCAGGCCAGAGGACTCAATCAGAACCCGGATTCCGCCGTGACCGCCCTTCAGAGTGTTTCCTTATATAGCTTTGCGTAGATCCGGTCAAAATCATAATCCGGCCCAGAATCCTCTGCCGCACGGCAAATCTCTGCCACCAGATCCTCATCCTCCTCCAGCTCCTCTGCAATGGTCTCCAGAGCTTTGCCTCTGGCAAGCTTTTTGCAGACCAGCTTGATTAATTGTATTTTCTCACCCTTTATTTCTCCTTTGGCTTCTCCTTCTTCTCTGGCATAGGCCAGCTCTTCCCATTTCTGCATATACTTTACCCCCATCTTCTCAGATAATTTAA
>ERZ808037.219-NODE-219-length-60290-cov-5.301148_pt1 | contig 60290 bp, 47 predicted proteins | sample MGYA00380190_ERZ808037 | MGnify/ENA primary metagenome ERZ808037 (study PRJEB31490, sample SAMN06133399) | mouse gut metagenome | isolation source: J9 | host: mice | place: China: Chengdu | collected 2015-05 ... | reverse complement strand
CCGACAACACCCAATGGCAAGAGGTTATTTGTCTACTATCTGCTTGTCCTGCACCGCCCTAAGGACATAAAGCATGGAGTCAAAATCTCCATACTCCCCAGTCAACTCCTCCACCTGCCCGGACATGCCGTCAGACGTAATAAGCCCAATATTCATCAATTCATCCCCATAATAAACCCTCTCGGCGCCCTGTTCCTCATAACAGAAATCCGGATTCAGCCCGCAAAGACGCACCCTGGTATAAGGCATATTCACATGGCTCAAAGTACGGTACCATCCCACAACCGCTTCCGTCTGCTCATCATTTACTACAATCCAGCAGGTAATATTTCCCTCAAACGGACTTTTCAAACGATAAAACGTTCCATTATGAATTAAACTGCGGTACTTTTTCATAAAGGCAATCTGTCTGCGGACAATGGCGTGATCCTCCTCGGAGAGGTTGGTCAAATCCAGTTCATAGCCAAACGCGCCGAAATAAGCCACATTGCCCCGGGTTTCCATCGGCGTTATCCGATAGAGCTGATGGTTTGGTGCAACGGAAACATGGGCACCCATGGAGCTGACCGGATAGGCATAGCTGCTTCCATACTGGATTTTCAGACGTTCTACGGCATCCGAATCATCACTCGCCCACGCCTGCGGCGCATAGTATAACATTCCCGGGTCAAAACGCCCGCCGCCGCTGGCACAGGACTCAAAGAGGATGTGCGGGAATTTTGATATTAAGCGCTCGTATAAATCATACACCCCTAAAATATAGCGATGGAAGATTTCTCCCTGCTGGCCGGCTTCATAAGCCGCGGAAAAGCACTCGGTAATATAGCGGTTCATATCCCACTTAATATAAGAAACCTTGGATTCCGATAAAATCTTTTCCACCAGACCATAGATATAATCGACAACTTCCTTCCGGGAGAAATCCAGAACATACTGCTTCCTTCCGTGGGAGGTGCTTCTTCCCGGGGTTTTTATAATCCAGTCCGGATGAGCACGGTAAAGTTCACTGTCCTTATTCACCATTTCCAGCTCAAACCAGAGCCCGAACTTCATGCCCAGATCCTCAATCCTCTGCGCCAGCCCCTTGATTCCGTTTGGAAGGCGATCCGTGTTCGCCCACCAGTCACCCAGACCGCTGGTTTCCGTACACCTGGTGCTAAACCACCCGTCATCCAGAACAAAGAGTTCTACACCGTCCTCTTTTGCTGTCCTTGCAATTTCCACCAGCTTCTCTTCATTAAAATTAAAATAAGTTGCTTCCCAGTTATTGATTAAGATGGGGCGTTCCTTTTCCCTCCACTCCCCTCTGGCCAGGCGGTAACGGTACAGGCGGTGAAAGGTCTGACTCATCCCGTTTAAGCCCTTATCCGAGTATACAACAACGGCTTCCGGAGTCTGAAAGCTCTCTCCCCCCTTTAAGCACCAGGAAAAACCAAAGGGATTAATTCCCATCATCATCCGGGTAACACCAAAGCTGTCCACCTCTGCCTGGGCAAGGAAGTTCCCGCTGTAAACTAAGGAAAAACCCAGAGCCTCTCCCTGGAACTCATCCGCCGAAGGCCGCTTTAATACAACAAAGGGATTGTGCACATGCCCGGAGTCGCCCCTTGTGCTGTTAATGGAAGTAATGCCCGGCTGAAGCGTCCTCTCTTTCAGGTGGCGTTCCCTGCTCCAGTATCCGGAAAACTGCATCCACGCATAGTCGGCATCCGGAAGATCCAGCGATAAACTCATCGCGGTAGTCAGCTGCATCTCTTCCCCGCCCTTATTTTCAAATCGTGCACTTCGGGCAATGGCGTTTTCTTCATTAAAAATCGTGTAGTACAAAGTCAGCTCCACGTTTAATAACTCGTCGCGCAGAAGGATTTCCAAGGTATCCGCCTCTTCATCCTTTTCCGTATAGGTCGCCGGAAGAGAAGCAAGCTTTGGTTTTCCTGCATAACCCTTCGAGGAAACATAGGTAAAGTTGGTAATTCTGCTCCCGTTCTTCTGAAGAATTTCCACCGCGGGCATACGAAAATCGCTTGTGCCGTAGGACGGATATTCCTGCTTTAAATGCTCTAAGGAAAACGAATATTCCCCTTCAAAAACATAGGCAGATGTGGGGCGGTAACTGTTTTCAATCATATAGTCATAATTGTCTTTCTGGGCAATCCGCTTTCCAAAATAAAGCTGCCCAAGCTGTCCGTTGCGAAGAACCTTCATAATGTAACTGATTTCGTTATTATAAAGGTGAAATTCTCCCGTTTTTTCATGAACAAAAATACCCATAACCTGTTTCCTCCTGTATTCAATGTTACAGGTATTATAAAAGATAAACCAAAGTTACGGGAGTTAAATTTGTAGGATAAAACTGTTTTTTTGTTCACCAAAAAACCGACGGAAAACAAAACTGTTCTCCGCCGGCTCTTTTCTCTTACTCGCCTTCTGCCTTATACTCAATTCCGCTGATTAAACCTTTTTTGGTATAAAACGTAAGTACAACCTTTTCTTCCTCTGACGTATAGCTGTAGCGTCCCTGCTTTTCCGTATAGTCTTCCCCGTAGGCTTCCACCATCTCCTCAATCGAAGAGCCTATGTGGATTCCCTCCGGCGTCTGGGTTTCTTCTCCCAAAAACCAAATCGACTTTACATAATCGGCATCTCCCGAAGGATAGGTTGAAAGTTCAAACCCTTCATAGGTAAACACCCGCTCCTTTCCCTGATGCTTACAGCTCTGTGCTTCGTAAAAGTTCTCTGCCTTTCCCAGTACCGAAAGCACCTCGGACGCATCCTGGTTCATGGAAATCTCAATTTCCCCTGTATGAAATGTATAGGCCCAGCTCGTCAGCAAACTGCCCTGCCCCAGACAGGCAAGCAGCACCGTCCATGCTAAAATCCTCGTTAATCGCCCTTTCATCGCCATCTCTCCTCATCGATTTACCCAACCCATAAATAAAAACTGCCTTGTCGGCAATCTATTCTTTATGTGAATTTTATATAGTAAATATACCATGATTAGATCGGTATTTCAAGGGATGAAGATCTTACAAATCTTACGATTCCATAACATTTTTTTAATAATTCCAGTCACATTTGCCTTCTTGTCGTTTTATCGCCCTGACACAAGGAAAAACCAGGAAATCCAGGAAAAATAAGGAATTTTTGTTGTTGTTCTACCTTCCTTCAATATCCATAATCATATCCACCCTGCGCTGATGGCGGCCGCCTTCAAACTCGGCTTCGATCCAGGCATCCACAATCATTTTTGCCAGCTCCGCCCCGACCACACGGGCACCGAACGCCAGGATATTTGTATTATTATGCATTCGGGATAATTTTGCACTGTAGGGTTCACTGCACACGCAGGCACGGATTCCTTTAACCTTATTGGCAGCTAAGGAGATTCCCACGCCGGTTCCGCAGATTAAAATTCCCAGATCGGCTTCCCCTGCGGCAACCGCCCGTCCTACCTTTTCCCCGTAAACCGGATAGTCGCAGCTTGCCGTTTCATTCGTTCCAAAATCAACCACTTCATAGCCCTTTGCTTCCAGATATTCCCTGATTTCCCTTTTCATCTCCACGGCGCTGTGGTCATTTCCCATAGCAATCTTCATTGACTTTACCTTCTCTTTCTTTAAATATTCTTTTTCTTCTTTTTTATCCTTCCCCAAACAGCAGCTTTAAATGTTCCAGACGAGCCCCCATATTCTGCAGCAGCAAGTCTGCCACCGTCAGCGCCGCCATCGCTTCCACCACCACGACAGCCCTGGGCACGATAATCGGGTCATGTCTTCCCTTGATTTCCAGGAGGGTTTCTTCACCCTTCTGGTTCACTGTTTTTTGCAGAGAAGCAATTGACGGTGTCGGTTTAAATGCCGCCCGAAAAACCACCGGTGAACCGTCGCTGATTCCCCCTAATATCCCTCCGGCATGGTTCGTTGCCTTAAAAATCCCCCCATCTTCTCCGGGACAGAAACGGTCATTATTAAAGCTTCCCCGCGAGCGGGCAGCGGCAAATCCGTCACCGATCTCCATTCCCTTGACCGCCCCAATAGAAAAGATGGCCTTGGCCAGATTGGCATCGAGCTTATCAAAAACCGGCTCACCCACGCCTGCCTTAAGACCGTCAATCACACACTCAATCTCTCCCCCCAAGGAATCCTTCTGCCCCATCATCTTTTCCAGGAGAGCTTCTGCCTCTGCCGCCGCTTTCTTATCCGGCATGTACAGACGGTTATTTTCCATTTCCTTCCAATCGAAATGTTCCTGACTTATCGAAATTCCGCCGATTTCCTTCGTGTAAGCTTTAATCTCGATACCAAATTCGCGCAGAAGCTTTATCGCTATCGCCCCCGCCGCCACTCTTCCTATGGTTTCCCTTCCAGAAGATCGCCCTCCGCCCCGGTAATCCCGAAAACCATACTTGGCGTCAAAGGAATAATCGGCATGTCCCGGACGATAAACATCCTTGATCCCACTGTAATCCCTTGACCGCTGATCCATATTTCGGACTTCCAGGGCAATAGGACATCCTGTAGTCCTTCCTTCAAAAACGCCGGAGAGGATTTCCACCCGGTCTTCCTCTTTTCTCTGGGTGGTAAAGCGGCTCTGTCCGGGCTTTCTCCGATCCAGAAAGCGCTGAATATCTTCCTCGCAGAGTTCTAACCCTGCCGGGCAGCCGTCGATAACCGCGCCGATTCCCTTTCCGTGGCTTTCCCCCCAGGTCATTACCTGAAAACATTTTCCAAATACAGATCCTGACATCTTTTCCTCCATTCTGCCTGCTTTTTCGGATGCCGACAAGTCCGGACAAACATCAGGGGAAGGCTTACACCCTCCCCTGTGAAAGTCAAGCATGCCATTCTCAATCTGCTATCTTTACAATCTTGCAGCAGTTTGGCTCATTGACGGGAATCTCCCTTGAACTCATAATCAGCAGATGCTTTTCATAGTCTACCTTAAAGAAGGTCATACTTCCTGTTTCATGGTTCACCGAAACGATGTGGTTCTGATCCGGAAAGATGGCAATATCCTTTGGATAGTCACCGCTGATCGGCAGACAGCATAAAAATTCCAAAAGTCCGCTCTCTTCATCCCGCGAATAAATACTTACCGCATTATCCCCGGCGTTTGAACAAAATACATGGCGCTGATCATGGGTCATCCGCAGGGAACAGGCCGCTGTCAGTTCCGAATAGGTCTTGTCCCCGATACTGGAAATCGTCTGTATCTTTTCAATCTTGGGCACCTTTTCTCCGGACTCATAGGAAAATACATCAATAACATTCTTCTGCTCATACATCAGATACATAAAACGGCCATCGGCACTAAAGAGGAAATGACGGGGAGCAGACTCCCGCTCACAGCGGATGGCATCTACCTGCACCAGCTTTTCATCGTCAAAGCGGTAAATCCTTACCTGGTCAATTCCCAGATCTGCCGCCAATACATACTTTCCGTCCGGGGACAGGCGTGTGCAGCTGACATGGGGGCGGAAATTTCGCTCGGCTACAGAACCGTAGCCCTTATGAAATACGCCATCGACAATCGGTCCCACCGATCCGTCTTCATTCAGCCGGAGAACGGTTGCTTTTCCATCATGATAGCCGGAAACAAAAATATAGCGATCCTCTGCATCCGTCGATAAATGGCAGCCTCGCATCCCCTTAATGTTCCTGCTGTTTAAACGGCTCAGACTTCCATTTTCCAAAATCCGGAAAGATACCACGCCTTCATCGGCGATGGAATAAAGATTTTTTCCGTTGTGGGAAGCGATTACATAAGAAGAATTATCAACTTCCACCTCACAGCGCTCCTTGAATGTCCCTTTCTCTACATCCACATCGTATACGGTAATTCCCTTTGCTTTCCCAGTGTAGGAGTATGACCCTACATATGCCATGTACTTTCCTTTCATATCAATAAAATCCTCCTAAAATGCCGTATTCTTCAAGCTTCATCTATCATACCACAAAAAATCGGATTTGTGAAGTAATGGCAGGCTATTTGGTGCTGATTATTTGCTCTGTTTTTGTACAATTTTATCAAAAAATATCTTTATGCATTTAGGGTATTGACAGCGGGGGAGTTTCCTGTATAATAGATTGTGCTTGTTTAAAAATACTAAACTTAAAAATTATTTTTATTAACTAGTTAGTATTTCTAAACTTACCGTAAAGTGTTTATTTTCCCAAAAAATACCATAGCTACTGGCAATGCACAAAGGAGGCATTTATGAGTATCGGCGCAAAACTAAAGGAGCTGCGAGTCTGTAAGGGATTGACACAGGAGGAGTTAGCCGACCGGGCAGAACTGTCGAAAGGCTTTATTTCCCAGCTTGAACGGGATCTGACCTCCCCTTCTATCGCCACCCTGATGGATATTCTCCAGTGCCTGGGCACAAGCATTGGTGAATTTTTTAACGAAGCGCCAGAAGAACAGATTGTTTTTGGAAAACAGGATTATTTTGAAAAAAACGATGCGGAGTATAAGAACAATATTAAATGGATCATCCCCAATGCCCAGAAAAACAGCATGGAACCTCTGCTTTTAACCTTAGAAGCCGACGGTTCCACCTACCCGGATAACCCCCATGAAGGAGAAGAGTTCGGCTATGTACTTTCCGGTGCGGTTTCCATCCATCTGGGAAATAAGATCTACAAGGCAAAAAAGGGGGAATCCTTCTACTACCGGGCCGATAAAGCCCATTTTCTCACCAGCAAAAACGGCGCTTCCCTGATTTGGGTCAGCGCCCCCCCAAGCTTTTAAACACAAAATATTTTTTACACACAGGAGGAACCGGCCATGATGCAGCCACTTATTGATTTACAGCATATTTCCAAAAGTTATGACGGGACGATGGTTTTAGACGACTTAAACCTTACCGTAAAGCAAAACAGTTTTGTCACTCTTCTTGGACCCAGCGGCTGCGGAAAAACCACCACCCTGCGGATTATCGGAGGCTTTGAAACCCCGGATACCGGGAAGGTTCTTTTTGAAGGACAGGACATCACCCATATTTCTCCTAATAAACGGCCCTTAAACACCGTTTTCCAGAAATACGCCCTGTTCACCCATATGAGCATTGCCGAAAACATTGCCTTTGGACTGAAGATCAAGAATAAATCCAAAGACTACATCCAGGATAAGATTAAGTACGCCTTAAAACTGGTGAACCTGGACGGCTACGAAAACCGCTCCGTGGAGTCCCTTTCCGGCGGACAGCAGCAGCGCATCGCCATCGCCCGCGCCATTGTCAACGAACCCCAGCTTCTTCTTCTGGACGAACCCTTAGGTGCTCTGGACTTAAAACTGCGCCAGGATATGCAGTACGAACTGATCCGCTTAAAAAATGAACTGGGCATTACCTTTATCTATGTCACCCATGACCAGGAAGAGGCACTGACCATGTCCGATACCATCGTCGTGATGAACCAGGGCTATATTCAGCAGATGGGAAGCCCCGAAAACATCTACAACGAACCGGAAAATGCCTTCGTCGCCGACTTTATCGGGGACAGCAATATCGTTCCCGGCACGATGATCCGCGATGAATTGGTGGAAATCTTCGGGGCAAAATTCCCCTGTGTCGATAAGGGCTTTGGGAATAACCGCCCGGTGGACGTAGTGATACGCCCGGAGGATATCGATCTTTTAGAACCGGGTAAGGGCAGTCTTTCCGGCATTGTCACCCACCTGATTTTTAAGGGCGTCCACTATGAGATGGAAGTTACCACACCGGACGGCTATGAGTGGCTCGTCCATTCCACGGATCTCTTCCCGGTGGGAAAGGAAGTGGATATCCATGTGGATCCCTTTGATATCCAGATTATGAATAAACCGGCTTCGGAAGATGAGGAGGCGATTGGAGTCAATGAGTAAAAAACTGTTATCCTTCCCCTACCTTTTATGGATGGCGGGCTTTACCATCATCCCTTTAGGACTAATCCTTTACTTTGGGCTTACCGACAAATCCGGTGCCTTTACACTGGCAAATGTCGCGGCAATCGCCACGCCGGAGCACGCGAAAGCCCTGGGGCTGTCCCTGGCGCTCTCCCTGGCCGCCACCCTTTTATGTCTGCTCTTTGCCTATCCTCTGGCCATGATTCTTCGTTCCCGGGGAATTTCCGGCAGCACTTTTATCGTATTTATTTTTATTCTTCCCATGTGGATGAACTTTCTGCTGCGCACCCTGGCCTGGCAGACCCTTCTGGAAAAAAGCGGTGTAATTAACGGCTTTTTAGCCGCCCTCCGCCTGCCCCTGCAGAACCTGATTAACACCCCCGGAGCCATTATCCTGGGCATGGTCTACAACTTCCTGCCTTTTATGGTTCTGCCCATTTACAATGTTTTAGTAAAAATCGATGACAATACCATTAACGCCGCCCGTGACCTTGGGGCCAGCACCGCCCAGACCTTCTGGTACGTTATGCTGCCCTTAAGCATCCCCGGCATTATCAGCGGAATTACCATGGTATTCGTCCCGGCCCTGACGACCTTTGTTATCAGCAACCTCTTAGGCGGAAGCAAAATTCTTCTGATTGGCAATGTGATCGAACAGGAATTTACAAAAGGGAATAACTGGAATCTCGGTTCCGGCATTTCCCTGGTAATGATGATCTTCATCCTCATCAGTATGGCACTGATCGCCAAATACGATAAGAACGGGGAGGGAAATGCATTTTGATGAACACAAGATTACCGTCCTTGCGGCGCTTTATTTCTAATTTTTACCTGGTTCTGGTTTTGATTTTTTTATATGTTCCGATTGTCACCATGATGATCCTGTCCTTTAATACCTCAAAGTCCAGAACCCAGTGGGGCGGCTTTACGACTGGCTGGTACCGGCAGATGTTTTCCGATGCCAGCATTATCTCTGCATTATATAATACATTGATGATTGCCCTGATTTCTGCCCTGGCCGCCTGCATTATCGGGACGGCTGCCGCTATCGCCATCAACAGCATGAAGCCGGTAAGCCGCACGATCGTTATGGGAATTACAAATATTCCCATGCTTAACGCCGATATCGTTACCGGAATCTCCCTGATGCTGGCCTTTATCGCCTTCGGCATTTCCCTGGGGTTTAAAACGATATTAATTGCGCATATTACCTTTAATATCCCCTATGTCATCCTCAGTGTTATGCCCAAGTTAAAACAGACCAGCAAGAGCACCTACGAAGCTGCCCTGGATCTCGGCGCTTCCCCGCTCTATGCTTTTTTTAAGGTGGTCTTCCCGGACATTCTTCCGGGCGTGCTCTCCGGCTTTTTGCTGGCCTTTACCATGTCCCTGGATGATTTTATCATCACCCACTTTACCCGGGGCGCAGGGATCAACACCTTGTCCACCTTAATTTACAGCCAGGTACGCCGCGGCATCCAGCCTTCCATGTATGCGCTGTCCACCATTATCTTTTTAACGGTGCTGGTGCTTTTGCTGATTGCCAACTACCGGCCCAAAGCCAAAACCGCAATGAAAGAAAGTCACGCCGTTCGAAAGCAAGCCAGTCCTTCCGGGGACGATAACGATAAATTCTTCTTTAAGAAACGCCATTTTACCGAACAGCTTCACAAATGGAGCATGGTTGCCGCCGCGGTCTTCATCCTGCTTGCTGCGGGCCTGATTTCCATAAAAAACTACGCCATGACCCACAACGATGAGCTCTATGTCTATAACTGGGGAGAATACATTGACGAAGAAGTTGTCGCCATGTTTGAAGAAGAAACCGGTATTCGGGTCGTCTACGATATGTTTGAAACCAACGAAGAAATGTACCCCGTTATCGACGCAGGTGCCGTCTGCTACGATGTGGTCTGTCCCTCCGATTATATGATCCAGAGAATGGTGGAGAATGATATGCTGGCGGAAATTAATTTTGACAATATCCCCAATATCGACCAGATTAATCCCCGCTACATGGAAATGTCCCGGGCCTTTGACCCGCAGAACCGCTACAGTGTTCCTTACTGCTGGGGCACGGTGGGCATTATCTACAACACCAAACGTCTTAGCGAATTAAACGTCGAACCGCCCACAAGCTGGGACGATCTGTGGAACCCTGCCCTCTCCGGAGAAATCCTGATGCAGGACAGCGTGCGGGATGCCTTTATGGTTGCCTTAAAAAAACTGGGCTATTCCATGAATACCACCAGTGTCGATGAGCTTCAGGAGGCCAAGGATCTTTTAATTGCACAAAAACCTCTGGTTCAGGCTTATGTTATTGATCAGGTGCGCGATAAGATGATTGGCGGCGAGGCGGCTGTCGGCGTGATCTACTCCGGCGAACTGCTCTACATCCAGGAGGAAGCCGAAGCACTCGAACTGGACTATGCGCTTGACTATGTGATTCCCAAAGAGGGCACGAACCTCTGGATCGACGGCTGGGTCATCCCCGCCAACGCACAGAACAAGGAAAACGCAGAAAAATGGATTAACTTCCTCTGCCGCCCCGATATTGCCTTAAGAAACTTTGAATACATCACCTATCCCACGCCAAACCAGGGAGCCTTTGAACTTCTCGACGCCGAAACCCAGGAGAATAAGGCCGTCTTCCCCGATTTGGATGAACTGGAAAACTGTGAGGTATTCCAGTACCTCGGTGATGAAGACGACGCCGTGTACAACCAGTTATGGAAGGAAGTAAAATCGAAATAATGGTGTTTATTAAAATAACAAAAAAAGGAGAAGAAACCATGATTATCCAAAGCAAACGTGTATGGATCGGCAGCCAGTTCATCCCGGCACAGCTTGAAGTAACCGGTGAAAAAATCAGCCGGATTTACGCCTGGGGTGAAAAGAAGGCAGATATCGATTACGAAAATGCCCGCCTGGTTCCCGGATTTATCGACGTACACACCCACGGCGCTTACGGCTTTGACACCAATGACGGGACACCAGAGGGCTTAAGACACTGGATGCGCCACATTCCCGAGGAAGGCGTGACCTCCATCCTCCCTACCACCGTAACCCAGATGCCCGATGTTCTGACGGCCGCGGCAGCCAATGTGGCTGCGGTTATCGACGAGGGCTACGAGGGTGCCGAAATCCTTGGCATCCATTTTGAAGGCCCTTACCTGGATATGGAGTACAAGGGCGCACAACCCCCGGAGGCCATCGCCAAGGCAAGCGTCGAGGAGTTTTCCCGCTATCAGGCAGCGGCAAAGGGCCATATTAAGTACATCACCCTTGCCCCGGAACTGGACGAGGATTTTGCCCTCACCCGCTACTGTAAGGAAACCGGCGTGGTGGTAAGCATGGGGCATTCCGCTGCCACCTACGAAGAGGCTCTTTTAGGCATTGCCAACGGCGCATCCTCCATGACCCATGTCTATAACGGCATGACCCCCTACCACCACCGCAGACAGGGCCTGGTCAACGCCGCCTTCCGTGTTCGGTCGGTTTACGGGGAGATTATCTGTGACGGCTGTCACTCGGATGTGAATGCATTAAATAACTTCTTTACCGCCAAGGGAAGCGACTACGGCATTATGATCAGCGATTCCCTGCGTGCAAAGCACTGCCCGCCAGGCGGCGAATACACCTTGGGCGGACATCAGATTGAAATCGGTGAGGACGGTCTGGCACGGTTAAAGGGCACGGACACCATTGCAGGAAGCACGTTAAAGATGAACCAGGGTCTGCGGATTCTGGTCGAAGAAGCCATGGTTCCCTTTGAAACCGCCTTAAATTCCTGTACGCTTAATCCGGCAAGATGCCTTGGTGTGGATCACCGAAAAGGCCGGCTTACGGCAGGGTACGATGCGGATATTGCGGTTCTGGGCGATGACTATTCCGTAATACAAACCTATTGCCGCGGAAAAGAATACTGCTGATTTTACTATGAAAGTTCACCGCCGATTAGGCGGTCTAAGTTCAGGTATTCCAGGTGCGCCCAGCAGACTTTCATCTATGGTGGTGCGACTGCATGTGGGCGCATGATGGTTTAGTTAAAAAAGCCCAGCAGCTGTACTGCAACACAGCTGCTGGGCTTTCTTTACTTTTCCGTGACCTTGGCCTGACAGGCATTTTTATGAGGCATCGCTGCCGGAAAATCTTCAGCAAATCCTATCTTCCTCTTCCCCCTCTTCCGTTCGCCTTCTCCACGCGGATCTTCTTTCCCTTTATCTTTGCATGTTCCATTGCCTTTAACACCTGCTCGGAGTATTTTCTGGGAACTTCGACAAAGGTATAGCCGTCGTACATATCAATGCTTCCGACAACACGCCCCGGAATCCCTGCTTCTCCGGCTATCGCTCCCAGGATATCTCCCGGTGTGATATTCTGGTTTCTTCCGATATTGACAAACAGCCTTGCGTTATTCTCCCCGGTCACATAATCGACGGCGGCACGCTCTGCGCCGCCCCTTCTGCGTCCCCTTCCGTTATCCCGGGACTCACGGCCGTATCTGCGGCCTCCCCGTCCGTAACTGTCCAGGTTATCTAAGGATCTTGCCGGTTCAAAATTATCGATAATATCTTCATTATCCTCGCCCATACTCATCTTTAAGAGGGCAGCCGCCAGATCCAGGGCGGTATACTCTTCTTCAATCAGCTTCTGCTCAATAATATTCACCATCGCGCTCAAATCGGAGTTCTCCAGCATATCCCGCACTTGATCAATGGTTTTTTCCACCTTGATATCGGTAATATCATCCAGCGACGGAATCGCCTGCGGAATGATCTTGGTCTTGCAGTAGCGCTGGATATCCCGAAGCTTATAGACCTCCTTGCCGACAACCAGGCTGAATGCCTTTCCTTCTCTTCCTGCCCGTCCGGTACGCCCGATCCGGTGTACATAATACTCGTCGTCTTGGGGAATATCATAGTTAAACACGGCCTCCACGTCGTCCACATCGATTCCCCTTGCCGCCACATCGGTAGCCACCAGGATATCCGTCCGGCCGTTCCTGAAAGCATTCATCACGCGATCCCTCTGTTCCTGCTTTAAGTCCCCGTGAAGCCCCTCAGCAAAATATCCCCGCCCCTGCAAAGACTGTACCAACTCGTCCACACCCTTCTTGGTATTGCAGAACACCACCGAAAGCTTGGGCGAATACAAATCCATAAGACGGCAGAGCACCTCCACCTTATTCTTGGGCTTGACTTCATAATAAAACTGCTCCACCTTAGGAACCGTAAGTTCCTTTTTCACCACGCGCACCATCACCGGGTTGTTCTGGAATTTTCTGGCAATCTCGGCAATGGCCGGCGGCATGGTTGCCGAAAACATCACGGTCTGGCGATTTGGGGGAAGCTGGCTTAAAATCGTTTCCATATCCTCCAAAAAGCCCATATTTAACATCTCGTCCGCTTCATCCAAAACCACGGTGTGCACCTGATCCACCCGAAGCGTCTTTCTGTGCAAATGGTCCATCACCCGCCCCGGCGTTCCGATAACCACCTGAACGCCGTCCTTAAGCGCCCGAATCTGCCGGACAATGTCCTGTCCGCCGTACACGGGCAACACCTTAATCCCGTGCATAAACTTTGCCAGACGGCGGATCTCCTCGGCAACCTGAATAGCCAGTTCCCTTGTCGGAAGCAGGACAATGGCCTGAAGCTTTTTATTGTCCGGATCAATCTTCTGCAGCAGCGGTATCCCAAATGCCGCCGTCTTCCCTGTTCCGGTCTGTGCCTGCCCCACCATATCATGACCTTCCAGCTGCGCCGGAATGGCCTGGGCCTGGATCGGCGATGCCGCTTCAAATCCCATCTCCGCCACAGCCCTTAAAATTTCCTGATGTAACTGTAATTCTTCAAAACAAATCGTTTCCATAATCTATCTTACCATCCTTTCCAACGGTTTTTCGCAGGGGCTTATATCGTTACTGTTCACACAGTCGCAGCAGCTGCAAAGCCAATGTGAACAATAAGCTTAACATCACCTCCCGCTCCGCCCGGAATCTGCCTGTGCGGCACATTCGCTTTTTTGCTGCTGTTCACTACTCACAGCAATCTTTTTTCTGTCCCTGTCCGGAACAAGGATGGAAGGTATCATCATAAGCCCAAAAAAAGAGAGGTGTCCGCCACGTAAGGGCTTTCATCCTCTCGTTTCACACTAAATAGCTTGTCTACTATAACAGAACGGCGAAAAAATGTCAAGAAAAATTTTTCAAAAATGGTTGACAGAATTTTTTTCAAAAGCCTTGGCAGCCCTTAATCGCTGTACCAGCTCGGCTCCCGGGGATCGCTTCCGGTGATATTATCCACATCCTGGTCGTCAATCTTAATCACCTTTCCGGCGGCATTCGTCTTATACTTGCTTCCGTCGTCAAACTTAACCGTGGTGTTCTTCATCACCTTCCCGGAAGAATTCACTACCACGCCGTAATTGCTCCCGGGCAGGTTAATCACCTCGTACTTGCTGTTTTCCGCCTTCTGCGCCTTCCCGGCAAAATACAGGTAGCCGTCCTTAATTCCGGTATAGCCCCTTCCCGCATCGGTAAAATAAAAGGTACTGACTTCCCCGTTATCCTCTTCTACCTGCTGGCGGCCCTTGTGTGCCCAGCATTCGTTTTCATTCTTGCCGAAATAATAGGAAGTATAGTTCGCATTATTCTCGTCCAGATAAATCTTGCGCAGACCGGTCAGCGGTATGCCGTCTACCCCAAAAAGATAGGTTTTCCCGCCGATATTCATTAAATCCTTCGTACTGTAGTCATCGCTCTCTGCGGCCTTGGGCACGCCGCGGGAGTTAAAATAATACCAGTGCACATCGCCGTCGCTGTTTTCCAACCCTCTGGGCGCTTCGGCAGAATACCAGCCCGTAACCATCTTGCCGCTGGGCAGGAAATACTTATAAGCCGAGATCGAACTTTCCCCGGTAACATTCTTCCAGCCGTACTGTAAGGCACCGTCTAAGTTCATGCAGTAATAATCATTATCAATGCGCACAACCCCGTTCTCGCCGCCGTCCTCCTTGGGCGTAAGCTTTTTCCCGGTGGACTTAAAATAATACCAGTACTGCCCGTCATGGTCAGCCAGGGCAAAGGGGTCATAATCATTCTCATAGTCCTGGCTGTAATCCACATCCGCCGGCGGATCAAGCTTCTGCCAGCCGATAAGCATCCCTCCGTTTTCATCCACATAATAACGGTTCTCATCCACCCAGCCGACCTGCATTACACCCAGTTCATCAAAGAAATACCACTTTTCATTGATTTTTTTCCAGCCGTCCTTCACCGCCTTACCCTTACTGTCAAAGAAGTACCAGATGGTATTATCGGAATACGGATCGCTTACCTGGAGCCAGTTCTCCGCAACCATAATGCCCTCGGCATTGACATAATACTCATCATCAACCCAGCTGTTCACCGCCATAAACCCGGCACTGTTTAAATAGCGCCATTGATCATCCGCACCCTTTTTCCATTCGTTTTTTACGATGTAACCGGCATTATCCTGATACTGCCACTGTCCGTTTGTGCTGTTCTTTACCCATCCCGCAGCAAAGGCGCTAATCCCCGTTCCCAGGGTCAGGGCGGCTGTAAGGACGGCAATCCTTAATTTCTTATGTTCCATCTTACACTCCTTTAGTATCACAGGCTTCTTCCTGGTTTTTTACACAAATCTTCTGTGTTTTCTCTGAAGATTTCCATCTTGGCTGCCCTAGATTTCGGCAGTCTATGGCAATATTACTATATACAGGAAATTTTAGCAAGATTTTTCCATGCTTGCAACAAATTTTCTTTTTCATTTTTATTACGATTTCTTGACCGTGCTTCCTTCTTTGTCTATAATAGAGAAAATACGACAAAAACAGAGAGGAATTGAATTTATGTGGAAAGCCAACGGATGGGTGGATTATGAGGTTATCGACTGCTCCAGAGGAGAAAAACTGGAACGCTGGGGAAAATACCGGTTAATCCGTCCGGACCCGCAGATTATCTGGGATACAGAAAAAAAAGACGCCGGCTGGAAACATCCCAACGGCCACTATCACCGCAGCAGCAAGGGCGGCGGAGAATGGGAGTTTTTTGATTTGCCGAAGCAGTGGTCTATCCGGTATAAAAACCTTACCTTCAACCTCAAGCCCTTCAGTTTCAAGCACACCGGTCTTTTCCCGGAACAGGCAGCAAACTGGGACTGGTTCAGTGAAAAAATCAAACACGCAGGGCGGGAAATCAGAGTCTTAAACCTCTTTGCCTACACCGGAGGCGCTACGCTTGCTGCTGCCGCTGCCGGAGCCGCCGTTACCCATGTCGATGCTTCCAAGGGCATGGTAAACTGGGCAAAGGAAAATGCAAAATCCAGCGGCCTGGAAGATGCACCTGTTCGCTGGATTGTTGATGACTGTGTAAAATTCGCAGAGAGGGAAATCCGGCGCGAAAAAACCTATGACGCCATTATTATGGACCCTCCTTCCTACGGCCGGGGACCCAAAGGGGAGATCTGGAAGATTGAAGACAATATCCACGGCCTGGTTAAACTCTGCTGCCGCCTGTTGTCCGATGACCCGCTGTTTTTTTTAATTAACTCCTATACCACGGGACTTGCCCCTTCGGTACTTTCTTATCTTTTAGCTGCCGAACTGAAACAATACCGCGGGCAGGTTCATGCCGACGAGGTAGGTCTTCCGGTATCCTCAAACGGCTTGGTTCTCCCCTGCGGCGCTTCCGGGCGCTGGGAAAGCAATGCCTGAATCATTATCTCGTGCGCACATCCCGGCTTTACCGCCCGCCGTTAAGCGCACTCCACAGCACGGGAGTGCGCTTTTTCAGCACCACTGCCGCCCCGTAACTTGCCGCCGCCGCAATCACAGGCATAAAAAGATAAAATCCAAGGGGAACTGCCGGCAGCTTCGGCATAAACATTGCCGCGGTCTTATTCACCAGACGGATAATGGCAAAGTGCACCGCATAGAGGAAAAAGTTGCACTGCATCCACGGCCGGGCCAAAGGCAGTACATCCGCACGGATAACTCCCCAGAGTCCCAGAGGCATGAACAGACGGCCAAGCACCGTCGCCCCGGGAGAATAATATTTTCTGCCCAGATAGAGATTCACCAGCGCCATAATGATCATCCCTGTACCTGCTATCCGGTGCCCTGCACTTTCTTCCTGCTCCAACTGCCTTCCGTGAAGCGCCAGAAACGCACCTGTCCCGTAATAAAAGAGAGCGTCTTCATTCAGCCAGGGAAGAAGATCCCATGCCGTCCATATCACGATAAACAGAGAGAGCAAAACGATGAGTCCGCTCCAGAAATGTTTCAGCAGAAGGTAAATCAGCGGCGCAAGCAAAAGCAGAAGGATCAGCTGATGCATATACCAGAAGGTGTGGAGATAGCGGTAATTCAGCAGAGCATCCAGCAATGCGTCGAAGGTAAAAGGAATCACGCCTTTACCGATAGCCCGGGAAACCAGAGGCAGGCGGCTGCCGATAAGATAACCGAGATAATACAGCCCGTTCCAGAGAAAATACGGCACAAGCACACTCCAGGCCCTGGATTTCCACTTGCAAAGAAGCTTTCTCCAGTGAAAATTCCGGTAAAACAAATAGGCTGAGAGAAGGAAAAACCCCGGCACAGCCATCTGCCCGACCACATCCCCCAAAAACCGCTCCGCTTCCAGCACCGTTTTTCCCTGATGCGTCTTTCCCAGAAAAAGTTCCCCGTTATAGGAATGTGCCCAGATCACAAGGATACTGAAGAAAAAGCTGAAACACGTAATTTTATTGCGGAACTCTTTTTCTTCCATAACACCCTCCGAATCTTCTTTTTTCTTTCTTCGCATCCCTTTGCCTTCCTGTCCCTGTATTTTCAGCCTGCCTTATCCTTCCAGCACCTCTTCTAACTTTTCCATAAGCCTTTTCCGGTCGCCGTCATACACCCAGCCCTTCATCCCGCAGCTTTCGGCACCCCGGATATTCAGCGGCTGATCGTCAATAAAATAACATTCTTCCGCCTTAAGCCCAAACCGCGCAAACAGCCGTTCATAGATCTCCTTCTGCGGCTTCATACAGCCTTCCTCCGCAGAAAATAAAACCCCGTCAAAACATTCTATGCCGGGAATTAACTGCTTATAACAAGTTAAGAGGCGCACGGAAGCATTGGAACAGAGATAAATCCCATATCCCCGGCTGTGCAGATTTTTAATCAGTTCTTCCATCCCTTCCATCGCCCACATATTATATTCGTGCCAGTGCCGGAAGCATAATTCTGCCATCTCTTTGGCGTGAGGCGTTTCCAGGCGGGCCTTCATTCTCTGCAGGGCCTCCTCCTCCTCCATCACTCCCATATCCAGAAACACCCATTCCGGCGAAACAAACACGCTGGTACAAACTTCCCTGATTTCCTTTTCGTCCGTCATATAATGGCGGCACACCGCATCAGCCACATAGTCTACCAGAACCTTTCCCATATCAAAAACAATATTTTTAATCATATGCTTTCCTCTCCTTAAAGCCAAATAAAGCAAAATAAAGCAAAAAGACTGCCGGCAACCTGTTCCTGCCCGCAGTCCCTGTCCTTTACCGCTCTGATGCCTTCACGGTAAACTCTGTCCTTTTCCTATTCCGGTTTTTCTACCTGAACGATTGCATTTTTCTGCATGGGAATCCGGCAGTTCTTATTGCTTCCGAACTCTACAATTACGGTATCATCCGTCATATCAATAATTACACCGTAAAATCCGCTGCTGGTCAGCACCGTATCGCCTACGGCAATGCTGGCCATCAGTTCTTCATGTCTTTTCTTTTCCTTTTTCTGCGGACGAAATGCGATAAAATACATTAAGCCAAACAAAAATACAAAATACAGAATCCAACCAATAGGGCCTCCAAACATGCTTCTCTTCCTTTCTCTTTCCTGCCTGACACGCTGTCCGGCATTATCCTTACGGGTATATCCGGGCAGATGCCTGCGGCTTACTCTGCCGTCATCCCGGCAATCTTTGCTTTTTTGTATTCGCTGTAGCGGTGTTCTTCAATCGCCTGGCGAATCTCTTCCATCATTGTATTATAAAAATATAAATTATGCAAGACGCACAATCGCATTCCCAACATCTCTTTTGCCTTAAACAGATGGCGGATATAGGCCCTGCTGTAGGAACGGCAGGCGGGACACTGACAGCCCTCCTCGATAGGGCGATCATCCAATTCATATTTCTGGTTCATCAGGTTTAGCTTTCCATGGTTCGTATACACATGGCTGTGGCGTCCGTTTCTTGAAGGATAAACACAGTCAAAGAAATCCACGCCCCGATCCACGGCTTCTAAAATATTTACCGGCGTTCCCACCCCCATTAAATATGTGGGTTTATTCTCCGGCAGAAGCGGCACGGTAACGTCCAGGATGTGGTACATCTCCTCGTGCGTTTCCCCGACAGCCAGGCCGCCGATGGCATAGCCGTCTAAGTTCATCTCCGTAATCTGTCTGGCATGATTCGAGCGGATCTCATCCACCACCCCGCCCTGATTAATGCCGAACAGGAGCTGTTCTTTATTAATCGTATCCGGAAGCTGGTTTAATTTTGCCATCTCGTCCTGGCAGCGTTTCAGCCATCTTGTCGTCCTTTCCACACTCTGCTTGATATAGCTGTATTCGGCACGGCTCGGCGGACATTCGTCAAAGGCCATGGCAATGGTGGAGGCAAGGTTCGACTGAATCTGCATACTTTCCTCCGGCCCCATAAAGATTCTGTGCCCGTCGATATGCGACTGGAAGGTTACACCTTCTTCTTTAATCTTTCTAAGGCCCGCAAGGGAAAAAACCTGAAAGCCGCCGGAATCGGTAAGAATCGGACGATCCCAGTGCATAAACCGGTGGAGCCCGCCAAACTGCTTAATCAGCTTATCGCCTGTGCGCACATGGAGATGATAGGTATTGGATAGTTCTACCTGCGTCTTAATCTCCCGCAGGTCGTCGGTGGAAACCGCCCCTTTAATGGCGGCCACCGTGCCTACATTCATAAACAGCGGGGTCTGGACCGTGCCGTGGACGGTTTTCATTTCTGCCCGCTTTGCCCGCCCGTCCTTTGCTAAAATTCGATATTCCATAATATTATGCCTTTTTCTCCGTCTTCTTTTCTGCCTTCTTCTCCTTTTCGGCAGCTTTCTGTGCGGCTTTTTCCTCGGCAACTTTCTTCTGCTTGTACATGGTCATCACATACCACAGACCTCCGGTAATGCACACCGAAGAATAGGTTCCGAAGATAATACCCGCCATCAGCGGCAGGGCAAACTCACGGATAGAAGAAACACCCATAATAAAGAGTACAAAAACCATGATAAAGGTCGTCAGTGAAGTGTTAATGCTTCGGGTAAAGGTCTGGGTGATACTTGCATTCACCACCTGGGCAAGATCAGCCTTTCCTCCCGTTTCCTTTAAATTCTCACGAATACGGTCGAAGATAACGATGGTTGCATTAATGGAATAACCCACAATCGTCAGCATACAGGCGATAAAGGTTGAACCCACAGACCACTTAAAGATGGCATAGAAGGTAAGCACAACCAGCACATCGTGGAGAAGGGCTAAAACCGCACTTGCCGCAAACCTCACATCGCTGAACCTGAACCAGATATAAACCAGCATACAGATGGTGGCAATCACGACCGCGATAATGGCATCCTGCTTCATCTCATTGCTGACTGCCGCGGAAATGCTCTCTGCGGTAATCTTATCTTCTTCAACACCGAATTTTTCCACAAGGGCATCGTTCATCGCCTGGCGCTCCTCTACGGTCAGCGTCCTGGTCTTAATAATCACCTCATTGGTTCCGGCAACCTTCTGGGTCTGGGTTCCCGCATCCTTTGTCACTTCCTCGATAACCGGAACGACTTCGCTGGAAATTCTTTCCAGACTCATATCTTCATTAAAGGTAACATTGGTGGAGGTTCCGCCCATAAAGTCCAGGCTGTAATTTAACACATAGCCGGTGGATGCGTTATTCACACCCATAAAGATAAATCCGGCGGCAATCACAGCTAGGGAGAAGGCAAAGAATGCCTTTCTCTTTCCCAGGAAATTCCGTGCTTCCTTTTCCTTGCGGACGCCGTAAAACTTTGCATCCTCAAAGCCCAGGTTATAAAGGGCGGTTAATGCACCCTTGGTAATCACCAGAGCTGTAAACATCGATAAAATAATACCCAAAGCCAGGGTAGCCGCAAATCCCTTGACCGAACCGGAGCCTCTCCAGTAAAGCACAACTGCGGCAATTAAGGTGGTCACATTGCCGTCAACGATGGCAGACAACGCCTTGTTAAAACCGCTTTTGATTGCGGATTTTACAGTCTTTCCGTAGCCGATTTCTTCCTTAATACGGGTAAAGATAATAACATTGGCATCCACCGCCATACCGATAGACAGGATGATACCTGCCACACCGGGAAGGGTGAGCGTAATCTCAAACGCAGACAAAAGAACTAAAATTACCCCTACATAGAGCGCTAAAGCAATGGCTGCCGCCAGACCGGGAATCAGGTAAACGGCAATCATAAAGACAACCACAATGCCAAAGCCGACAGCACCGGCCTTTAAGCTGGTTGAGATCGCCTCCTGTCCGAGTTTTGCCCCGACAACATTGGAGCGCAGTTCCTGCAGTTCCAGCGACAGGGAACCGATGCGGATGGTCGAAGCCAGGTTTTCTGCGTCTTCAAAGGTCTGCATCCCGGTAATCTCACACTGCCCGCCGGTGATTGCCGACTGAACCACGGGCGCGGAAGCCACGGCATTATCATAGATAATGGCAATGCGCTTTCCGATATTGGCTGCGGTGATCTCCGCAAAAGTCTTTGCGCCTTCATCGGTTAAGGTAAGCTGAACAACATACTGTGTACCGTTCTGATCATACATCCCGGCCTTTGCGCTGGCAACCATATCGCCGGTCATCAGCACCTGCCCGCTCTCATCCATAAACAGCAGAGAACCAGGTTTTCCCAATTCCTCCAAAATCGAGTTGGCATCCGAAACCCCCGGAATATCAATATTGATCCGGTCGGAGCCTTCCTGGTACACTTCCGACTCCATGCTGTAGTTCTGCACTCTCTGCTGGAGCTTGTAAATCGTATCCGACATCTGCTCTGCCGTAGGATTGGCATCCACGGCCTGGTAAGTAATACTTACGCCGCCGGCCAAATCCAGACCCAGCTTAATGTCATCCATGCTGTCGTAGCCGAACCAGCCAAACAGGGCTACGGCCAGCACAATGACCAGCAAGGCCAAAAAGCCCTTTCCCTTACTGCTTTTCATGTTCTTTCTCCTCTTCTTCTTTCTTATTCTTCAGACAACGCTGCTTTTATCATTATTGCGCACTCGATCCTCTTCTTCTGCATCGCACACCCGATATCGTAGGCGTCCCGGATTGTCCCGTGGAAGTTGTAGGAATTCGCCGCACAGCCGCCGCTGCAGTAAAAACGCGCAAAACAATCCCTGCACTTTTCCTTGGCATAGACATTGCAGAACTTAAACGCATCCCGCACAGCCGTATTGGTCACGCCCGTATCGACATTGCCCAGAAGAAAATTTTCCTGCCCGACGAACTGGTGGCAGGGATAGAAATCCCCCCAGGGCGTAACTGCCAGATATTCTGTGCCGGAGCCGCAGCCGGAAAGCCTTTTTGCCACACAGGGCCCGGCGTTTAAGTCCAGCATAAAGTGGAAAAAGTTAAAGCCTCTTCCCTCTTTCTCCCGCTGAATATAGGCTTTTGCCAGCTTATCGTACTGGTCAAAAATCTCCGGAAGATCTTCTTCCCGGATCGCATAGGGTTCTTCTTTAGGTGCAACCACCGGCTCAATCGACATCTGCCGAAAACCCAGATCCGCAAAATGAAGGGCATCCTCGGCAAAATCCAGGTGATTATGCGTAAATGTTCCCCGCACATAATAGTTTGTCTGGTTTCTGCTCTCGGCAAACCTCTGAAATTTCGGAACAATCAAATCATAGCTTCCTTTTCCGTTCCTGAAAGGCCGCATCTGGTCATTAACCTCTTTTCGCCCGTCCAGACTCAGCACGACATTTGCCATCTCCCGGTTGCAGAACTCCATTACCTCGTCATTAAGCAGTACGCCGTTCGTTGTCAGAGTAAAGCGGAAATGCTTATCAAAACGCTTCTCCTGCTCCCGCCCGTAGCGCACAAGTTCTTTGACCACATCCCAGTTCATCAGCGGTTCCCCGCCGAAAAAGTCCACTTCAAGATTTCTTCGTTTTCCCGAATGGGCAATCAGAAAATCCAGGGCCTTCTTCCCGACCTCTGCGCTCATCAGAGCCCGCCGTCCGTGATACTCCCCTTCCTCGGCAAAGCAGTAGCGGCAAGCTAAGTTGCAGTCATGGGCAATATGAAGGCAGAGCGCCTTGACCACGGTCTTTCTCTCCTTAAAGTCCACAACAAAATCCTTGTAAATATCCTTGGCAAAAAGCTGCCCCTGATCAATCAGTTCCTGGACTTCCCCAAGAACCTCCTCTATCTCCTCCCGGGAATACCTTCCGGAAAGCTCGTCCTCCACCTGCCCTCTCTCCTTATCCGAAAGCGGCCTGGGCCTGTCCATGTCTTCAACCCATTTTGTCAGAACGGAAATAACATCATACATCACCGGATCAGCCACATGCACCGAACCACTGTTGACGTCAAGGACGATGGAATAACCATTATTTTTAAATTGATGAATCACAAACTATCCTCGTCTTTCTCTTTTTGGAATTTCTGCCTGCCGGTCAGGTCATCCTGCAGTCAGCACAGCATCCGCCCGATCTTAAGCAAACAGCAACGAAAAGACCCCTACAAGCCCATCGACCGTAGGGGTTAGCGCTACATCCATACCAAGCTTTCTGCCTGAACAAAACAGTCAAAAAACCTGAAACTTCCGGCACGATCTAACGGCTGCGGTTCTCACAGCTCTGGTTTCCTACGGTGCAGGAAGTCTTACATGCGGACTGACAGGAAGTTTGGCACTCGCCGCAGCCGCCCTTTTTCATGGTGTCCTTTAAAGTATTTGCATTTAATGTTTTAACGTGCTTCATCTTGCTCGCCTCCTGATTTCAATAAAATTTCGCTAAAGTTCTTTGCGATTATATCATATGTCCTGGGAGTTCGCAAGTATTTTTCCGCCTTGCCCCCGCAAATTGCCTGCTCCCGGCAAACAAAGCCCGAAGTTGCTGTTCACACATGTACAGCAGCAGGGTGACGGGAAAAGCTTACATATCTTCCGGACTAACCGCATAAGATGGACTAAATGTTAAGATGAGGAAATGCAATGCGAACTCTTAAGGTATTAACCCGCTCTTTATTCTTTTCCTACCTGTTAAGCGCCCTGCTGCTCACCGGACTGGCCTTTGGTCTGTTTCAGTTTAAGCTTTCTCCTTCCAGGGTTTCCGGAGCCGTCTACGGCATATACGCACTTAGCTGCTTTCTGGGAGGGCTGCTTGCCGGAAAGGGGATGAAAACCCGCCGGTTTTTCTGGGGCCTGGCTTCGGGCCTGCTTTACTTTGCGGTACTTGCCGCCATGTCCATACTGTTAAACAGCGGTCTGGGAAATGATACCCAGAAACTTATCACGGTTTTGGGCATCTGTATGGTCAGCGGCATGGTCGGCGGGATGGCGTAGGTAAAAACCTATGCCCTCCTTGCCTCTTCCTCCACGGCCTCTTCTTCCTGTTCCCCTCCTTCTTCATCCTCTTCCAGAAGATACAAAAGAATGGTTTCAATCCGGTTCTTATCCATGTGCTCCACGACCATTCGAAGCCCTTTATGTGTTACTTCCTCGCCTTCTTCCGGAAGATGATCCAAAAGCCCGATAACCAGGCCGCCCAGGGAATCATAGTCCTCCGATTCCAGCTTAAGGTTTAAATATTCATTTAAATCGTCCAGCTTTAAGGATGCATTCACTCTGTACTGTCCCGGCTCGATTTCGACGACGCTTTCTTCTTCATCTTCGTCGTACTCATCCCGGATCTCGCCGACGATTTCTTCCAGCATATCTTCTAAGGTGATCAAGCCTGCCGTCGCACCGTACTCATCTAAGACAATTACGATATTATTCAGTGTCTTTCGCATCTCCACCATCAGTTCGGCGGCTTTCTTAAACTCATACGTATATAAGGGCTGACGCAGGAAATCCCGAATAGAAAAATTTTCCTTTCCTTCCAGTAAAAGAAGATCCTTAACATTGATAATCCCGATAACATTGTCTGTGGACTCTTCATAAACCGGGAAACGGGTGTATTTTTCCTCGCGGAAGGTTTCTAAAAGTTCATCGTAGGTTGCATCGACATTGATAAAGGTCATATCAATGCGGGGAACCATAATGTCCTTAGCAAGATTTTCACCAAAATCAAACACATTGGTGATCATCTTTTTTTCTTCCATTTGAATCACGCCTTCTTCGTGGCTGACTTCCACGATGGTGCGCAGTTCATCTTCCGTGATGGACTCAGGTTTCTTGTTCGGGTCCACACGCAGAAGGCGGAGCACCAGCATCGAAAGCTGATTCACCAGAAAAATCACCGGTGTCAAAACCCACATCAGCGTATAAATAAACGGTGCATATTTCAGAGAAATCGATTCAGAAGACAGGGTAGAAATGGTCTTGGGCGTAATTTCCCCAAATACCAGAATCAGCAAGGTTAATATTCCAGTGGCTGCCCCCACGGCCCGGCTCCCGAAAAGATCCGTTGCCAGCATCGTTGCCAGAGAAGAGGCATACAGGTTTACCACGTTATTACCGATTAAGATAGCACTCAGCATCTTACCCTGATCTTCTACAATTTTAATCACCAGTTCCGCCTGCCTGTGCCCGTTTTCAGCCAGGGTACGCATACGGATCTTATTGACCATCGTAAGAGCTGTTTCTGCCGAAGAAAAGAATGCCGATAACATTAAAAGAATAAATAAAATACACAATCGTATGATCGCGTCGCCCGACGGGGCCATAAAATAACCACTCCTTTTGATTCACTTTACCGGGAACCCCCGATAAAATGCAGATTTTTACTGGTGATTTTACTACACGATCCGCTTTCTGTCAAGGGGAAGGAGCGGCGCTTTTTCTGACGCCGCTCCTTTTTATGGCCTTTTTATCTTCTTTTTTGGTTTTTAAGTTTCTTTTTCGGTTTCTTTCGCTGTTCCATTATCGAAAACAACATTCTCTCCTGCGTCACGCTTTCTTTTTTTTCATCCTCCACGCAATCTCGCGCACAATCTGGCTGACCACCATAATGATGGCTCCAAGGAAAATACAGATATCGCCCAAATTGAAGATAATCTTTTTAATTCCCTTTACCTCAACGCTGAAGTAATCCACCACATAGTTTCGCGTACAGCGGTCAAAAAGATTGCTGAACGCACCGCCAAGGGTCAGGGCCAGGGCAATCTTTTCCGCCCAAAATCCCTTCTTCGGCAGCAAAAAGCCGAAAATTCCCGATAATCCGGAAAAAACAAACATCGGAAGTTTTTTCACCACATCCGGATAGTTCTTTAACACCTCAAAGGGCAACCCCGTATTATGGCTCTTGTGCAGAACAATCTTCCCCTTAGCTATCGCAAGCGGTTTGGGAAACTCACTGCTGTCCCTGGCTTCAATCTCCGCTTTAATACAGAGGTCTATCCCGGCAATCAGAAACATCAACAAAATCAAACCCATGCTGCTACCTCCTTCATCCTTACTTTCTTTGGATCACTTTCCTTTTTTCTTATGTTATATTTTACCCTTTTTCTGCCCCGGCGTAAAGGGAATTTTTTCCCAAAATGGGCATATATTGAAAAAACAGCAAAATGCTGAGGTTCTATCTATGCCCTCTTGTTCGATTAACCCTGCAAGCGAAGAAGTTGCCGATTTTATCTACCGCAGCAGCAGCGCCTATACCAGCATGGATCAACTAGAAAACTACATCCTCTGCCACGAAAGCGCTTCCCGGGAATATGAAATCCTTTACTTTCCTTTGGCGTCCATCCCGCCCTTATCTCTGGTCACCTACTACTATTACTCCATTCCCAAGCTTTACACCCTCCTGGACACATCCAGCATGGAGGCGGCCGGCATACTTCCGATTTTCCAGCAGCCCGCCTTAAATAACCGGGGGGAGGGCGTGCTCATCGGCCTGATTGACACCGGCATCGACTACCAGAACCCCTTATTTAAAAATTTGGACGGAACCACAAGGATCGCCGGTATTTGGGACCAGACCCTTTCTGCCGACCCTTCACAGCCTGCTTCTGCATCGAAAGGCAGCCGGGAGGATACAATCGAAGTTTTGTACGGGACAGCCTTTACTTCCCGCCAGATCAACGAAGCACTCCGCTCGGATCGCCCGCTGGACATCGTCCCCTCCATTGATGCTGAAGGCCACGGAACCTTTATGGCGGGGATTGCTGCCGGAGGTCAGTCGCCGTCGGGTGATTTTATCGGGGCTGCGCCAAAAGCCGCCATCGGCATGGTTAAACTTAAACCTGCAAAAAAATATCTCCGGGATTTCTTCTTAATTCAGGAGGATGCCTCTGCTTATCAGGAAAATGATATTATGACGGGAGTCCGCTATCTCACCGAACTCGCCCACCGCCTGCACATGCCCCTGGCCCTGTGCATATCCTTAGGAAGCAACAGCGGAAGCCATGAGGGCACCACGCCTTTAGGCCAGATCTTACAGGCTTCCAGCCAGTCCATCGGCACCATTAACATTATTGCCGGAGGAAATGAAACCGGACTCTCCCATCACTATCTGGGAAACCTCCCCAGCGGACAGAACTCCGAAGATGTGGAAATCCGGGTAGCCGAGGGAGAGCGCGGATTTGTAACCGAATTCTGGTCGAATATCACCGATCTCTACACCGTCGGTTTTATCTCCCCCAGCGGTGAAATCATCAGCCGGATTCCCTTGACCCTGGGGCGTGAAACAAAGATTAGCTTCCTGTTGGAGCCGACGATCATTACCATCAACTACCTCCCCAATGAATCCGGCTCCGGAAGGCAGCTGATCTTTTTCCGCTTTGAAAACCCCACCGCCGGCGTCTGGCGCATCCGGGTCTATAACTCCTTATACTTAAACGGGCGCTACCATATGTGGCTTCCCGTAGAAAGCTTCTGCAAACCCGAAACCATCTTCTTGCGTCCCAACCCGGACACCACCATTACCAACCCCGGCAATGCGCGCTTCCCCTTAACCATAAGCGCCTACAACCATGTCGATGGAAGCATCTACCTTCATTCCAGCCGGGGATTTACCATAAACGAGCAGATTAAACCCGATCTTGCCGCACCCGGCGTAAACGTCTACGGCCCTACCGTACCCCCGGTTCCCGCGAACACGGAAGAACTGCCCATGACCAGGAAAAGCGGCTCCTCCGTATCCGCCGCCCACGCCGCCGGAGCTGTCGCCAACCTCTTATCCTGGGGTTTAGTCGCCGGAAATGATATGACCATGAGTACCTCTTCCGTCCGCGGCTACCTGGTTCGCGGTGCCAAAAGGACGCCTGGCTATGAGTACCCGAACAGGGAATTCGGCTACGGCACCTTAGACCTCTATCAGTCCTTTTTGGATCTGAGGGAATAACAACTACCCCCGCATCTCAATCCTCGGCCCGCCTCGTTTTTCCAGGTAGGGCCGTGTGATAATCACCTTGCCGATATTGGCGTCCTTGGGAATTTCAAACATAATATCCAGCATAAATTCTTCGATAATTGCCCGAAGCGCCCTTGCTCCTGTTTCCTTTCCCAGAGCCTGCTCGGCAATCCAGTCCAGCGCCTCATCTTCAAAAACCAGCTTCACTTCATCGTAAGCCAGGAGTTTTTCATACTGCTTTAAAATCGCATTCTTCGGCTCGGTTAAGATTCTCTTCATCAGCGGATGATCCAGACCGCTTAAAGAAACCATCACCGGAAGTCTTCCCAAAAACTCCGGAATCATGCCGAATTTGCGCAGATCCTCATTCGTCGTCTTCCCCAGTAAATCTTTATCCTGATCAAACCGGTCTTTTAATTCGCCGTTAAATCCCATAAAGGAACGGCAGCTCAGCCTCTCTTTAACGATATTTTCCAGTTCAGGAAATGCCCCGCCGCAGATAAATAAAATATTTTCCGTATTCACTGTCGCCATGGGTGTCATGGCATTTTTCTGGTTTGAGCCCACAGGAACTTCCACGATGCTGCCTTCCAAAAGCTTTAACAGCTCCTGCTGCACCGACTCCCCGCTGACGTCCCGGGCATTCGTCTGCTGCTTTTTGGCAATCTTGTCAATCTCGTCGATAAAAATAATCCCTCTCTCGGCTCTCTCCACATCATTTCCCGCAGCCGCCAGGAGCTTGCTGACCACACTTTCGATATCGTCGCCGATGTAGCCGGCTTCGGTAAGAGAGGTCGCATCGGCAATGGCCAGCGGCACATCGAGAAGCCTTGCCAGGGTCTTTACCATATAGGTCTTGCCGCTTCCGGTAGGGCCGAGCATCAGGATATTGGATTTTTCTATGGTTACATCCTCCAAAACCCCCTTCTGCTCCCCTAAAAGCGCCCTTTTATAATGATTATAAACAGCAACCGCCATCACCTTTTTCGCCTTATCCTGACCAATCACATACTCATCCAGCCTCTGCTTAATCACATGGGGCGCGGGGATATCCTTAAGTACATAGGTTTTTTTCGCTTCCGATTTTTTCTTAATCTTCTGCTTCTTCGGAACCGCCGCATCCGGCTGCATTAGACTGCTGATATCGCCGTAATTCAGATTTAAGAAAGGCATACTGGAAAGCTTGCTAAAATCCAGCCCGTTCTGGTTAATGGCATCAAATGCCTTCTGCATACAGGAATTGCACATGGAGATTCCTCCCGGCATGGAAACCATCGGCCCGGCTTTGCTCTCCGGCCGGCGGCAGATATAGCAGACCTTCTCATAGCTGCCATCATCCTCTGTGCCTTCCTGTTTTTCTTCTTCGATTGTCGCTGCTTCTGTCTTTTTCTCTTCCACTTTATCTGCTTTCCTTCCTTTTTGTTTCGTTCAGGGCTGCCGCTTACCTGTGTTCACGACACCCATTCAGGTTCTTTTTCATCCAATGCGTCTATTATAAAAGATTTTGACCGGGAATACAAGGCAATACCCACGAAAAAAGAGTCCGGCCCGCCGAACCCTTTTTACAATACTTAATTTATATTTTCTTCCCGCGGACGGGTTCCCAGGGTAATCGTTACCTGGCGTTCCACATACTCTCCGTCTTTTAAGGACTGCACGGTAAGTTCGATACTGTCGCCGCCGGCATAGTAAATCAGCATATCCTTTAACTCTGCCATGGACTTTACGGATTGTCCGTCAAACTTTGTGATAATATCCTTTTCTTTCAGGTCAGAGGACGCTGCCGCCCCGCCTTCCACAATTTTATAGACAAATACGCCCTGAGGCATTCCGTAAAGGTTCGAGGTATTGGCATCAATATCCGTTCCCTGAATTCCCAGATAGCCCTGACGCTCTTTCTCAATCTGCACACGGGTTTTCTTGGTCATCAGTTCATCGATAATGCTGCTCACCTTGCTGATAGGAATCGCATAGCCCATCCCTTCCACATCGGTCGAAGAATACTTTGCAGAATTAATGCCGACAAGTTCTCCCTGCATATTCAAAAGCGCCCCGCCGCTGTTCCCCGGATTAATTGCCGCATCGGTCTGTAAAAGATTGCGGGTAGTCTGTTCGTCCGTATGCACTTCACGGTCCAGTGCACTGATATAACCCACCGTCACGGACTGCCCGTAGCCTAAGGCATTTCCGATAGCGATAACGCCCTGCCCTACCTTTAAAGCATCCGAATCCCCAAGAGTTGCACTGGCAATTTTGCTTTTTGTATCGTCCGAAATCTGATCCAGGCTTACCGCAAGGACAGCCAGATCATTTTCCGAATCGGTTCCCTTAATATGTGCATCTGCGCTCTCATTATCGCAGAAACTGACACTTAAACTGCTTGCCCCTTCAATAACATGCTTATTCGTCACCAGTAAAAGCTCCGTGTCGCTCTCCCCGACAATAATACCTGAACCGGAACCCCTGCCCTCATAAATCTGGGACTGTCCAAACCAGTTCTGTATCTCTTTCTGCGTAACACTGTTAATCGCAACCACCGAAGGCATGGCACGCTCGACAATGGCCGATACATCATTCGTTCCGGTCACGATAAGCTGCGATGCATTATCCTTTGCAGAATCCTGCGGCGCAGGAAGGGTTTCTGCCTGGGATAAGCTTACCTGTTCCTGAGCAGTATCCGGATTGAAGTGCTTTGTCAGCATCTGCACCCCCGACATCGTCGTCCCGGCAATCACGCCAAAGAGAAGCGCCGCCGCCACAATCCCCGCGGTCTTCTTCACCAACGGCGGGACGGGCTTTTTGGCATGTGTCTTTTTTACATCCGAAGAAAAACCATTCTGCGGCTGCTGCCAGGGTGCATACTGCCGACCGTAATTGCTGCTGCCCGACGGCTGGCAGCCAGTATTTCCCGACGAAGAATAGCCCGCATTTCCTGAAGGCTGATAGCCGGTATGCCCTGATGGCTGATAGCCCGTATTTCCTGGTGAAGAATAACCGGTATTTCCTGAAGGCTGATAGCCCGCATTTCCCGGTGAAGAATAACCGGTACTTCCCGACGACTGATAACCGGTATTTCCGGACGGATAGCCGTTTGCAGAATTCGGCTGCTGATAACCTGCCGGATTTTGCTGACCATAGCCCGAGGAATAATTACTCGAAGAAGGATTATACGAAGACTGCTGATTCGTATACGGATGATTCCCATATCCGCCCTGCTGCCCGTTCCCGTAAATGTTTTGTGCCGGTTTCTGCTCCATAGACGGCTGCGCACTGCTGCTGTAATTATCCTGTGCCGTCACCGGTAACTGTTCCGGTGTATTCTTTGCATCGGACTTTTCTGTTTCCTCGGAAACTAAGCCCTGTATTCCTTCGTTCTTTTCTTCCCGCTCTGCCTCTGTCCTGTCTTCTATTTTATTTTCATCATCCCTATACATAAGAATCTCCTTTCTGATTCGGCAGTTCCGTAATCGATGTCTTTACTAAAACCAAAATCATTACATACAGACTTTCTTTTTGTTTACATCAGAGATTCTAACAATGAATTGTGACTAAATTGTGATAGAATTCTAATAGAATTATTAATTTCCGGAACCAGGCGGTCCATCGTAGGAAATCACCTGATTATCTGGTACAATCACCGATGTAGGGCCGTTGGATGCCGGCGGCGGCACATCCGGCGTACTCTGTGTCGGACCTGCGGGATTATCCGTCGGCGACGAATTCCCTGCGGTTGGCGGATTTGCCCCCGCCGGATGGTTTCCTGCCGTCGGCGGATTTGACCCGGTCGGATGGTTTCCTGCCGTCGGCGGGTTTGCCTCTGTCGGGCGGTTTCCTGCCGTCGGCGGGTTTGCCTCCGTCGGGCGGTTTCCTGCAGCTGGCGGGTTTGCTTCGGTTGGACGGTTTCCTGTCGTCGGATTAGCTGTCGGCTCCTGGGTATTCGGGTGCCGGTTTCCCTGGGTCGGCGAATTCGGCGAAGGAACATCCGGGACATTGCTTCCCTGACTGTTTCCTGGGTGCACAGGCGACGTGGGCGAAGGTCTGGAAGAGGTCGGGTCATTAACTCCCGGACGTTCCTGGGTTCCCGGCTCATCCGGATAAAGGGTTGATGTGGGCCGCTTCTCCCCGGGCTTTGGGATTTCCGTCATCTGTGCGTCATCGGAGGTTTCGTCTTCCCCACGGTCAATGATTTCGCCGTCTTCCCCGGTTTCTGCCCGCTTACTCTCCTCCTCTTCATCGTCCTTATCTTCGTCGGAATCTTCGGTCTTTTTTGGCTTTTCCTTCTCCTGCTGTTTTGCGGGGCGCGGAACCGAACCTCCGGTGGTCGATACATGGTCGATGGACACGCCCTGGCTGTACATTCCGGTATCGCTGGAAATTTTGGCGCTGAAGGTTTTTACGGACTCGCTCGGCGTATAGTCCTCCTGACCGTACAAAAATTCATGAAGTTCGATAACATTGCTCTCTAAGGTCTGCGGGATAACACAGGCACCCTTTCTGCCCATATTGGCATCGCCCCGGGCAAAGGGGAAGCCCCCGGTTTCTCCGATATGGTAATTCCCCACATTGCCAAGAAGCTTTAAAATATCCGCCAAATCCACACTGGTTGCCACCTGGGGAAAAATGACCAGAGCCAGTTGATTTAACGTATTGATATCGGCCTTTTTGGCTTTTTCAAACGCAGCCTGAATCACCTTTCTCTGGCGCTCCGTCCGCGCATAATCTGTATCCATCAGGCGAAGCCGACCGTAAGCCACAGCCTGCACACCGTCTAAGTGCTGCATCCCGGGGCCCTTTAAATGTTCGGAATATACCCCGGTTGCCTTTACGGTTTCTGTAATAAACGAGTTAATATAGGCAAACTCGGCACGGCTAATCTCCATATCCACGCCGCCCAAAAGGTTAATTCCGTCGGCTACTGCCTTCCAGTTAAAGGTCACATAATCAAGGATATTTAAGTCCAGGTTTTTATTTAATGCCTTTGCCGCCTCCGCAGGGCCTCCGCGGAAATAAGCCTGGTTGATTTTATTATATTCATTTTTATCATTAATATTTAAATAGGAGTCACGGAACACACTGACCAGGCGGATCTCTCCGGTATCATGGTTAATATCGCATACGATATTCACGTCCGAATGGGTGTCCTTGCCCACATTCGTCCCGCGGCTGTCCACGCCGAAAATATAAATGCCCCAGTGCCCTTTTTGCTTTTCATACTGCGGAAGATCAACCGAAAAATTCTGATTCTGTATCTCTTCCGGAATCCAGTCATCCATCCTCTGCATCTGGTTCCAGGTTCTTGCCCAGTAACCATAGCCGCTGATAAAGAGCAGGGCAAAGCACTCCGCGATAATCATGGTAATTATCCGGCGCTTCTTCTTTGACATTCGTTTTCTTCCTCCGTTTTTCAGCGAAGGGTCCAGTTCCAGCGACGTTTTTTCTCCATACTGCTCGCTGCTGTGCCAGCCGCTTGCCGCCGGATTTCCCGGCATATCCCAGCTTCCCGGCGGCGGAATTTCCTGTGCTGATCGTGAGCGCGGAGCCAAAGTCACCTCCCGGCCTGCACTCTGCCCCCTTCTTCGGCTCCGTGGTCTTTGCAGACCATTTCGTTCATCATTCAAATCATATCCCATGGTTAGTCCTCATCATGTATCCTTAATATGCGTTCTTATTAATAAATCCTTTGAATATCGTTAAAAATAAGATTTTAACATCAAATCCCAAGGTCCAGTTTTCGATATAATATAAATCATGTTCAATTCGTTTCGTAATCGAAGTATCTCCCCGATAGCCGTTCACCTGTGCCCATCCGGTCAGGCCGGGACGAACCTGGTGCTTAATCATATAGCGGGGGATCTCTTCTTTAAAGCGTTCGACAAAAAAAGGTCTTTCCGGTCTTGGCCCCACAAGGCTCATATCGCCTTTTAAGATATTAAAAAACTGAGGCATTTCATCGATGCTGGTTCTGCGGATAATCTTCCCCACCAGCGTTACCCGCGGGTCGTTCGGTGTTGTCCACTTGCTTTTTTCCGCAGCCGGGGGCTGTACGGCCATGGAGCGGAACTTGTACATCTGGAAGGGATGGTTGTGAAGCCCCACCCTCTCCTGCCTGTAAATCACCGGTCCCGGGGAGGTCAGCTTAATTAGGATGACCGTTAAAAGCATTACCGGCGAAAATAAAATAATAGCCACAACAGCCCCGAAGATATCCATCATCCTCTTCACGGTCGCATTCAGCAGATCATTGAGCGGAACATGGCGGATATTGATGACCGGAAGCCCCTGCAGATCCTCCGTGTAGGGAATGGTTGGGATGATCTTATTGTAATCCGGGATAAATTTCGTGTGGACACCGCTCTTTTCACAGGCAGCTACAATGGATTTTAAGTTTTCATATTCTTTCAGGCTTAACGTAATGGCAATCTCATCCAGGGTGTTTTTCTCCAGCAAAGCATCCAGTTCCTCAATCTTCCCAAGAACCGCAACCTTGCGGTAGGTAAAGCCAGCCGGATGATAGTTGTCCAGCATCCCATGAATGTGGTAGCCCCACTCCGGATTTGCCAGAATCCGGTCGATAAACCCCTCTGCCGCCTGGCTGTAGCCAATGAGCAGGATGTGCTTCTGGTTATAGCCTTTTGAGCGCATGGAGCGCAGAACCCGTCGGATAATATTGCGCACCAGGGTTTCCGCCAGGGTGTTAATCGCAAAAAACGTCAGAACCATGGCACGGGAAAAATTGTAAAAATATGGGTTTTTCCCGCCCAGATACAGGATCAGGGTAAAGGTCAGCACACCGATGGCATTCGCCTTGCTGATATTGGCCAGCTCCACACGGCTGCGCTGCACCCGCCTGGGCGTGTACAGGTGAAAAATGCTGTACAAAAGCAGATAACCTGGCACAATCACCACCAGGGGGATGAAGTAGACCCTTGGCGCAAGCACGCCTCCCGCCTGCTGGTAAATCCCGCTTTCAATAATGATATACCAGGCCAGTGCATAAGAAGCAATAATGGTTGCCGCATCCAGCAGTACCTGGGAACGGTTCAATGATTTCTGATTATCCTTTATCATAATGTTCACCTCAACTGCCGTGTGCCGTTTATGCGGCGGATAACTTTTGCAAGCTGCCGGCTGGAAAACTCATAGATATAGAGGAAGGTCGCCGCGAAAAGCTCCCCTTCTACGGCAAGGTAATTCTTAAATCTTTCCTTGCGGTACGGGACTTTTTTACATTGATTCCTGGTGCAGATACCCTCTTTTATCCCGGCAAGGTAATCCCCGGCAAATCCAAGCTTATAAAAAAACGCAAATTTCAGCAAAATCCCTGCCATAATTCCCGGAAGGTTCAGCAAAAGCTGCAGAAGAGGCATGTTCTTATAATTCAGGTAAATATTGTTCCTTGCGGCAAGCTTAACTTTAAAGGAATTGTACTTGGAGCCGGTTGTACCGCTTCCCACATGATACACCAGGGCCGACGGACAGTAAACATTATCATAGCCGTGAATTCTTGCACGGTAGCCCACGTCCAAATCCTCCAGATAGGCAAAATGCATCTCGTCAAAATACCCGATTTCCTCAAAAACCTCCCTGCGGTACAAAGCCGCCCCTGCACATGCCGAAAAAATCCGCATCGGACGGCTGTAACCCGCAGAGCTACGCCCCACTCCCCGCTGGAAGGCCCAGCCCAAAAGGCAGTACATATCCCCCGCATCATCCATCAGCTCCGGATGATAAAGCTGAACCATCTTGCTGCTGACTGAAAATATCTTCGGCGAGCGCTTCACTGCCCGAAGCATTTCCCTTATATAGTTTTTGTCCACCTTGGTATCATTATTCAAAAGAATAACAAATGGCGATGAACTTTTTTTAATTCCGATATTTACCGCTCCGGAAAAGCCCAGATTTTCGGGGAGGAAAATGGTGGGTATCCCCTGTTCTCTTAACCACGCCTCACTTCCGTCCTTTGAGCCGTTATCCACCACCAGCACCGAAAAATCCCGGCAGGTCTGCGCCCGCAGTGCTTCCATACAGTCCGGCAGATACTTCATTCCATTATAATTGGGAATAATCACCGTAACCTGGCTGTCTGTACTTTCTCTACTTTGTCTTCCCATGTCTTTCCTTTCATCTGTCCGCCGCCGCTTAAAAAACAGCAGTTATCCTTCTCTGCCGCCTATGTGCGGGAAGGTTCATCGGGATCTCTCCCTGTTTTTTCCCGGTAAAGCGCCGAAACTCTCTCCTTCACTGCAGGTTCCATATAAGGCATATAAACCTCTAACGGATAAGGTTCCCCGATTTTTTCCTTTAACAAATCCCTGAGCGCAAAATTCGACTTGCGCAGGGTCAGGTTGGGGTTATAATAGGGGTCGCCCTGAATAACAATCTCGGGCCAATAGCCGATAAACCGGGCAACCTCCCGGTTAAACCGCTCCACCTTCTGCGGCGTATCTTCCAGTCCTCTTGATTTCGATTCATAATGATACAACAAAGCATAGGGATTGTAAACCACCTTTTTTCCCAAACTGCGGATTTTCAGGCAGTAATCGATATCATTAAAGGCCACGGCAAGTTCCTCCCGGAAGCCTCCCACCTGTGCAAAAAGACTTTTTTTGCTCATCATACAGGCCGCCGTCACCGCACTGTAATCCTGGGCGCACATGGCACGATGGAAATAGCTGCTCTCCGCCTGGTGAAGTCCGATAAAGGTGTGCCCGGCAATGCCGCCGAAGCCAATAACCACCCCGGCGTGCTGGATCGTCCCGTCCTCGTACAAAAGCCTTGCGCCCACAACGCCCACGTCCTCCCGCACGGCATAGCCCAGCATCTCCCGGATAACCTCCGGCTCGATCACTTCCACGTCATTATTTAAGAATAAAAGGTATTCCCCGCGGGCAAAGGTCACGCCGAAATTATTGATGGCTGAAAAATTAAATTCCTTCTCCCAGGTCACAACCTTAACCTGGCTTCGCCGCTTTTGAAGTTCCTCATAGTAGCGGAAGGTTTCCGGATCGGTGCTGTTATTTTCCACCACAATCACTTCCAGATTCTTATACGTGCCCTTATCAAGAAGCGAGGTAAGACAGGTTTCCAAATCTTTCTGGTGATCCTTATTGGGGATGATCACCGACACTAAAGGTATGGTTTCCAGAGCAAAACGAGTGTGATAAATCCCGTAGTCAATCCCCTTTTCCACCGACTCCACGCCTATACCAAGGCGTTCAAAATGCGCCTTAATCGCCCTTGCACCCGCCTCAAAAGCATAGGTCTTGCTCTCGGGATTGCTGGAGGTCGAGTTCATATGGCAGCGCCAGTGATAGAGCACCCTGGGAATGTGACAGATCTTTGTGGTTTTCTCCGTACATCGGAAAATAAAGTCATAATCCTGCGCCCCGTCAAACTCCTGGCGAAAGCCTCCCACTTCCCTGACAAGATCGCGATCCACCACAAAAAGATGGCAGATATAATTCACGCTGGTCAGCAGATCCTCATTAAAATCCGGCTTAAAATGCGGGTCAAATAAAGCCTGTCCGTCCATGTCCAGCTTATCTTCATCCGAGTAAAGAATATCATAAGGCCCACTCTCATTCATGGCTTTTACACAGCAAAACAATGCGTCCGGCGTCAGAGTATCGTCATGATCTGCCAGCACAATATAGTCCCCCGAGGCCATCTCCATCGCCGCATTGGTATTCCCTGAAATCCCCTTATTTTCTCCTAAAATCACATACTTAAACCGGGTATCTTCCTGGGCAAAACGCTTTAACACGCGCTCCACACCCTCACCCCTGGGGCTGCCGTCAGCCACACAGACTTCCCAGTTTGTATAGGTCTGACTGCGTATGGATTCCAGCATTTCCTTTAAGTAATACTCTGGTGTCTTATAGGCAGGAATCACGATAGAAAACTTAGGTTCAACGGCAAAATGCGTGGTTTTCTGTGCTTCCAGTTCCTCGTTGGAAATCTTTGTAAGCTCATGCCATTCCCCGTAATCATATTCATTTTCAAGGCCCTGCACCTTATGTTTTACCTTTAAAAGAAGCGCTTTTATCCCATGTTCTTTCCCGAAATCCACAGCCTCCTGCAGGGTTTCCAGGTTCATCATCCCCTTAAGCTGCAGCACCCGCTTATAAGCCACACTGGTGCGCTTTTTCATCAGCTCCTCGTTATATTTTACCCTGGCTTTCTGTCCCTCGCACTGAATAATCAGGTAATAATCCTTCCCCCGTTCATAGGGAAAACGGATGTCAAAGCCAAAATCCCTGTCATAAATCTGCTTAAAATACGCCTGGCTGACGTCATCTCTGCGGACGGGAACATGACGAAAAGGCACGGGATTATGGTTCTCATCCTCGACAAAAAACTCTGCCTTCGCATCCAGTTTTCTCCCCAGAACCCAGCCGTTCAGTGTCATGGTATTTTCTCTTATACGGACTACATCAATCTTGTACTTCATCCCTAACCTCCACAGCAGCCGGCTTTTCCTTTGCCGCAGCCGGTTTTTTCCTCCTTCTCCTCTTCCGGTACGGATTGGGTGAAGTTAAGGGCTTTCCCGGCGGATATTCAAAATTTATGCGTTCCTCTTCAACCACCAGCGGGCGCTTCATCACCCTCTGGTTAATGCTCAGCACGTACTCTCCCACCATGCCGATAAAGAAAATCTGCACCGAACCAAGGAAGCAGACTCCAATCAAAAGCGGTGCCATCCCGGCAGGAAAACGGTCCCAGTACACCAGCTTCATCACCAGATAAATCACGGCAACCACCATAAAAAAGGCCGAGCAAAGACTCCCCGCAATCGTTGCCAGACGAAGCCCCACCTTGGTGTAGGAGGTAATGCTTAACATGGCTGCATCGTAGAGCCGGTAAAAATTATTGCTCGTCTTCCCGGCACGGCGCAGCGGCTGTTCATAGGGAATTTCCTTGCGCCGAAACCCAAGTTCCGCCACAATCCCGCGCAGAAACGGCGTTGGATCATTCAGGTCGCGGAGAACCTGAACAAACTCCGCATCATAAAGTCCAAAACCGGTGAACTGCTCAATCTGTTCCACATCGGAAAGCTTTTTAATCAGCTTATAATAACAGCCCCGAAGCCAGTACATCAGCTTGTTTTCCTGGCTGGAATTTTTGATGCCGATAACGATTTTATAACCGTACTCCCACTCCAGAACAAAGCGCGGAATCATCTCCACCGGGTCCTGAAAATCGGCGGCAACCAGAATGGTACAGTCGCCGCTGCTTTGCAGCATACCGTAGTACGGCGAGTTAAACTGCCCGAAATTTTTTGCATTAAAAATCCCCTTAATATTCCGATCCTCCTCACACAGACGGCGGATAATCTTTCGGGTCTGATCGGAAGAATCATTATCAATAAAGATAAGTTCATAGCCGTAATCGGGGAGATCTCTGGCAAAAACTTCCCGGATTGCCTGTGCCATGGGTTCTACATTTTCCTCTTCATTAAAACACGGCACTACAACACTAATCGTTTTTGTCTTCATGTTTATTTTCCTTTTTATCAATTATTCGTTGAATTCCCTCTTCAAAAGACACCCTTGGATGCCAGTCCAGCCCCTTTTCCATACGGGAAATATCGGGAATCAGGTTAATCAGACCTTCCGCATTCGGCAGTCTTTTTCCATAAGTAAAACTTCCGTTCTCATGGCAGAGTTTATGCATACGCTCCACATATTCTTTTAAAGGACGGGTCTGCGCAGCATCCCCGGCAAGGTTATAAAGCCCATCCTCCAAAAGCCTTCCCGGGTGCAGCAAAAGTTTCTCTATCCCTTCGGTTAAATCGTCAATATAAAGGAAATTCCACATCTGCGTGCAGGAACTTAACGCCAGATGACCGCCGCTTAAAAAGGTATCCAGACAGGACTCCACCAGCGTCCACGGGTGATCCCCCGGCCCGTAGACACTGAAAATCCGGACATGGATGTACTCGATATCGGCTGTGCCCTCTTCCTTCCACGCCCTGCACTGCGCCGACAGCTTTCGGTAAACCTCTGCCTTGGCCCTGCCGTAAGCCGAAAGCGGCAGGCTGTCCTGTTCCTCCTTCATCAGTTCCCGGCACATGCCGTACTCAGCCTGCGAACCGCCGAACAAAAACCTTTTGCAGTGCAGCGTCCTTGCCCCTTCTAATGCCTTTACGGCCGCGGCAACATTCTGCTTCTGTACATCCTCCTGCGTCCGGCTCGTACTCCCCGAACCGCCCCAGCCAAAATGCACAAAAGCATCGCAGTCTTCCAGAATTTCCCATTCAATCTTGTTCAGTTTTTGTAAATCCTGCTCAATCACACAAAGTCCCTGCGCATGCTCCGGAAGCATGGCCCGGTTTTTTGAGCCCGGACGTATCACCGCATAAACCCTGTGCCCTCCCTGAAGCAGCCGCTTAACCAGTGCCGATCCTAAAAAGCTGGTTGCCCCCGTTACTACAATATTCATTCTGACAAAACCTCACTCTCCCAGGACATTTAAAAGGTTACTGTTTCCCTGTTTACAGCAGCCTTGGAATAATCATATTGGCATTCATCTCTTCTTCCGAAAGAAACGGCGATAAATCCTCTAACGGCGGGGATGTGAGCGTTCCGTCCGGCATCTTTCTTGATGAGGACTTTGGTTCAAACACCTGATCCGTGCTGACAAACACCTCACAGATCACCGGCCCCTCCATCGCCAGGGTTTTTACTACCGCTTCGTTCAGTTCATCATTGCACACCGCCTTCACATAGGGATAACCGTAAGCAGCCGCCAGCTTTTCCATCGAAGGAAAGCTTAAATCCGGGCCATTTACCCCGCTGTCAATGCCGACGCCCACCAGCGGCTCGCCAAAGAAATTCTTCTGCGTCTGCCGGATGGAATGATAGCCGCCGTTATTAATCAGGAAAATCTTAATGCCCATGCGGTGATGGATAATGGTCTGCAGTTCCTGTAAATTCATCTGAATACTTCCGTCCCCGGTCAAAAGAATAATATCCTGACGGTTATCCGCCATCCAGGCTCCGATGGCCGCCGGGAGATCATAGCCCATGGAAGCAATCGCAGAATTCGAGATAAAGCGCTGCCCTTTTTTAATGATATAGCCGTGTCCTCCGGCAACACAGGCAGAACCGTTGCCCACAACCGTGATCTGATCTTCATGAAGCTGGCTGCTTAATTCTTTGACCAGTGCATAGACATTCGCCGGCTTATCCCTTCCCGGCTCCATATGTCTTGGCAGGATAACCGGATAGTTTTCCTTCCACATGCGGCAGGTTTCCAGCCAGTTCATCCCGGGCAGCCCCTCTCCGCCGTCAAACAGAGGATAGGGAAGCCGGCCGGCATCCTGCTCTTCCTCTAAAACCTGCGCCATCACTTCCAGAAGTTCCTTTGCATCGGCATGGATGCGCATATCACTGTGCACGGACGGTTTTTTCAGTTCCTCCGGATCAACATCATTGACAATCACATAGGCAGCCCTTGCCCAGGTCTTATAATTGTAGCCGACCTGGCGGATACTCAGACGGCTTCCCACCGAAAAAACAAGGTCACTGTTCTGCACGGCAAAATTCCCCGGACGATCACCCATATTTCCCGGACGTCCGGTGTATAAGGGGTGCTCATCCCAGATAGCATCCTGTGAATTCCACCCGGTAACCACCGGAATCCCCAGACGGTCGGCTGCCCGAAGAAACGCATCATGCGCACCCGCAATCCGCACGCCATTGCCCACATTAAATACCGGACGCCTTGCCTTTCGGATCCGGCAGAGAACCTCCGTCACCGTTTCCCGGCTCACCTTCCCGGGAAGAACCTGACGCTTTTCTCCCTGTCCTGCCTTATCCTGCGGCTGCACGGCAAACAAAGCCGAATCCCCGGCCCATCCGCTCCCCCCGGCCTCATAATCCTCAGGGTCAAAACCGGCCAGCTTATCCGGCTCAATAAACGCCCCCTGCACATCCAGCGGAATATCCAGCCAGCACGGCCCCGGCCTTCCCGACTGCGCCAGATACAATGCCTTTTCCATACAGTAACGGATACGCTCCGGCAGGATCACCATCTCACAGTACTTGGTCATGCAGGAAACCGCCTGGCAGATATCAAATTCCTGATCTCCCATCGCCCGGATTCCCACACCCGACCAGCGTGCCGTCGTATCGTAGCGCACCTGCCCGGAGAGAACCAGCATCGGGATAGAATCCAGCCACCCCCCCACAACGCCGGTAATCGCATTCGTCCCGCCTGGCCCGGTCGTCACACAGAGGGCAGCCATCCGGTTATGAATCCTTGCATAAGATTCTGCGGCAATGGCGCTTGCCTGTTCATGATGATTATAGATACAGTTTAAACCTTCCTGATGACCCAGCCCGTCATTTAAGTGCATGGCTCCGCCGCCGGTTACGGAAAACACCTGACAAATCCCCGCCTCTACAAGTTTCCCCGCAATGTAATTTGATACTTTTATACGCATTTATCCTTCCTCCACTTTACCCTTTCCGTTACAATTCACCGCGCAGACCTGCATGAACAGTAACCCGTTTCCACCAGTTTACCATACTTCAAAGGAAAATTATACCTAAAATTTTCTTACACTCTTCTTCCGTATTTCTTTATTTTTCCTTTTTCACCTGATTTCATTCCTTATTTTTATTCGGTAAGCCATTTTCACAGGCTGTCTACCCCTCCCCCGGCAGCACTTAACCCCTGTTCCCGCCGTCTGCTTCCAGCCCTTCCGGACGCTGACAGTTTTGGAAATAAGCTTCACTAGAAATTTAAAAAAAGACAGGTTATAATCACAACCGTAATGCAACCATGGAATTTGGGCCACGGCCCAACCACAAAAAAGGAGAGAACAAATTATGAAAAAACCAATCGCAATGATGGCTGTATTATCTACCGCGGCAATGATGGCCGCCCTGACCCCTGAAACCTTCACCGCCGACCCGGCAGCATCCGTACTGGCAGCATCCGGATGGGTGGAAGAAGACGGAAGCCTGCGCTATATCGACAGCGACGGCTACTATATGACCAATACCTGGAAGAGAAAAGACGGGGATATGTACTATTTAGATGAAGAAGGCGAAATCGCTGTAAATACAATGATTGATGACGAGTACTATGTTGATGAAAACGGCAAGCGGGTTTCCGACTACTGGGTTTCCGTGGAAAACGAAGATGACTGGGATTCCTTCGATGCACCGGAAGTCTACTGGCACTACTTCGGCCGCGACGGCAAAGCCGTAAAGTCCAAATGGTTTAAAATCAACAATAACTGGTACTACTTTAACGCCGAAGGCCAGATGCTCACCGGAAAACAGGAAATTGACGGTTCCACCTACTACTTCGGCGGCGAAAACGACGGTGTGCGGAAGACCGGATGGATTCAGTTAAACGATGCTGAAAGCGATGACCCGGACAGTTCCGCAAGCTGGTACTATTTTGACAACAGCGGCAAGATGGTAGAAAACCAGATTGACCGCAAGATCGACGGCAGTCACTACAGTTTCGTTGACGGCAAGATGCAGACCGGATGGCTTAAGCTTCCGGCCCAGGAAGTTATCACAGAAGCTGCAGACAGTGAAGTTTCCGCAGGTGCCGCCGCAGCAGGCGGTGAAGTTTCCGCAGAAACAGACACAGCAAATGGTGAGATTTCCGCAGAAGCAGCCTCCCAGACCGCTTCCGATTCCCAGACGGAACCGGCAGAGGAAACCGTTGTTCCAACAATCCACAAACCCGGCACAATCCACGGCTACCAGTACTATGAAGAAGACGGAAAACGTGCTTCGGGCTGGTACGAAATTGAAGGTGCCGAGGGCGTAAGCACCGAAAGCGAAATTTACCGCTTTTACTTCCGCAGCGGAAAGCCTTTGGCTGCCGAAAACGGCATCCAGGTGTTCACTATAGATTCTAAGAAATACGCATTTAATGAAAAAGGAGAAATGCAGACCGGAAAACAGGTAATTACGCTGGAAGACGGACAGACCGCAAACGCCTACTTTGGCGCTGACGGTGTGATGAGAACAGGAAAACAGACGATTTACGATGAAGATTTAGGAGAAAACCAGACCTGGTTCTTCCACACCGACGGCACACAGAAAGGCCAGGGCTTCCACGGCATCCGCGACAACGCCATCTATATCTACGGACTCCGCCAGCAGGCCGCCAGTGACCTGCGCTATGACACGGTAGACTTTGAAGGCAGCACCTATCTGGTTAATGCCTCCGGTTCTATCCAGAAAGCCTCCTCAACCTCAAAATCCACCGAAAAGCCGGATTTAGGCAATGGATTTAAGGATATCAAGGACGGCAACGGCAGAGTATGGGTCGTTGATGTCAACGGCATTGTCCAGAAATAAAAAACAATAAAACAGCAGTACTTCATCCGTTCAATAACAAAAGGGCGCTAAAGCGCCCTTTTTGCTGTTTTTAAATATTTTGTCAAAAAATTCAATATTTTATGTAACAAATCCCTCTGTTATCCGTTTATATCTTCGTAACCCCTAAATTTTCCAAAAAGGAAGGAGATTTATTTATGCGGGAACTTTCAGTTTACTATTGTCCGACATGCGGTTATTATGCCTACTACCAGCTGACGAAAAATGCCGTATGCCCCAAATGCAGTGTTAAAATGAAGCTGCTGAACATGCCCTATCAGGAATTTATGGATTTAGATTACGAAGAACGCGACCGGCTGCTCTCCCAGGAAATCTTAAGGAACTGCCCCTCCGTCGTCACACGGATTACCGCAGCACACAAAGCAGCCAACCAGCGAGAAACCATTGCCCTGCTCAGTTCAAAAATCAATGAACTGGAAGAAGAAAACAAAAAACTCGACGAAACCATCAGTTGGATGCATCAGACCATCTGGGAAATGATGCGCGAGCGAAAGGGCCTGGATTAGAGCGCGGCACAGCACAAAACGCATCCTGCGGGGCTGCTTTTTCATTCAAAGCAGCCCCTGTGCTCTATGGTTACTGTTCACATGTTCACAGCAATACTCTACTCCTATCCCCTCTTTCCTGCCTTCTGTTTTTTGCTCCTGCCCTTTTGCCCTCCATGCTTTGCTTCTTAAAAAACTTACTTCCTGAAATCTACTTCTTTTCCTGCACCAAAATGTACTGATCAATCAGGCGGTTCATCGTAATCCGCATCTGACTAATAATTTTTAGCATTTCATCTCTGTCCTTTTTTAATTTTTCATTCTCTAATGTCAAAACCTGCAGCTGTGTTTCCATGTTCATCAGACACCCCTCCTTATCATTATTGAGTGTTTCCGGAAAATGCCCCGGAAGACATGAGTAAGCGCTCCTGTCACGTTTTGGCCTATCCTCCTTCCAGATATTCGTTCAGGTATGCGCTCAAGTCTATGTTGACAATATACGTCTTTTTGGCGCATTTGAAAAGGGAATTTAAACGCACAATTCGACATAAAGTACTTAATTTCAGCAGTATTCTACCCTAATATCCTCTTTTTCAGCACTAAATATGCCATTTTAAAAAGCTGTGTACACTATTTATAGTATCTTCCCTCCCTTTCCTTTTGTCGGATTCTGTTGAAAAAAATTATTGTCCTATAAGTTTAACCACCTGTTCATCATCTTTTCCATTAACATTTTTCTCCAAAAATAACCCCTCCATTACCCTTTTGCGTTACTTTTTTTCTGCTGTTTTTTCGGCACTGAAAAAATCGTAACAAAAGCCCAAAGACCATCACCAGTCCACCACCTGATCGACAATCATCTGCTGTTCCGAACTCGTTTTGCGAAGATAAATTCTTGTCGTTTCAATGCTTTCATGCCCCATTAAATCCGCCAGCAACGCAATATCATTATATTTTTCCAGGAAATTTTTAGCAAAACGATGCCGGAAAGAATGAGGATAAACAACATTCGGATTAATCTGATAGCGGACAGCAAAATGTTTTAACTGCCCGGCGATTCCCCGGGTGGTAATCCGTTTTCCCTGCTTATTTAAAAAGAAAAAGCCGCTGGCCTGTTTCTTTTCTCTCAGCCACTCCAGGGTTTCCTTCTGCAAAGTTCTGGGAATATAAATCCGGCGCATTTTCCCGCCTTTAGAATAAATGTCCAGATACCCCAACTGTACATCCTCCACCTTTATCTGCACCAGTTCACTCACCCTCGCCCCCGTCGCCGCAAGAAAGCGAACAACAAAATACCAGAACCATTCCTCATCTCTTTGAAGACAGCTTTTCAGATATGTATAATCAGCCTCGCTGATAACATTTTCCAAAAAGGTCTTTTGTTGCATCTTGATACAGGAAATCTGCCATTTTTCCTTCTGAATACTTTCCAGATAGCAATTAATTGCCCTTATTCGCAGATTTACCGTCTGCGGCTTGTAATTCTCCTGCAAAAATACCTTGTAATCCCGAACCGCCTTGCGGCTTACCGTTCCATACAGGGACTCGTACTGCTTCAGTGCATACAGATAGGACTTCACCGTATTTTCTGATAAATTTAACCCACGCAAAAAGTACTCAAACTCTTCTAACATAGTGCACACCCCTTCCATTTTTTTCTATTATAGCAAATTGGGACTTTATTTGCACTTTATATCGAAAGATTTTTACTTTGCCTGCAAAACCTGCACAATAAAAGGCTCCGGAAGTGATACAGCCTCCGGAGCCATAATTCCTTTTATGATTATTTTTACGAACCGATAAGCAGAAATGCCTTTTTGATTCACTAACCGTTCTCTAACGTTATCTGCCCATCCTCTGCTTCTCTTTATTCAAAAACAACACAGCCAATCATTTCTTTCTGTAAATCCCGAACCTTCTCTATCTCCTGTCCCATCATGCCGTAAGTGCTCACCCCTGCCTGTTCTACAAGTACAACACCGTCACATGTAGGAAGCGCCTTAATCGTTTCAACATTCTTGAGCATGTTCGATCCGGACACAAGCTCCATTCCCGGAAGCTTGTCGGCAAGCAGATGAGTAACCTCGGCAATCTTCTTTTCATCGATTGTACCCGTAACCAGGAGTTTTTTCACCTCATTGGCATAATTACAGATATTTGCCGCAATCAGCGCTGCCTCTTCCTCCGCAGAAGCACTGTAAATCTTTCCTTCCAGGCGGTTTAGCAGATTATTGACCATACCGGACTTTTTCTCGGAAACAGGGAAAATTCCCAGCACCTTAATGCCCGAACGGCGGCGCAGTTCCTTCGACGAATACATCTTATCACTCATCACAAAGATAACACAGATAAAGAACACCATCATAAAGCCGCCCAGCACACCGCCCAGTACACCGTACTTAATGCCGTCTTTAATCGTCGCTGTCGATGCAGAAGTCAGCTTATCCGGCTCTTCCAGATCATCTAACGCCTGCTGTTTTTCCTCTAAAGACTGCTGCAGACTAATTAACTGGTTGTTCTTCTCTCTCTGCTGATCGGCCAGAGCCAAATCCACCGTTGCTCCTGTACTCTTGTTCACCGTATTTACCGTGTGCTCGCCGATATTTGCAGTAATATTCGCCTGAAGCAGCTCAATTCCATCCAACAGCTTCTTTAAAACGTCCTCTGCATCCTTCTTGCTGGAATTTTTCACCTTCACCGTAAGAAGATTGGTCAGCTTGCTCGTACTCCCAATCACCGTGCTTCCACGTTCAATCTTAATCAGTTCCTGCAAATACTGAACATCAATTCCCGTGCTCTCCGCAATATGCGAAAGAAACGCCACACTGGTCATTACCGACTGATAGGTCTGTAAAATAGTATCCGTATAATCCACATTCTGATAAACCATGCCCGGCATAATCTCATAATCCGTCTTAATAAAGATATCTGCCCTGGCTTCATAAATATCATAAGGACTCATATTCATCAGCACGGACTTTTCCATGTAATTCTGCTGATTTTCAATATCCGTCTGCAAATTTCCCAGTTCCCGCTCCAGCGTTTCCTTACTGGTTTCATAAGCATGAAGTTCCTCTTCGTAATTCTCTTCTGCCTCTAAAATATTTTCCTCATTTTTTTGAGCCCGATAAGTCATAACCGCCTTCACCCCGCCCAGAAGGATGGCAAAGGCAATGGCAACAAGCAATATGCCCTTCCATTTATGTAGCACTGCAAACATTAGATCCTTCAAATCAATTTCCTGCTCATAGGTATTATTCTGATCCATGATTTCCTCTCCCTTATTTCTTAATAGTCCTTCTTTCATCCATAAAATCTCCGCCAGATAACGCCAGAACCAGCCCCACTGTTACCTGCTGTTTTCGTCCTCTGCCAAACCCTGCTGTTCTCTGCTGAGCCCTGCTGTTTTCTGCCGCTTACGCTATCATAACACAAGAAAAGAAAGGACACAATCCTCTTTTTCTTCCAATCATGATTTTTACAGGGGTTTTCGGAATTCTTAATACTTTTCTTTGTATTTCTTTTGATTTTCTACCAAATTTTACTTCCGATAAGGATGCTTATGCGAAGTAAATGGACAGAGAAGGGACATGAATGGACGTACGGATGTTTGAAGTCCCCCTGTAATGGACGCAGCAGAGGTTTAATGATGGATGAATTAGCAGAAAAATACTTACCCAAGGACAAACGGGTGCGGATGCTTACCCTGATGGCCGTCGATATCTTAGCGGTCTGGTTTGCATCCTTTCTTGGCCTGTTTGTCCGTTTTGATATGAATATCGGCAGGATACCCCCGGAGTACAGCGCAGCCGCAGGAAGATACCTTCCCCTGTACATCCTGGCAACGATCGTGATTTTCTTTCTGTTTCATATGTACGCCACGATGTGGAGTGTGGCGGGGATAAGGGAAGTGACCCACATCGTTGCAGCCTGTGTGATGGCTTCCGTAATTCAGATTGCCGGAATGACCATGCTCGACTGCCGGGTGCCGAGAAGCTTTTATCTAATAAGCTTTGTGGCGCTTTGCGGAAGTGAGATTGTTATTCGCCTGTCGTACAGGATTATGACCACGGTTTTCAGGAAAGGCCCGGATAAACATGAGGCAAAACGGATTATGGTCGTAGGTGCAGGAACCTCCGGAACCATAATCCTCAGGGAAATGACCACCAGCAAATTTGTGGATGGGTATGTGGTTTGCTTTGTCGATGATGATAAGAATAAGGCAGGGAAATATCTAAACGGCGTACCCATTGCCGGAAAAAGGGAAGATATCCCAAGGCTGGTGGAAAAATATGCCATTGATGAGATTTATATTGCCATGCCCTCCGCATCCGCAAAAGACAGAAAAGAGATTATTGAAATTTGCCGGGAATGTCCCTGCGGCTTAAAAATCCTTCCGGGGATTTACCAGCTGTTAAACGGAGAAGTCAGCGTGGACAAGTTGAGGAAGGTGGAAATAGAAGACCTTCTGGGACGTGAGCCGATAAGGGTGAATCTGGATGAAATCCTGGGCTATGTAAGAGATAAAGTCATCCTGGTCACCGGAGGCGGCGGGTCGATAGGGAGTGAACTGTGCAGACAGATTGCCGGACACCAGCCGAAGCAATTAATTGTCTTTGATGTGTATGAGAATAATGCTTATGATTTGCAGCAGGAACTGAAGGAAAAATATCCGGAACTGAACCTGGTGGTGCTGATTGGGTCGGTGAGGAATACGCATCGGATGGAAACGGTATTTGAAAAGTATCGGCCGGATATCGTCTATCACGCAGCAGCGCATAAGCATGTACCATTGATGGAAGACAGTCCGAATGAGGCGATCAAGAATAATGTATTCGGTACATATAAAACAGCGAAGGCGGCGGATAAGTATGGGGCGAAACGATTTGTGCTGATTTCTACCGATAAGGCCGTGAATCCGACGAACATTATGGGAGCGTCTAAAAGGATGTGCGAGATGGTCATTCAGATGATGAATACCAGGTCAAAGACGGACTTTGTTGCGGTGAGGTTTGGAAATGTTCTGGGGAGCAATGGGTCGGTGATTCCGTTGTTTAAAAAGCAGATTGAGCAGGGCGGGCCGGTGACGGTAACGCATAAGGATATTATTCGGTACTTTATGACGATACCGGAGGCGGTGTCTTTGGTACTGCAGGCTGGGGCTTATGCCAAGGGCGGAGAGATTTTTGTTCTGGATATGGGCGAGCCGGTGAAGATTTATGATTTGGCAAAGAATTTGATAAGACTTTCCGGATATAAGCCTGGAGAGGATATTCAAATTGTATTTACTGGGTTAAGACCTGGGGAGAAGCTGTATGAAGAACTATTAATGGATGAAGAAGGGCTGCAGGAAACACCGAATAAACTGATTCATATAGGGAAACCGATTGAGTTTGATATGGAGGAATTTGTGAAGCAGTTGGAGAGGTTGTATGAAGTAGCCAATTTGGATTCTGAGGCGATACGGGGGGAAGTGAAGAGGATTGTTCCGACGTATCAGCCGAAAAAATATATTAATTGAAAAATAAACAAATAAACATCTAGGAGGTGCAAATTTTATTATGCTTGTACCATTTTCACCACCAGATATTACTGAGAAGGAAATAAATGCAGTAACCAATGTCCTGCGTTCTGGTTGGATAACAACTGGTTCAGTAACAAAAGAATTTGAAAATAAAATTGCCGAATACGTCCATACAAATAAAGCTGTATGTTTAAATTCAGCAACAGCCTGTATGGAATTAACACTTCGGTTATTAGGTGTCGGTCCTGGAGATGAAGTAATTACTTCTGCGTATACCTATACTGCAAGTGCCAGCATAGTAATACATGTTGGAGCAAAATTAGTATTAGTTGATTGCGGATTAGATTCCTATCATTTAGATTATCAGAAATTAGAAAAAGCAATTACATCAAAAACTAAAGTAATTATTCCTGTAGATATTGCTGGTGTAATGTGCAATTATGAACGATTATTTCAAATTATCGATGAGAAAAGAAATCTATTTCAGCCAAATAATGAACTTCAAGAAAGCTTTGGGCGAATTATTCTTTTAGCTGATGCTGCTCATGCATTCGGAGCTTTACAGAAGGGAAAAACATGTGGAGAAATAGCAGATTTTACCAGTTTTTCTTTTCATGCTGTAAAAAATTTGACAACGGCAGAAGGCGGTGCAGTCGTATGGAAAAGTGTTCCTGGAATCAGTGATGAATGGATTTATCAACAATATATGTTGCTTTCTCTTCATGGACAATCAAAAGATGCTTTGGCAAAAACTCAGCTTGGTGCCTGGGAATATGATATTATATCTCCAAGTTATAAGTGTAATATGACCAATATTATGGCAGCAATTGGTTTAATTCAGATGGAACGATATGCAGATATTTTAAAAAAGCGAAATAGAATTATAAAATTTTATAACGGCATATGTAAAAAACTTCCTGTCGAAATACTTGAACATTTTACAGAAAATAATCAATCCAGTGGTCATTTATATTTAGTTAGGATACACAAATATACAGTCGATGATAGAAATAACTTAATTAAACAAATGGCTGAGATGGGAATTGCTACAAATGTTCATTATAAACCTTTGCCCATGCACACAGCCTATAAAAACTTGGGATTTACCATAAATGACTATCCAAATTCTTTTGCTCAATATCAAAATGAAATTACTCTGCCATTGCATACCTGTTTGACAGAAAAGCAGCTGGATTATGTTATGGAAAAGTTTTCACAAACATTGATAGATACATAAAAACTCTAGTCTGATATAAAAAAGGAGGTTTGTTTATGCTTTGCAAGTGGGAGGAACTTCCAAGCTTTATGCAAACTCCAGAAGTTTGGAAATACTACCAAAAATTATCAAAATGCAGACTAATGTTATATATAAAACGGACATTTGATTTTATGATGTCCACGATTATGCTGGTACTTTTTGTGCCAGTTTTTTTGTGTTTAGCAATTTGCATTAAGTTGGATTCTCCGGGGGCTATTTTTTATCGGCAAGAGCGGGTAACACAGTATGGGAGAATATTTAACATATATAAATTTAGGACAATGGTAGAAGATGCAGATAGAAAAGGGAGCTTAGTAACAATAAATCAGGATGAACGAATTACTAAAATCGGAAAGAAATTAAGGAAATATCGTTTAGATGAACTTCCACAATTAATTAATATCTGGAAAGGTGAAATGAGTTTTGTTGGAACAAGACCAGAAGTAGTGAAGTATGTAAAAAAATATACAAAAGAAATGTATGCAACGTTACTCCTGCCTGCCGGAGTAACTTCTAGCGCAAGTATTCGGTTTAAAGATGAAGAAAAGATACTAAATTATGTAAAAATTACAGATATAGATAAAACATATATTAAAGAAATTTTACCACAAAAAATGAGCTGGAATTTAAAAGAACTTTTGAATTTTTCTATAGTTTCAGATTTAAAGTACTTGATTTTAACATTAATTAAAATACTTTAGAATAGGTGTATCTAAATGAAAGAGAATATAAGTGTTTTAATGTCTTTATATCTTAAAGAAAAACCAGAATTTGTAGAAAAATGTTTTCAAAGTCTTCTTGAACAGACCTTGTTAGCCGATGAATGGGTAATTGTTGAAGACGGACCTCTTTCTGAAAAAATGCATATACTTTTAGATAGATATGAAAAATTATATCCTAATCTAATCAAACGAGTGGTTTTAAAACAAAATTACGGGTTAGGAATTGCTTTACAAATTGGTATATTAGCCTGTAAAAATGAGATTATTGCCCGTATGGATACGGATGATATAGCACGTAAAGATCGTTTTGAAAAACAATTTAAAGAATTTAATAACGATGATGAACTTGATATCTGCGGAAGTTATATTGATGAATTTGAAAAAAATCAAAAAAATATTGTAGCAATGCGAAAGGTTCCTCTTATTGATTCAGAAATAAAAAAATATCAAAAAAAAAGAGATGCTTTTAATCATATGACTGTAATGTATAAAAAATCTGCTGTTTTAAAAGCTGGCAATTATCAACATTGTCCATTAATGGAAGATACTCTTTTATGGGCAAATATGCTCCAAAACGGAGCAAAATGTAAAAATATTGGGGATTCTCTTGTTTATGTGCGTATTGGTGATGATATGTACAAGCGTCGTGGTGGATGGGAATACTTTTTTAAGTATAAAAAGGGACGTAAACAAGTAAAAAAAACCGGATTTATTAGTAATTGGGATTATTTTTACACTATTTATATACAATTTTTTGTAGCTTTGCTACCATATAAACTCAGAGGTTGGATTTTCAAACAATTTCTCCACAAATTTTAAAATAAACTTCTTGAATTTTTAGAGGGACAAGTCTATGCCACAATATAATATTTCTACATCACAAACAAGACAAATGCAACTTAAAGGTCTTAATATTTTAATTTATTTTGACAAATTTTGTCAAAAGCATAAATTAACATGGTTTTTCTGCGGAGGATGTTGCATTGGTACAATACGTAATAAAGGCTTTATTCCCTGGGATGATGATGTTGATATTTTTATGCCAAGAGATGATTACGAAAACCTTAAAAATCTTTGGATTGATACAAATGAATATTCCATACAATTTCCTACTAAAGAAAGGATAACTGAAAATCAATTTATAACAATTCATGATAATCATACGACGTTTATTAAGACTTATCAAAAAGATTTAGACATAAATCATGGTATAGCTTTAGATGTTCTTCCTCTTGATGGGTGTCCAAAAGGATTTCGGAGAAAAACACAAAAAGTATGGGCATTACTATACTCTCTATTTGTTGTTGGAAAAGCACCAGAAAATCATGGAAGACTTATTTATTTTACAGGAAAAAGTCTTTTGTCTATTATCAAAAATAAATATTTTCGATATAAAGTATGGAATTTTTGTGAAAAAAAAATGACACAATATTCCATTCAAGAATGTGATTATATTACCGAACTATGTTCAGGTCCTTATTATATGCAAAAAGAATATCCAAAAAGATGTTTTGAGTATTCTATTAGAATGGAATTTGAAGGTTATTTATTTTGTATGCCTGTGGGTTATGACACTTATTTAAAAATAGCATTTGGAAACTATATGCAAATTCCTCCTAAAGAAAAACAAGTCTGTCACCATGAATATGAAATTTTAGACACAAAAAACAGCTATAAATTGTATAGAGGAAAGTACTATTTTAAGAAAGGATAAAAAATGCATACATTGATAATAAAACTGTCAAATTTATCAAAATTACTTGTAGCTGTTCTTTTGTTTTTTTCCATATTCGTATTTGGCATCTATCTTTTTCTAGATATTGAATCTTTATTATTGTTATCCGTATTTATTCTATGGCTATCTCTTATTATTTATAGCCTTATAAATATTCATGAACGTATAGTTTTATTTTTTTTACAAATAAGTATTTTTACGTTTATCTTATCACGTCCTATATTAGACCTCTTGCGAAATAATAATTGGATTACAAACACTTATAATTATAGCAAATATGCAAAACCTGAAATAACAATTTGCATTTTATTTATTTCATTGTGCGGAATATTCCTGGGAAGTACATTAGCTGGCTTATTGAAGCCGAAACGTCATATTAGTCATAATGTAAGTGGGGATTATATATTATCGTTACGTTTTATTGCCATGTTAATTTTTGCTGTATCTCTTCCCTGTGAGGCTTTGACTGGAATAGAAAAAATCCTCTTTCGGATTGAACATTCTTATAATGAATATTATACCCTATTTAAATCAAATTTTCCATATATTATATACAAAATTTCAACATTCAATAAATACAGTTTATTTTTCCTTTTGGCAACAAAACCATCTAAAAAAACATCAACATGTGTTCTTATAATAAATATTATACTAACAATTCCAGATGTTATTGTTGGCAGTCGAGGTAATTTAATATTAAGTTGTTTTTTTGCTCTTTTTTATTATATCTATAGAGATTATTGTGGAGATAGTAAACGTTGGTTAGGAAAAAAAGAAAAATATTTATTGATTACAATAATACCTATTGGAATTGTTTTTTTAGGTGTATTTAATTATGTAAGAGATGGAATTCAAATTCATACGATTTCATTTATTAATGCAATTGGTGATTTTTTTTATAAACAAGGTGTAACATTTTCTTGGATAAGTTGTGGATTAGGTGTGATAGACCAACTACCTGCACATATTAATTATTCTTTTGGACAGATTATTGATTATTTGCTCTATGGAGCGCTTGGCCAGTTAGTATGGGAAACAGCTGAAATTCCCAGCGGCAATAGTGTATTACATGCTACATGTGGAAATAGCCTGTCACATCATTTATCTTATATAATTTTAGGAAATCGCTATTTAAATGGACATGGAACCGGGAGTTCATATTTACTTGAAAATTTTATAGATTTTGGATATATTGGTGTTTTCATATTAAGTTTTTTTATCGGATTATTTATAATATGGGGTATTCAATGGTCAAAAAATAATTATTTTTTTGCTATAATATTTTTTCTAACAATTCCTGGAATTATTTTTATGCCACGTAGTGAGTTTGGAAGTGTATTTAGTTTTATTATTTACATTCAGTTTTGGTTTATTTTAATAATATCAATCATTTCTGCTTTAATGTTGAAAACTAGAATTAAGAAATTTTCTTATAAATAAAAGCGTTTTTTAGATAAAAAAGTGGAACTGATATGGTGAATATATGAGAGTTAAATTTGCTTTAAAAAATACTTTGGCTAGTGTATTAGTAGAAATATTCACAGCCATTTCTGGTATTATTTTACCAAGATACTTTATCAGTCTATATGGTTCTTCCATCAATGGACTTGTTTCATCAATCGGACAATTTATTACATATATGGGATTGGTTGAAGCAGGAGTAAGTGCTGCAGCAACAGTTGAATTGTATAAACCCCTGGCAGATAATAACTATATTAAAATTAATGAGATTATAAGTGCAGCAAAAGGATTTTATTTAAAATCAGGTCTATTGTTTATTATCTTAGATATTATTCTTATTATTGGATATCCTTATATTATTCGTAACGAGATAGCTGATATATCTTTTGTAAGAATCATGATTCTTGTACTTTCACTCAATGGAATGGTTGATTACTTTTTGCTTGGCAAATATAGAGTTCTATTAGTTGCCGATCAAAAAACATATATTATTGCACTTGCCCAATCTGTTGGAACTATTGTCACATTATTTGTTTCTGTTTTGTTAATAACACTAAACTGTTCACCTATTTTAGTCAAAGGAGTAGTTGCTGTTGTTTATTTATTACGAACTTTTTATGTTATTATTTATGTAAAAAGAAATTATCATTTTATTAATTTTAATAGTTACTATTCTCCAAAGGTATTTCCGCAAAGACACTCCGCACTTTTTCATCAAATTGTTGGAATGATTTGTAACAATACAGATATTGTCTTATTAACTCTAATGCTTCTAAATAATGCACTTATTGAAGTTAGCGTATATTCTGCATATAATATGATCGCTGCGAACCTAACCTCATTATTTAATTCAATTTCTAAAGGTCTAAGTGCTTCCTTTGGAAATATTATTGCAAAGGAAGACACAGAATCACTGGAAAAAAGTTTTAATTATTTTGAATTTTTATATTTTATATTATTATTTATTGTCTATACATGCATGGCAGTTTTAATGTTTTCCTTTATTTCCTTGTATACCTCTACATTCGCTGATGCAGAATCTTACATTCGATGGAACCTAGTAATTCTTTTTACAACATGTGGAATTGTACAAAATATACGTATTCCAGGATGTACAGTTCAGATTGCTGCTGGACATTTTAAGCAAACGCAAAAAGCCGCTATGATTGAGGCGATTTTAAACTTTGGTATTTCTATTATTCTTGTGCGTTTTATTGGTATTACTGGTGTATTGTTAGGAACAATTGTTGCTTATTTATATCGTTCTACTTATGCCATTATTTATAATGCACGACATTTTTTGCCGAAATCTTTAAAGAGGACTATATTTAGAATATTTAGAAACCTCATTTTCTTTGGAATCATAACAGCTTTAGGCATTTTTTATCTTATTCCGTATATTCAATCATGGCTTACTTGGATACTATGCGCAACACTATTATTTATAATCACTACACTTGCTTTCTTTTTATTAAACTTTATATTGGAGCCACAAATGATTAGAAAATATGTTCAATACATAAAAATAATAAGGAATAACTAAGATATGGATATTATAAAAATTTTTGTTTATAAAGTCATTCGTACCTGCATACGATTTTTTGCTTTTTTTCCAATCAAAAAAAACAGACTATTATTTGAAAGCTATAAGGGGAATTCTTATTCATGTAATCCTAAATATATCTGTGAGTATTTGATGAAAAATCACAAAAATATGTATGAAATTATTTGGATTCTAAATTCACCTGATAAAGCAACATTACCCCCAAAAATAAAGACAGTTAAGAAAAAAAGTATAGCAAATTTTTATTACCACTTGACTGCAAAGGTAATTATAACAAATATGACAGATGATGTGTATATCCCTAAAAGAAAAGAACAAATTATAATTAATACATGGCATGCAGGTGGAGCATATAAAAAAGTCGGTCTTTCTTATGACAAAACAAATTCAATATTGATGAAATGGCAAAATAAAATTGTTCGAGATGAAACTTCTTATTATGTTTCTAGTTCAGAGCTTTTTTCAAAATATAATATACAGGATGCCTATCATTATAATGGTAAAATAATCAACTCAGGAATGCCAAGAAATGATATATTCTTTGATAATACAAAAATTAATTTTATTAAAAGCAAACTATCTAATCTCTGGAATATTTCTGGCAAACAGGTTATTTTATATGCTCCTACATTCAGAGGAGATTTTGGAAAAGCAGAATCTGCAGAATTTGTTTTTCCGTTTATTGAAATAATCAATGCTTTTAAACAATATGAAAAAGAGATCATTATTTTAAACCGTTCACATTATTCCGTATCAAATGCTTTTAAAACAGACATTGAAAATATTATGGATGTATCAGATTATCCAGACATGCAGGAACTACTTGTTATCGCTGATATATTAATCACCGATTATTCATCTAGTATGTGGGATTTTTCACTGACCGGAAAACCCTGCATTTTTTATGTTCCAGATAAAGAACAATATCTATCTGATCGAGGAACTTATACACCCATGGAAAAATGGCCAGGCTTGATAGCTTCTACGAAAGATGAATTACTTTCTTTATTATTGAACAACGATGTCACAGTATATAAATCTAAAGCTGAAGCATCGCTTGATTTTTTTGCTTCATATGAAACAGGAAATGCAACCAGGATCCTTTGTAATTTAATTAATGAGGTATGTACATATGAGTTCCCATGATAAAAACCCGCAAGTATCGATCATCATTCCAGTATATAATGTAGAAAAATATTTAAAAAAATGTGTAAATTCTGTGCTTCAGCAAACGCTTACAAATATTGAAATTATATTGGTTGATGATGGCTCAACAGATAATTCCGGAGTTTTGTGTGACGAGTATTTAAGAGATCCAAGGGTACATGTAATTCACAAAAAAAATGGTGGATTAAGCGAGGCTAGAAATGCTGGAGTAAAGGCAGCAAAATCAGATTTTATTGGATTTATAGACAGTGATGATTATATCAAGAAAGATATGTATGAATTACTTTATACTAACATTATTAAGGAAAACGCAGATATTTCTGTTTGTGGTATTTATGATGTATATGCTAATGGAACAAAATTGTCCTACGCCGAATCTGATGGTAGATTTGTTGTCAATGCAAAAAAAGCAATTGAATTAGTGCTGCATGGTCGAAATGCATCTGTATCTGCAGTAAATAAATTGTACAAAAAAAATCTTTTGGAAAAACATCCATTTTTAGTTGGAAAAACATTTGAAGACGCTCACTTTATTATTCCTTATCTTTTAGAAATACAAAAAGCAGTATTTGATATGATGCCAAAATACTTTTATGTACATAGAGAAGGAACAATTACAACTCGTCCATTCAAAAAAAGTGATTTAAGTATAGTTGAAGCTTATGAAAACAATAAATCAATTATTGAGCGACATTATCCTGAACTAATAGAAGTGGCAAAATTTAGATATTTCTGGTCATTATTTTATGTCCTTGATAAAATGTTCAGAACTAATTCGTTCGGAAATGATGGAGAATATCTATTAATTGTCAAAACAATAAAAAAAGAGTACTTAAATATTTTATCTAATAGATATGTAGGAAAGGCCAGAAAATTAGCTGTTACTGGATTGATGATACACAGAAAATTTTACGAATTATGCCTTCAAGTCTACATTCATAAAAAGAAACAACTAATATCAAATTAAGGAGGCATTAATATGACAGTAGCAATTATAATTGCCGGTGGTTCTGGAAGCAGAATGGGGCAAGATATTCCCAAGCAATTTATCAATGTATATGACAAGCCAGTTTTGATCTATACATTAGAAGGCTTTCAAAAGCATCCTCAAATTGATGCCATCGAAGTTGTATGTTTAGATGGTTGGCACGATGTTCTTTGGGCATATGCAAAGCAGTTTAGTATTGATAAATTAAAATGGGTAGTTTCTGGAGGAAAGACTGGACAGGAATCGATTAGAAATGGTGTTTATTATCTAGAGGGGAAGGTAGCAGATAATGATATTATTATCATCCATGATGGTATCCGTCCGCTTGTAGATGAAACTGTATTGACAGATGTAATAATTAAGGCCAGACAATATGGCAATGCAGTAACTTCTCTTCCATACAATGAACAAATATTTGTAGTTGATAATGAAATCAGTACAATAAAATTTATTCCGCGTGAAACTTTGCGCCGTGTTTCAACACCACAGGCATATAAGTTTAAACTGTTAAATTCTAAATATCATGAAGCATTTGAAAAAAAAAAT
>ERZ808037.218-NODE-218-length-60499-cov-11.005412_pt1 | contig 60499 bp, 49 predicted proteins | sample MGYA00380190_ERZ808037 | MGnify/ENA primary metagenome ERZ808037 (study PRJEB31490, sample SAMN06133399) | mouse gut metagenome | isolation source: J9 | host: mice | place: China: Chengdu | collected 2015-05 ... | reverse complement strand
GCCAAGATTATCAATGTTCCTTTTGCGATCGCAGATGCGACGACACTTACAGAGGCAGGTTATGTGGGAGAGGATGTAGAAAATATCCTTTTGAAGCTTATTCAGGCAGCAGATTATGATATTGAGCGGGCGCAGTATGGCATTATCTATATTGATGAGATTGATAAAATTACAAAGAAAAGTGAAAATGTCTCGATTACCAGAGATGTATCGGGTGAGGGAGTGCAGCAGGCACTTTTGAAGATTGTCGAGGGAACCGTGGCAAGTGTGCCGCCGCAGGGCGGAAGAAAGCATCCGCATCAAGAGCTGATACAGATTGACACCACCAATATTTTGTTTATCTGCGGCGGTGCTTTTGATGGCCTTGACAAGATTGTCGAGAACCGGCTTGACCGTAAATCTATTGGTTTTAACAAAGATATTGCAGAGAAGACAACTAGAGACCTCGGCGCAGTATTCAAGGAAGTGACGCCTCAGGATTTGACAAAGTATGGTCTGATTCCAGAGTTTGTCGGCAGAGTTCCCATCAATGTGTCATTGGAGGGTCTGGATAAAGAAGCGCTTGTGAGAATACTAAAAGAGCCCAAGAGTGCCCTGATTAAGCAGTATCAGAAGCTATTTGAGTTTGATAATGTAAAACTTTCCTTTGAGCCAGATGCGATTGATGCGATCGCAGGGAAAGCACTGGAGAGAAAGACAGGAGCCAGAGGTCTGCGTTCCATCATGGAGAGCATCATGATGGATGTGATGTATGAGATTCCGTCAGATGACACAATTGAGAGCTGTGTGATCACCAAGGAATCCGTGGAAGGAACAAGCCAGCCTTTTGTAGTACACCGTGAATCAATGCGTACAGAGCGAGAGAAAAAGGCGAGATAAATAAGAAATGGATTATAAGCGCCGCCTTATGAAAAGGCGGCGTTTTATGCACATAGCAGGTATATGCCTGATTAGGAGAGGATATTATAGATGGAGCAAATAACTTCAACATTACCTTTGGTGGCACTGCGGGGGTTGACGGTAGTGCCAAGCATGATCATGCATTTTGATCTGAACAGAGATATGTCTAAAAAGGCAGTAGAGCAGGCATTGAACACGACACAGAAAGTACTGCTGGTGCCACAGCTTGACCCAGAAGAAGAAAACCCCAATAAAGACGGGTTATATAAAGTGTGCACAGTTGCAAATATCAGGCAGGTCACGAAGCTTCCAAATGACATTGACAGGGTGATGGTGGAAGCCGTGGCGAGGGCGCATATTCTGGCGTTGGAGGACAATGAGGGACAGTATTTTAGTGCAGCTTATGAGGTGATTGATGACGGTGAAGAAGAACTGTTGCAGTCGGAGAAGGAGGCGCTGGTACGCACCCTCAAGGAAGTGTTTGATACGTATGTCAGATTCTACCCCAAGATAGGAAAGAGCCTTGGAAAGTATTTTCAAGAGGACTGCGATCTGGAAATACTGATCAACCAGATTTTGATCAATACGCCATTTACGTATGAGCAGAAGCAGCAGATATTAGAGATTGAGGATATCGCCGAGCAGTGCGGGGAACTGGTGATACTCATTATGAATGAGGCGCAGATAGCAGCGATCCGCACACAACTGGCAGTAAAAATCCGAGAGCGGATTGACAAAAACCAGAAGGATTATATTCTGCGTGAGCAGCTAGAATATATACAGGAGGAGCTGGGGGATAAAAACCAGTATTCCGATGTAAAGCATTACGAGGAAGCGCTTGCCAAATTAAAGGCAGATGCGGAGGTCAAGGAGAAGATCAAGAAGGAGATTGCCCGCTTTAAGACCATTATGGGCTCAAGCTCTGAGAGCGCAGTGGAGCGGGGATATATCGAGACCCTTCTCGAACTTCCGTGGAATAAGGCGTCAAAGGACAATAATGATATCAACAGGGCAGAGGAAATCCTAGAGAGAGATCATTACGGGTTAGAAAAAGTCAAAGAGCGCATTGTAGAATATCTGGCGGTGCGGTGTCTGACCAGCAAGGGAGAGGCGCCGATTCTGTGTCTCGTGGGACCGCCGGGAACTGGCAAAACGTCGATCGCAAAATCCATCGCTGAGGCGCTGAATAAGAAATACATTCGGATATGTCTGGGCGGTGTGCGCGATGAAGCAGAGATCAGAGGGCACCGTAAAACGTATGTCGGCGCGATGCCGGGGCGCATTGCCAATGGTCTAAAGCAGGCAGGCGTCTGCAATCCGCTGATGCTGCTTGACGAGATTGACAAGGTGAGCAGCGATTATAAGGGCGATACCTCCTCCGCATTGTTAGAGGTGCTAGACCCAGAGCAAAATTGTCATTTTAGAGATCACTATGTAGAGCTGCCGCTCGATTTGTCAAAGGTACTATTCATAGCAACTGCAAATGATGCGGGCAATATCCCCAGACCGCTTTTGGACCGTATGGATATTATTGAAGTTACGAGTTATACTGCAAATGAGAAGTATCACATTGCAAAAGAACATCTGTGGGACAAACAGTTAAAGAAAAACGGCTTGAAGGAGACACAACTGACAATCAGTGACAATGCACTCAAGGCGGTCATAGACCGCTACACGAAGGAGGCAGGCGTGCGCAATCTCGAGCGGAAGCTCGGCACAGTCTGTCGAAAGGCAGCGCTGGAAATTCTCAAAAGTAGGAATGGCAAAAAGGATAAACACGTACAGGATAAAAGTATCCGTGTCAACAGCCAGAAGTTAGAAAAATATCTCGGCAAACCCAAATATAGTGTGGATATGGCAAATGAAAAAGATGATGTCGGGATTGTCAGAGGACTTGCATGGACAAGTGTAGGCGGAGATACCCTCCAGATTGAGGTAAACATTATGCCCGGCAAGGGGGAAATCGAGCTGACCGGAAAGCTCGGCGATGTGATGAAGGAATCCGCCATGACAGGAATTAGCTTTATAAGGTCGATTGCGCCCAATTATAAAATTCCACCTGAATTTTTTAAAGAAAATGATTTCCACATTCATATACCAGAAGGGGCGGTGCCAAAGGATGGACCGTCTGCCGGTATCACCATGGCAACAGCCGTACTGTCTGCAATCACGGACACCCCCGTCAAGGCAAAAGTCGCGATGACAGGTGAGATTACGCTGCGCGGAAGGGTACTTCCGATTGGCGGACTCAAGGAGAAGCTGCTGGCGGCAAAGTCTGCTGGCATCACGACGGTACTCGTGCCGGAAAAGAATGAAAAAGATGTGGCAGAGATTTCAAATGAGATTAAAGCAGGAATGGAAATCTGTCTGGTGGAATCTATGGAAGATGTGATACCACTTGCTTTTGCGCGGGAAATAAAAGTCAAGAGTGTGCGGTCTAAAACAAAGACCGGGAACAATAAGCAGGAGAAATAGCAGATGGTAATTAAAAATGTTAGCTTGGAGACGGTGATCGGTGTGACGAGCAAAATCCCGCAGAATGAACTGCCGGAGATTGCCTTTGCCGGCAAGAGCAATGTGGGGAAATCCTCGCTCATCAATGCCCTGATGAACCGCAAATCGCTGGCGCGCACCAGTTCGCAGCCGGGCAAGACACAGACCATTAATTTTTATAACATTAATGATGCGCTGTACTTTGTCGATCTGCCGGGATACGGATATGCGAAAGTCAGCCAGCAGGAGAAGGAAAAATGGGGCAAAATGATAGAGCGGTATCTCCATCAGTCCAACGTGTTAAAGGCAGTATTTTTGCTGATTGATATTCGGCATGACCCCTCAGCAAATGACAGGACAATGTATGAGTGGATTCTTGCAAATGGCTTTCATCCGATTATCATTGCGACGAAGGCGGACAAAATCAATCGCAGCCAGCTACAAAAGCAGATCAAGGCGGTCAGGCAGGGACTTGGCGCCGAAAAAGATACGGTTGTGATTCCTTTCTCTGCACAGACGAAGCAGGGGCGGGAGGAGATTTATGAAGTGATAGACCGCTTGATGGCGCCGCCGGAAGGAGAAGAACTCGAATGATGGAACGAAGGCCAATCGGAACTGAGAATTTCAAACTGATTGTGAATATATTGATTTCATTGGTGATATTGCTGCTTTGTATTTTTCTGGTGCCAAAGCTGGTTTTGTTTTTTATGCCGTTTGTGATTGGCTGGCTGATCTCCTGCATTGCAAACCCGCTTGTCGTATTTCTTGAGCGGAAGCTGAAAATCAGAAGGAAGGCTGGAACGGTCGTGGTCATTGTGTGTGTGATTGCAGCGGTGATCGGTCTGGGCTATGGACTGGGGGTAGTGCTCTGGCGGCAGATTTCGGGTTTTGTCCAAGAGATTCCGTCAATGTGGGAGGCAGTGAAGCAGGATTTTGATGCGTTTGGCGAATGGATTGACCACTATATCGGGGGAAAGTCGCCAAAACTTGCAGATACCTTGAACAATTTTGGAAACGTCATCAGTGAGATGCTTACGAATCTGCCAAAGAGTCTTGATTTTCGTACTTTTGAGGGAATGGGCAGCATGGTAGGGAATATCGCCAGCGTTCTCGTATCTATTATTATGTGTATGCTGTCTGCCTATTTTTTCATTGCGGACAGGGAGTGGCTGGGGAGCTTTCTGAATAAGCTGTTGCCCGAGACGGTCATTCGCAAGTATGACGTGTTTGCCTCGAGCTTGAGACAGGCTGTCGGTGGATATTTTAAGGCGCAGTTTCGCATTGAGATCTGGATGTATGTTCTGCTGTTGATCGGTCTGACCGTGTTAAAAGTCCGGTATGGGCTGTTGATCGCGCTGCTGATTGCATTTCTGGATTTTCTGCCCTTTTTTGGGACGGGCATTGTGCTGATACCGTGGGCTATCGTGAATGTGGTCGGCGGCAATTATCTCAGAGCGCTTGGCTTTTTGATCATTTGGGGTTCTGGTCAGTTGTTCCGCCAGTTGATACAGCCTAAAATTATGGGGGATTCAATCGGTATGGAACCGATTCCCACGCTGTTTTTGCTGTTTATTGGGTATCGTCTTGCAGGTGTTGGCGGTATGCTGGTGGCGGTGCCAATCGGCATTATTGTGGTGAATATGAATGAGGCAGGCTTTTTTGACACGCCAAAGTACAGCATACGGCTGTTGGTTCGGAATATCAACCAGTTCCGGCAGCTAACCAAGGAGGAGATCAAAAAGCTGGACGAGTAAAAATGGAATCATAATAGAGGAAGTATGAGAAATTTCAAGATTATAATACAGTACGAGGGCACCCGCTATCAGGGGTGGCAGCGTCAGGACACCACAGGGAATACCATACAGGGAAAACTAGAGGCAATCCTTGCGAAAATGACAGGGCTGGACTTCGTGCAGGTAGACGGTTCTGGGCGCACAGACGCAGGCGTTCACGCGCTTGGTCAGGTGGCGAATTTTAAGCTTGACACCAATATGCCGGCGGCAGCGGTGATGGATTACATCAACCAGTATCTGCCAGAAGATATCGGCGTGACCGCAATTTACGAGATGCCAGAGCGGTTTCACAGCAGGCTCAATGCAAAGGGAAAAACATACCGCTACCGCATCTGGAACGCAGGCATTCCGTGTGTCTTTGAACGCAGGTATGTGTATGAACTGCCGGAAACGCTTGATTTGGACGCCATGAGAGCTGCGGCTGCCTGTCTGGTGGGAACACATGATTTCAAGGCGTTCACCTCCAACAAAAAGAGTAAGAAGTCTACTGTACGCACGATTGATGCAATATTGATTGACAGAGAGGGCAGCGAGGTTGTCATCACCTACAGCGGTGATGGTTTTCTGTATCATATGGTTCGCATTCTCACAGGCACTTTGATCGAAGCGGGGCTTGGGCAGAGAGACCCTGCGTCCGTGAAAACGCTGCTTGAAAAAGGTGCCACAAGAGATTTGTCGGGCGCACTTGTTCCCGCAAAAGGGCTGTGTCTGGTCGAAGTGCGGTATTAAATTGAATTGAGTCCCTCCTGCTGGTGAAAGGTAATTTCACAGCAGAGGGACTCTTTTATGCCATAGCGACGATGTGTTTTGCCGTGTGCATTGCGGTTTGCATTGCTGTTTGACAAATGATGTGTGGGATTTTGTCATCTGGAATAGGGAAGAAATGACAAAGTTTGAACAAAGTTTCATTTCATTATTTACATAATGTCACCTTATAGGGTATACTAGAAGATAATGAGTTTTTTAAGGAAGTGAAACAATGGGTGACAACAAGGAAAAGCCGGAGTATCTCGAGATTTCTTGTCAGAATATAGAGTTTAGTGCAGAACTGGGGGAAATTGTTGAGGACAGCTTTGCCATACATGCCGCTGACAAATATACAGAGGGAAAAATCTATTCGTCAGATACCAGAATGAGAGTATATGAGAATACTTTTTCGGGTGAGGAGACACAAGTTTCGTACTGCTTTGACGGGACATCTGTCGAGGCGGGCAGCAGTATCCGTGGGGAGTTTGTACTGATCAGCAACCGCGGTGAGTATGTGATACCGTATCACGTCAGTGTGCAGAGGCCGCGGTTGCAGAGTTCTCTGGGAACGATCAAGAATCTGTTTCATTTTACAAATCTGGCGCAGACCAACTGGGAGGAGGCAGTCGCGCTTTTTTATGCTCGGAATTTTGCCTCCATACTGCACAGGAGTGATAAAAATGCGGTCATGTCTTACACGGGGCTGACGCGCAATGAGGGCAACGAGCAGAATGTAGAAGAATTTTTGATCGAGATTAGTAAAAAGACGCCGATTATTTACACCTTTGATATAGAAGGGTTTCTGCTTGAGGACGTGCAGGACAGTATTGTGAAAAGCGTCGTGATTCAAAAGAGCAGTTGGGGCTATGGATACGTCCAAGTGTGGATTAAGGGGGATTTTATCAGCACTGCCAGACAGCAGCTCACCAATGCGGATTTTGTCGAAAACCAGTGTGTCTTTGATATTTACATAGATGCTTCCAAACTGCATGAAGGCGTCAACAGCGGGGCAGTGATTTTTTCAGATGCGTGCAATGAGTACACGATACCGGTTGATATCTTGATGGAGGAGGAACAGGAGCAGCGGACGGACAACCGCAGACAGCGCAGGGCAGTCTGTGACATGATTCGCAGCTATGTGGACATGCGCATGGAAAAGATTACGGTAACACAGTGGCTTCAACGTTTTGAGAAGGCGCTGGGAATTTTGCTGGAGATGGACGAGGACAGTATTCTCTACAATTTATACCGCGTGCAGCTTCTCATCGCAAAGGAGCGTTTTAATGAGGCAAAATGGTATCTTGACCTGCTTGAACAGCGGCTGTCCAAGGAGCCGAGTGACATTTTTCAAAACTGCTATTACCTGTATCTGACAACACTGATTAACTGCGCGGAGGACTATGTCAAGAATATTAGTGATGAGATTGAGACGATCTATGCCAATAATCCGTCAGCGTGGCGTCTGGGCTGGTTTGTCCTTCAGCTCAATGAAGATCTGTTTCGGAATAAAGAACAGCGATGGCAGTTTATGGAGGAGATGTTTGAGAACGGCTGTACCAGCCCGCTGTTATTGTGCGAGGCAGTTTTGCTGCTCTTAGAACGTCCTACATTCCTGTTAAAGCTTGACAAATTTGAGGAAAATGTTCTGTGGCATGGCGCCAGACAGCAGATTCTCAAACCAGAACTAATCGAGCAGCTTCAATATCTTGCCGCCCGCAAGAAGGCGTACTCGGCGCTGCTTGTCAGAATTTTAGGAAAGGTTTATGAGGCGTATGGCTCGCCGCAGACAGTGGCGTCGGTCTGCCATATACTGATACTGGGCGGCAAAAAAGGTGCCGCCTGCTACCCGTGGTATGCGCTGGGGGTAGAGCATTCGGTGAGGGTGACGGGACTGTATGAGTATTATATGATGTCGCTTGAGCTTGACAAGTATGGGGACATCAAGGGAAGCATTGAGATTCCCAAGATGGTGCTGATGTATTTTGCGTACCAAAGCAATCTGGATTATGAGTTAAATGCCTTTTTGTATGCCTATATCATCAAAAATAAAGACAAATATCCAGATTTAGAGCAGAGTTACCGCATCGCGATAGAACGGTTTGTGGTAGACCAGATCAGACTGGGACACATCAACGAAAATCTGGCATATTTATATAAAAATATGCTGGCGCCGCAGATGGTCACAGATGAGATGGCATATGCGTTCACACCGCTGCTTTTTATGCACCGCATCTACGTCGATAACCCCAAGGTAAAAAACATTGTGGTTATTCATGAGAAGGTGAACGGCGAGAGCTCGTATCCGGTGGAAAACTGTGTCTGCATGATACCGATTTATGGCAGTGAATATAAACTGTTTTTGCAGGACGAGCATGGAAACCGTTTTACTAAGAGCATTCATTATGAAAATAAACAGTTGATGGACCCAAAGAGGCAGGTGGCATATATCAGCGGTTACATGCAGGGACGGCTGAGCTTTGACATTTATCTGTGTGAGGTGGACAAGAATTATATTACCATCACACAGGACAATGTAAGGCGCTTTAAGAATCTTGCGGAATCGCCGCAGGTGGTGGAGAGCTTCAAGAAGGAAATCCGCACGAAGCTGCTTCGGTTTTATTATGACAATGACATGATTGGCGAGCTAGATGCCTTTTTGGAGGACGTCGAGGCAGATGATATGGAGGCGTCCGAGCGTGCAGAATTTATCAAGTATCTGATCTCGAGGGGCATGTTTGACAAGGCGTATTACTGGCTGAGATCTTTTGGCGTGGCAGATGTGGAGTCTAAAGCGGTGGCAAGGCTAGTCAGCAAACGGATTGTCAGTAAAGAGTATGAATATGATGAATTTCTTGTGAATGTGGCGCATTACATCTACAAGAATATGAAATATGACGAAAATATTCTGCGCTATCTGATGATGCATTATGACGGCAGGTCGTCTGAGCTTCGCAAATTGTGGAAATCCGCAGTAGATTTGGAACTAGATGCAAAGCTCATACTAGAGCGGCTTCTCAGGCAGATTGTGTTTACCGGGGGTGCCATTCAGGACCGTGACGAAATGCTGATCGCATATGTGCAGTATGAGGCGCACGATGCGTCACTGGTGAATGGGATTTTGATGAACATTGCATATGAGTACTTTGTCTATGAGGCGATTATTCACCCGGAGGTGTTTGATATCCTGTACCAGAAGTATGACAAAAAAGCACTGACAGACAGGGTGTGTAAGCTGGCACTCTTAAAATTCTGGGCAGAGAATGTACAGCAGACAGAGCTTCCGCAGGATATCGCGCGGCTGTTTATCCGGGAGCTGCTGAACGAGGACATCTATTTTCCGTTTTATGTGAAGCTGGTGGAGCTGGTGCCAGAGCTGCATTATATCAAAAACAGTATCTTTATAGAGTATCGTACACAGCCGCAGAGTCAGGTCTATATGCATTACGCCTATGATGATGACTCTGTGGAGGAGGGCAGTTATGAAATCCGCGAAATGAAGGAAATGTACGATGGGATTCACGTGAGTATGTTCCAGCTTTTTTATGGAGAGACGATACAGTATTATATTACAGAAAACTATCTGGACGACGATAATGTGCCCAGAGAGCATGTGACGCAGAGCGGCACACTTTCCGGGCTGTCAGAAACCTCTGCGGCGTCAGGGAAGCAGGGCGCAGACGACAGGTTCAGCATCTTAAATGATATTTTACTGAGTATCGGCGTGCGAGACGAGGTGACGGCACAGCAGCTGACAGAGGACTATGTGTATCAGGATTTCTGCGTCAGAGAGCTGTTTAAGGTATTGTGACCAGAGGGGTAAAGAGTTGTTATGACGAAAAAGAATAAAGTGGTTGTCGGGTTTGATCTTGGAAATGACTACTCACAGATTAGCTATTGCAGACAGGACCAGAGTATGCCGGACACGGTGAGTCTGGTGATGGGGGAAGAACAGTACAATATTCCTACACTGCTGTGCAAAAAAAAGAACGCCACGGGAAGCGCGGCATGGCTGATTGGCAAAGAAGCGTTGAAAACTGCCAAGGAAGGGGAGGGAACGCTTGTTGAAAATCTGCTGGTGCTGGCGAAAAACAACACCAGTGTCAAAGTTGGCACAGCTTCGGCTGCCGAGGAGGCGGTGACGGCGGAAGAGCTGCTTGCCCTGTTTGTGCGAAAGGCGCTTGCCCTGTTGTCGGCGTATATTGTCTCCGAAGAGATTGCGGCGGTGGCATTTACACTCAAGGAGATGGATAAAGGGGTCATGGAGATGCTTCGCAATGCGTCAAACCGCGCGGGGCAGCGAAAGCTCGAAGTATATTTTCTGAGCCATGAGGACTGTTTTTTTCAATATATGATTCATCAGCCGCAGGAGATGTGGATTCATGATGTCCTGCTGTATGATTACAGAAATGACGGCATTGGCAGCCACCTGCTCTCGATGAACAGAAAGACAAATCCAGTGGCGTGTTTTATAGAGACGGCAAATTATCCGCAAATGCAAATTCCAGACTTGTCAGATAAGAATGAGACGGCAAAGAGTGCATTTTACAAGCAGCTCGACGCAGCACTGCTTGAGATTGTGCGCAAGAACTGTGACCAGCGGGTCATCACATCGGTCTTTTTGCTGGGCGAACATTTTTCAAAGGAATGGTGCAGGGATTCGCTCAAGTACATGTGCCGCGGAAGGCGCGTGTTTCAGGGAAACAATCTTTTCAGCAAAGGGGCGTGTTACGGGGCGCGGGAGAGGGTGTATCCCTCCACGCTGTCCAGTGCGTATGTATATTTGTCGGCGGACAAGCTGCGGGCGAATATCGGAATGACCTGCGATAAAGGACAGACGGAGATTTATTATCCGATTTTGGACGCTGGCACAAACTGGTATGAGGCAAACAGTGTCTTTGATGTGATGCTTGTCAAAAACAATACGATTACGCTCAATATTTCTCCCGTTGATGGGAAAAAGACACGCGTGGCGCGGATTTCGCTTGAGGGCATGAAGGTCAGAGGCAATAAGACAAACCGTGTAGAACTTCGGTTTTATATGGAGGATGCCAATGCTGTGCAGATTGAGATTACGGACAAGGGCTTTGGCGAATTTTTCCCATCAACGGGGCAGGTCTGGAGAGAATGTCTGCCGCTTGAGGCAATTACATAAATGGGGAAGAGGTTATGTAAATGAATAATGTTTGTTTATGTACAGGAAATTACGCAAAAAATCCATTTTATTTAAAATTTTCTGACATTTCATTGTATTCTATAGAGGAATTATGTTATTATTTTATGGAAAGGGTGCATTTGCTAGATGACTCGGTGGTCTCGGCAGAGCTGGTCAACTGGATCCGCCACGAATGCGGGCTTACGGAGCTGGCAGATGAACTCGAGGGCTATGTCAGGAAACATGTGTCCGTGGCTGCCTTTGTCTCGACCGTTTTTGAGCGGACCGGGATGTATGACAGCAGTACGATCAGACAGGTTGACCGTATCTTAAAAGAGCAGTCCAATCTCACGACGATCGAGCGCTACAAAAAACGGGCAGAATATCTGTACCAGCGGGGGAGATTCCGTCAGGCACTTTCGATTTACAGAGAGCTTGTGGAGTACATACCATCGCGGGACAGCGCGGGGAGGGCGCTGCTGTATTATAATATGGCGTCGGTCTATGCCATGGATTTTGCCTATAAGCAGGCGGCAGACTTATATTATGAAGCGTATCTTTTGCATCCTGACAGGCAGACGAGATATGCCTATATCCTTGCGAACAAAAAGGCGCTCACAGATTATGCATACGGCGCGTTTAAGCGCGAGAATCCGAATTGGGAGGAGGATTTTCTAAAGGTAGAGCAGCTGTGTGCGCAGGCAGATGAAAGATGGCTGGCATCGAGAGAGCGGCAGCTAGTGACAGAGCTTGCGCGGCTCAGGGAGGAAGGACAGCTCGATGCGTACAGCCAGCAGTCACAGGGGCTGATCAGGCAGCTCAAGAAGGATTACAAACGTCAGACAATGGACTAAAATGGCGAAAGGAGTATGAAAATGGGGTTACTGGGAAAAATCAAGGGACTTTTTAACCGTCAGGCGGACGAAGAAGAAAATGTGTGCCGCCCCGACTGGGAGGAGGAGAGCTTAAAGCGCGATAATATCGACATGCATGACAAGAAACAGCGCGAGCACTACATCAAGGCGTGTCTGGAGCAGATGTCAGAGGCGTCAAAGGAGCTGGACGCGCTGGGAGGAGAATATAATCTGGTGACATCTTACCTGACCGATATGGAGGAAATTGAGGCACAGACAGACGAGGTGAAGGAGCAGCTAAAGACGTATGCCACAAAGCTTCTCGAGCTCGAAAACAGCAGGGAGAAGCTTGACAAAAAGCGGCGCATCATGAAGCCGGAGGATTATCTGCGCATGGAGCGCGTAGAGCAGTATATGCCAGAGGGATACAGCAAGTTAAAAGAGGCAGAAGATTATCAAGTCCTTGTCAAAAAAGATATGGGAAGGCTTGAAGGTGAGCGCCATGCCTATTATTTCAGGAAGAACGAGCTGCTAAATACAATGCAGAATATGAAAGGACTCACCTTTATCTGCGTTGGCTCGATGTTGTTTCTGGTGCTCATGCTCACGATTATCGGTGCGGCTTGGCAGTTGGAAGTGTCGCTGGGGTATGCGGTCGCTGTGCTTATCGCAGCGTCAACACTTGCGTTTGTGTATGTCAAATTCCATGATGCACAGCGCGAGCTTGTGAGGGTTGAGAAGGGAATTAATAAACTTGTGCTGCTGCACAACACAGTGAAAATCCGCTATGTGAACAATACAAATCTTCTGGAATATCTGTATGTGAAATATGATGTGAACAGTTCCAACGAGCTCAAAAAGCTCTGGGACAAATATTTGGAGGAAAATATTCACCGTGAGCAGGAGAAGCAGATGGATCAGGATTTAGACTTTAATGAGGCCGCACTGATCAAACTGCTGCGCCGCTGCAATCTCGCAGACCCGAATATCTGGCTGCGTCAGGCGGCTGCCTTGATTGACAATAAAGAGATGATTGAAATCCGTCACGGACTGATTATCCGCCGCCAGAAGCTCAGAAAACAGATGGAGTACAACGCCAAGGCGGCACAGGAGGCACAGGACGAGGTGAAGGATATTGTGGATAAATATCCCGAGTACGCGGAAAGGATCTTAGATCTGGTGTCGGACTATGAGAAAGCGCTTGCTTAAAGCATTTTATAAAAGTATATATTTAGGAGGAAGAAGAGATGCAGGGATTTGCACCAATCAAAGAGGGTAAGGTACGTGAGGTATATGACAATGGAGACAGTCTGATTATTGTGGCGACAGACAGGATTTCCGCCTTTGATGTGATTTTAAGAAACAAGATTACCAACAAAGGCGCAATACTGACACAGATGTCAAAATTCTGGTTTGATTTCACGAAGGAGGTTGTACCGAACCACATGATTTCTGTGGACGTGAAGGACATGCCCGAATTTTTCCAGAACGAGCAGTTTGAGGGAAAGAGCATGATGTGCCAAAAACTTGAGATGCTTCCAATTGAGTGCATTGTGCGCGGATATATCACAGGCAGCGGCTGGGCAAGCTACAAGGAGAATGGAACAGTGTGCGGCATAAAACTGCCAGAGGGATTACAGGAGTCTGAGAAGCTTCCTGAGCCGATCTACACGCCGAGCACCAAGGCAGAGATTGGACTGCATGATGAGAATATCTCCTTTGAGCGCAGCATTGAGGTGCTGGAAGCACAGTTTCCCGGAAAGGGAGAGGAGTACGCTGTCAAGATTAAGGAGGCTACGATCGCGCTCTACAAAAAATGTGCGGCATATGCGCTGAGCAAAGGAATCATTATCGCGGACACAAAGTTTGAGTTTGGTCTTGACAAGGACGGCAATGTGGTGCTTGGCGATGAGATGCTCACGCCGGACAGCTCACGCTTCTGGCCGCTGGACGGATACGAGGCAGGAAAGGGACAGCCATCTTTTGACAAGCAGTATGTGAGAGACTGGCTCAAGGCAAATCCTGATAACGAGAACCTGCTGCCGGAGGAGGTTGTCACCAGAACGGTTGACAAATATAAAGAGGCGTTTGCACTGCTGACAGGAAAAGAATTTAAATAAAGGAAAAATTTTATGTACAATGAGGAGATCGACAGAAATCTTGACGAGACAGGCGTGAAGGAGGAGTGCGGCGTCTTTGGCATTTATGACTTTGAGGGGCGGGAGGTCGCATCGACAATCTATTATGGCCTCTTTGCGCTACAGCACAGGGGACAGGAAAGCTGCGGCATAGCGGTCAGTGAGACCAGCGGTCCCAAAGGAAAAGTAATATCCTACAAGGGAATGGGGCTTGTCAATGAAGTGTTTACGCAGGACAATCTCGAGCCGCTCAAGGGCGATATCGGTGTGGGACATGTGCGCTACTCGACAGCGGGTGCGTCCACGCGGGAGAACGCCCAGCCGCTTGTGTTAAATTATGTGAAGGGGACACTGGCGCTTGCGCACAACGGCAATCTTATCAACGCCGCAGAGCTTCGGCATGATTTGGAATACACAGGCGCTATTTTTCAGACAACGATTGACTCGGAGGTGATCGCGTACCATATTGCGCGCGAGCGCCTTCAAACCCAGACCGTTGAGGAGGCAGTAAACCGGGCATGTCAAAAGCTTCGGGGCGCATACTCGCTGGTGGTGATGAGCCCCAGAAAGCTGATCGGGGCGCGAGACCCGTATGGATTCAAGCCGCTCTGTATCGGGAAACGGGAAAACAGCTATATCATCACCTCTGAGACTTGTGCACTAGATACGATCGGCGCAGAGTTTGTGCGCGATGTCCTTCCGGGAGAGACTGTGACGATTACCCCGGACGGCGGCATTCTGTCAGATCTGTCACGTGCCGTCTCCAAAGAACAGGAGGCGCGGTGTATCTTTGAATACATTTATTTTGCGCGGCCTGACAGCCAGTTTGACGGGGTGAGCGTATATGCTGCGCGAATCCGGGCGGGGCGTTTTCTTGCGATGGATTCGCCTGTGGAGGCAGATCTTGTCGTGGGTGTGCCCGAGTCTGGAAATGCGGCTGCACTGGGGTATTCGTTACAGTCAGGGATACCTTACGGCACGGCGTTTGTGAAGAATGGCTATGTAGGAAGGACTTTTATCAAGCCCAAGCAGAGCAGCCGAGAGTCGAGTGTGAAGGTAAAGCTAAATGTTCTCAAGGAAGCGGTGAACGGCAAGCGGATTATTATGATCGACGACTCGATCGTGCGCGGCACGACTTCGGACAGGATTGTGCATATGCTGCGCGAGGCGGGTGCAAAGGAGGTTCATGTGCGCATCAGCTCGCCGCCGTTTCTGTGGCCCTGCTATTTTGGCACAGATGTACCGGCAAAGGACCAGTTGATTGCAAATAACAGGACTGTCGATGAGATTAAAGCAATGATCGGCGCGGATTCGCTGGGATATCTGGATATAGAGCGGCTGCGGGAGATGGTGGACGGACTGGGCATTTGTACAGGCTGTTTTAACGGGGACTATCCGATGACGCCGCCCACAGGAGATATCCGCGGGGATTTTGACAAATAAAGATTTAGGACGAGGAGAAGAGTATGAGTACAGACAGATACACAAGCCCCCTTTCTGAGCGTTATGCCAGCAAGGAAATGCAGTATATTTTTTCACAGGATATGAAGTTTAAGACGTGGAGGCGGCTCTGGATTGCGCTGGCGGAGACGGAGATGGAGCTTGGGCTGAGCGAGAATGGCAAGCCCGTCATCTCACGCGAGCAGATTGATGAGCTGAAGGCACACGCGGAGGATATCAACTATGAGGTGGCAAGAGAGCGCGAGAAGCTGGTGCGCCATGATGTGATGAGTCATGTATATGCCTATGGGCAGCAGTGCCCCAAGGCGGCAGGCATCATTCATCTGGGGGCAACCTCCTGCTATGTGGGTGACAATACCGATATTATCGTGATGAATGAAGCGATGAAACTGGTGCACAAAAAACTGGTGAATGTGGTTGCCGAGCTTGCAAAATTTGCAGAGAATTACAAGAACTTGCCGACACTTGCCTTCACACACTTCCAGCCTGCGCAGCCGACCACGGTAGGCAAGCGTGCAACGCTCTGGATACAGGAGTTTTTGATGGATTTGGAAGATCTGGAGTATGTGATGGGAAGCTTGAAGCTGCTGGGGTCCAAAGGAACGACAGGCACGCAGGCAAGCTTTCTGGAGCTTTTTGACGGCGATCAGGAGACGATTGACAAGATTGACCCCATGATTGCAGCAAAGATGGGCTTTAAAGACTGCTATGCAGTGTCAGGACAGACCTATTCCAGAAAAGTAGATACCAGAGTGGCAAATATCTTAGCCGGGATTGCGGCAAGTGCACACAAGATGTCAAACGATATCCGCCTGTTACAGCACTTAAAAGAGGTGGAGGAGCCCTTTGAGAAAAACCAGATAGGCTCGTCAGCGATGGCTTACAAGCGAAATCCAATGCGGTCTGAGCGCATCGCCTCCCTGTCCCGCTATGTGATGATTGACGCATTAAATCCGGCGGTCACGTCCGCAACGCAGTGGTTTGAGCGGACGCTCGATGATTCGGCAAACAAGAGGCTCTCGATTCCAGAAGGCTTCCTTGCAATCGACGGCATTCTTGATCTGTGCCTCAATGTCGTGGACGGTCTGGTGGTCTATGACAAGGTGATCACAAAGCATCTGCTGGCAGAACTTCCGTTCATGGCGACGGAGAACATTATGATGGACGCTGTAAAAAATGGCGGAAACAGACAAGAGCTTCACGAGAAGATCAGAACACTTTCCATGGAGGCTGGAAAGAATGTCAAGGTGGAAGGAAAAGACAACAATCTATTGGAACTGATTGCGGCAGACCCGGAATTTAACTTGACACTCGAACAACTGCAAGCGGCGATGGACCCGTCCAAGTATGTCGGCAGGTCGCCAGTACAGGTGGACGCGTTTCTTGATAAGGTCGTAAAGCCTGTGCTGGAGGCAAACAAGGCAGCGCTTGGCATCAAGGCAGAAATTAATGTATAAATATTCTTTACTTATGTATCAAAAAGTTGTATCATTATTAGCGGTGCTTCATGCACACAGATACCTGTATTTTGCAGGAATGATTTCAGATTTCAGTTTTCGGATATAGGTGTCTGGCACAGTGTAGATACAATTCAGTAAGGAAATGTCCAGCGTCATCGAATGGGGACAGTTCTGGACAGTTCCGAGGAAGAGAACCGGAGGTATGTCAATGGTAAAAGCAGTAGTAGGAGCGAACTGGGGCGACGAGGGAAAAGGTAAGATTACCGATATGCTCGCGCGGGAGGCAGATATTGTTATCCGTTTTCAGGGGGGTGCAAATGCAGGACACACAATTGTGAACAATTATGGTAAGTTTGCACTTCACACGCTGCCTTCAGGCGTATTTTATAATCATACGACAAGCATTATAGGCAATGGTGTGGCGCTCAATATTCCAATTCTGATGGAGGAGATCAAATCCATCACAGACAGAAATGTGCCGATGCCTAAGATTTTGGTATCAGACAGGGCGCAGATTGTGATGCCGTACCATATTCTGTTTGATCAGTATGAGGAGGAGCGTCTGGGCGGTAAGTCCTTTGGCTCTACCAAGTCTGGCATTGCACCTTTTTATTCTGATAAATACGCAAAGATCGGGTTCCAAGTGAGCGAACTTTTTGACGAGGAGCTCTTAAAAGAAAAGATTGAAAGTGTAGTGGCACAGAAAAATGTAATTCTGGAACATTTGTATCACAAACCAGCGCTTGACCCGTCAGCGCTTCTTGAGACGCTGCACACCTACAGAGATATGATCAAACCGTTCGTGTGTGATGTCTCTGTGTATCTCGACGAGGCGTTAAAGGCTGGAAAGAACATTTTGTTAGAGGGACAGTTAGGGACATTAAAGGACCCTGATCATGGAATCTATCCGATGGTGACCTCCTCTTCGACGCTTGCAGCCTACGGTGCGATCGGTGCAGGGATACCGCCTTATGAGATCAAAGAAATCTATACTGTATGCAAGGCGTACTCCTCATCAGTGGGGGCAGGAGCTTTTGTGTCCGAGATATTTGGCGAGGAGGCAGATGAACTTCGGCGCCGCGGCGGAGACGGCGGCGAGTATGGCGCGACGACAGGGCGTCCAAGACGCATGGGCTGGTTTGACTGTGTGGCATCAAAATATGGCTGCCGCTTGCAGGGCACGACCGATGTCTGCTTTACTGTGCTTGATGTACTCGGCTATCTGGACGAGATTCCTGTGTGTACAGGCTATGAGATTGACGGTGAGGTGACGACACAGTTTCCTGTCACGGCAAAACTTGCAAAGGCAAAACCAGTATTTACGACACTGCCGGGCTGGAAGTCCGATATCAGGGGCATCAGAAATTATGAGGAGCTGCCGCAGAACTGCCGCAGGTATGTGGAGTTTATCGAGGAGCAGATCGGCTATCCAATCACACTTGTGAGCAACGGGCCTGCCAGAGACGACATTATCTATCGAAAGAGCACGTTAAATAAATAAAAGTATCAAGAACAAGCCAAAGTCGATGCATTTTGCCATCGTCTTTGGCTTGTTGCAAAATTTGTTTGCGGACAAAGGAAGAAGTAGAATGAATAGAAAAAGTCAGTTTGTTAGGAGGAGGCTGCTGTTGTGGGCGGCGGCAGTGATGCTTGTGACCGCTTTGGCGGCATGCGGTATGGAGAGACATGTCAATACCAATACTGCGTCCGGCATGCATATCGCGATGATCACAGATGCCGGCAATATCACAGATCATGGCTTTAACCAGACAGCGTATGAGGCGTGCAGCAACTGGGCGGATATCAATGATATTCCGTTTGCGTATTATATGCCAGAGCAGGACTCAGATGAGGCGCGAAATGCAAGTATTGATCAGGCAGTGGCGGAAGGCGCGAATATTGTCATATTGCCGGGATATGTGTTTGCATCGGCAATTGTCACGCAGCCAGAGCGGTATCCCGAAATCAAGTTTGTAGCGCTAGATGTCAGCGCGGAGGATATCATTGAAAAAGGCGGAAAAGAGGGCGTTCACGAATCAAATGTTTATTGCTGTACGTATCAGGAGGAGATTTCAGGATATATGGCAGGATATGCGGCGGTGAAGTCTGGGTACAGGCATCTGGGATTCCTCGGCGGCATGTCTGTGCCGGCAGTCACGCGCTATGGATATGGGTATTTACAGGGAATCGACGACGCAGCAGTGCAGCTTGGAATAGCGGAGCGCGTGGAGGTGGAGTATCTGTACAGCGGACAGTTCTATGGAGACGAGAACATTACCGATACGATGGATACATGGTATCAGACAATGGGCGTGGAAGTGGTGTTTGCGTGCGGCGGCAAAATCTATACCTCCGCAGCAGAGGCGGCAGCAAGCGCAGATGGAAAAGTGATTGGCGTGGATTCTGACCAGCAGCCAGTGATTGATGGTGCCTATGGACAGGGGATCACAGTCACTTCTGCTATGAAGGGGCTTTCCCCAACCATCAACAGGGTTCTTACAGGCATCAGGGACGGCAACTGGGCGCAATTTGCAGGAAAAATTGAGAATTTGGGCATTGTGACGGATAATGCAGACGAAAATTATGTGCAGCTTCCTATCCGCACGACGCAGTGGACGGGCGGTTTTAAGGAGAAGGATTACCGCGCTCTGGTAAAGGAGCTGTACACAGGCAGAATTACGGTCTCTGGTGAAATCTCTGCAATGCCGGCGACAACAGTCCATGTAACAGACCACGGGAGTATTCAGTAAAGGTGGTCTGTCAAGTGCAGTTTGCGGTATTCACTCGGGGTCATTCCAGTATATTTTTTGAACTGGCGCATAAAATGCAGTTCGTTATCGTATCCGCAAAAGACAGCCAGCGCCTGAATCGTCATGTCTGTGGTCTGTAGATAGAACTGCGCATTCTTGATGCGGGACTGAATGATATCCTGAATACAGGTCGTGTCAAAGAAACTTTTATAGAGACGTTGAAAATGGGTCGGACTGAGATTGGCTTCCCGGGCAATCGAAGCAACGTCCCATTTTTTGTGCGGGGCGTTTCGAATGTTCATTCGTATTTGGCTTAACAGCAGAAAATATTTATTTTTTCGCCGTTCGTCCCCGCTGGCATGAATCTGCCCGGCGAGCGAGTACAGGAGGGCGTGCATGAGGGCATCAATGAGCTGTTCCCTGTACAGGTGGGTGGAAAAATTTTTCGAGACAATGATTTTGATGTATTCTGTCAGCAAGGTGGTATCTGTCAGGGGAAATGGGTGGTTTAGCGGGAGAGATAATTTTTCCACCAGATTTTCCTCCTCTGCGAAATCGAACCGTACCCAGTCATCACTGTAGGTCTGTGTGTCGCAGCCGTAGTGTACATAGGCAGTTTTATCATACAAGACGGCGGTGTTAGGCGGCGTATTGATGAGTTTTCCGTCGATTTCAAAAAAAGCTGCGGTCTTAATAAACATTAGTGTATAAAATCCATTTCCATTTGGGCGCCGTATATCAAAGCCTGCACGATGTCTGGAATCAAAGCCACAATTACTTACAATAATCATAAGGATACCTCCATAATCTGACGTTTTAAAAAATAGATGTAAGTCCTAGTTTAATGGCTGCAAACCTGTCTGTCAACCTGTTTTCAAAATAAAAAAGTGCAAAAAGTCAGTTTATGATGGATTTGGTAATTGTTTCTTGCGCTGTAAACATGTATTCTATTTCACGTGGATTAAATTCAAATCTGAAATAATAGAGGAGGTGAATCTAGTATGATAAGCAAAAACATATTTTTAACAGACATTGATGAAGTTATGGAGTTTGTCAACCATGTAGAGCAGTGCTCATATGATGTTGATATTGCTGTAGATGACTCTGTAATTAATGCAAAATCTGTTCTTGGGATGCTGAGTAAGGGATTCCGCCGTATGATGCGAATGGATATCCACGCAGACCATGCAGATGAGCTGTTAGAAAAAATCGGCAGGTTCTGTATTTAAAAAACAAAGAGGGAGATCTAAAACAAAAAATACGAACAAGTACAATAGAAAAAACAAAGTCCTCCAATTGCGGTTGGAGGATTTTTGTTGTGGGGATAGTGTGAAATATAAAATTTCACACGGCAAATTTGTGCTTACGCCCAAATTCGCAGATTTTGGTAAGAATGGAGATTTTTATGAACTATGATTTGACGAAAGGAAATATTTTGAAAAACCTGCTGAAGTTCTCCTTTCCTATTATGGTGGGCAATGTGCTTCAACAGTTATACAATGTGGTGGATACATTGATAGTCGGGCGGTATCTTGGCAAAAATGCGCTGGCAGCAGTGGGCTCGTCCTACACGCTGATGGTTTTTGTGACCTCCATTATCTTAGGGCTGTGCATGGGCAGCAGTGCTTTTTTTTCGATGCAGTTTGGCAGGCGTGACCATGACAGACTCCAGCAGGGAATCTATATGGCAGTTTTGATGATCGGCGCTGTCACTGTGGCATTGAACGTTTTTGTCTATGCGGGAATGTATGGGATTCTTGCATTTCTTCGCGTGCCCGCTGAAGTGGTTCCCTATATGAAGGAGTATCTTTTGTGGATTTTTGCGGGGATTGTGGCGACATTTCTGTATAATTTTGCAGCAAATTTTATGCGTGCGCTCGGAAATTCGCTGATACCTTTATGCTTTCTAGGTGTTTCTGCGGTGTTAAATATCTTTCTTGATTTATTTTTTATCAGGGTGCTGATGTGGGGCGTTGGCGGAGCAGCGGCAGCGACGGTCATCTCACAGTATACTGCGGGCGTGGGCATTTTGATCTATTGTATCAAAAAATATCCCGAAGTACAGATTAAAAAAGAAAACCGGCACTGGAATCCCGCTATTCTAAAAGAACTGCTTGGACTGTCCTCACTGACATGTTTGCAGCAGTCTGTCATGAATTTTGGCATTTTGATGGTACAAGGGCTGGTCAATAGTTTTGGTCCCGTAGTGATGGCTGCGTTTGCAGCGGCTGTCAAGATTGACTCCTTTGCCTACTCGCCAGTGCAGGACTTTGGCAATGCGTTCTCAACGTATGTGGCGCAGAACTATGGTGCGGGAAAAAGTGAGCGAATCCGCAGGGGAATGCGGGACGCGGTACTTAGTGCATTTGTGTTTTGCGCAGTGATTTCTGTGTTGGTGGTTGGTTTTGCGAAGCCGCTCATGTCGCTGTTTCTCGATGAGAGCAGTGCAGATGCGGTGCTTGTCGGCGTGGGCTATCTGCGCATCGAGGCGTCTTTTTACTTTGGCATTGGACTATTATTTTTGTTTTATGGGTATTTCCGCGCAGTCAACAAGCCCGGCATCTCCGTGATTCTCACAGTGGTGTCTCTTGGAATGCGCGTGCTGCTCGCGTATCTACTGTCGTCGGTTGAGTCCGTCGGTGTGACAGGCATCTGGCTGTCAGTGCCGATAGGGTGGATACTTGCGGACGCGGCGGGGGTGTACTTTTATGTGTCTGGGCGCAGACGTAAAAAGAGTTGTCATATTGCGGAAAAAACGGTATAGTTGTCTTATATAGAAGGGGGGGGGCACACCATGGGACACAACATCAGCGCCATCATTGGCAGACAGAGCACCATTCAAAAATTAGCAGACACTTGGATTTCTGCGCCCGTGATTGAACTGCCGCAGGAGTTTGCGATGGTGTTTCTGACAGATACTTTGATAGAAAGCATAGAGGAGTTAAATCATTTCCGTGATGATTTCTGCTGCCCAGAGCTGTGTAATTTTTCAATCATCGCAGAACAGCTTTTGCAGGAGTTTTCGTTACACACAAAACTTGCCTACATAGAGACAGATTATTTTGGCGGCGTTGGGACACAGGGCGGCGTACTCTACGAAAACGGAAAAATCCTGATCAAGCCGCGCAGCGGCGAGGGGACAATCAATGAATTGTTAAAAGAATTAGGCGTATCGTGTATGCGTGGTTTAGACGAGTTTGACAGCCTAAAGCTGGGAAATTACCGGCATATGCAGGATTATTGACATGAACAGATTCGCGTGATTTTGAGGCGGCACAAGGATTATTATGAGAGTTTGACATGACAAGGGAAGTGGAACAAACAATGCAGATCGCAGTATGTGATGATGAAAAAAATGTCCGCGAACTGTTGGCGGATAAGATACGAAGCTTGTTTCCCTCAGCAGAGCTGGCGCTGTATCCGTCAGGGGAGGAGCTGCTGGCGGCGGATACACCGACAGATATTCTGCTGCTGGACATTCAGATGCCGGGCAAGGACGGAATGCAGACTGCTAGGGAATTTCGCGCCAAAAACAGGCAGACAGCCATCATTTTTGTGACGGCGCTGGAGGAGTATGTATTTCAGGCATTTGACGTGGAGGCATTTCATTATCTGGTAAAACCCTTTGATGATGACAAGTTTGCCAGTGTGCTGCAAACTGCCGTAAACCGCCGGTTAGAAAAAAGTGTGAACGCCGCCGCAAGTCTTGTCATTACCAGAGGCGGCGAGCATATCACAGTCAATCTACAGGAAATTATCTATGCCGAGGTGTTCGACCGCAAAATCATTCTCCATACCATGCAGGAGGAAATAGAATACTATGGAAAAATGAAAGAACTCGAGAAGAAAGCAGGGGAGGACTTCTACCGGCCGCACAGGGCATATCTGGTGAATATGAACTATATTCGAAAATATGATGCCACAACAATTTATCTGTCAAAAGGACAGGCGCTCATGGCAAAACAGAATTATCAGGATTTCGTCAAATGCTATCTGCGCTATATCCGCAGGAAAGGAACAGAAGAAGATGTACAATGAATTGCAGTGGACAATCATGTCCCATCTGGCGGCAATTGCTGAGATGGCAGTTACGGGATTTTTTTATGCCGGGCTTACAAAGCCGTTTCTGCAAAATAAGAGGGGTGTATACTGCGTTAGCGCAGTATATTTTGGGGTCATGCTTGTATTTTATATTTTTGCAGTTCGTATGGATTATTACTTGATCAATGGCATTGCATTTTCTGCCGGGTTTGGTGTCCTGTGCTGGATTGACAGGCAAAACTATGCGCAAAAAGTGTTTCTTACTGTCACCTTTTTCTCGCTGCACTGGTTTGTCTTTGCGATGGCAGAAATTTTGTATGATAATATATACCGTTATGCAGAACAGACAAAGTTCATGGCGGCGCATTTGGACTTGTGGTTTGCTTTGTATGTAGGTATGATTTGCATTCATCTGGCGGCAAAAAGTGTTCTGACAGCAATATCGAACATATGTATTATTAAGGCATATACCTACAAGCAGGCAAAGATGACCCGAAGAGAGCTGCTGATGCTCTGCGTGCCTTCGGTCACTGGAATAACAGGGTTTGAGATTTTGCGCTATTACCGTGATTTCTATATTCGGGCGTCTGGAAAGGGCATAGAGCCCTATGAGATGCTGGCGCTTTTGTACTATGCAGTATCCGTTGCGGCAATTGTGGTTGTCGTGATGCTGTACCAAAGTATTTGGGCAAATCAGCGGGAGAAGCTGCAAAACGAACTTCTCGCAGCGCAGATGGGCAGCATACAGCAGCATATCCGTCAGGTGGAATATTTATATCAGGATATCCGCAGCATAAAGCATGACATGGCAAACCACCTGCTCACGCTGGAGAGGCTTTATGCGGGAAACAAGGTGGCGGAGGCAAAGACATACAGCGCGGAGCTGTCTGCGGCTTTTTCGGAAGCGGCAGGAGAGCTAAGGACTGGAAATCCTGTTACTGATGTGATTTTACAAGAGCAAAAAAATGAGGCGCAGAACAGAAACCTTGAATTTCATTCTGCATTTCAGTATCCGTCAGGAACCACAGTCAATGCATTTGATGTGAGCATTATCTTAAATAATGCGCTTCAAAACGCAGTGGAGTACGCCGTACAGTATGTGGATATCCGCGCGTACCGCAAAAATAACGCATACATAATAGAAGTCAAAAATGATTTTGCAGAAAGTCTAAAATGGGATACAGAAAGCGGGCTTCCAGCCACCTCCAAGCAGAGAGAGGACGGTCATGGTTACGGACTGTCCAATATCCGCAGGGTGGCGGGAAAGTACGCTGGAGATCTTGATATTACAATCAGTAAAGACGAGTTTTGCCTTACTGTTTTGTTGATGCTAGAGAGCGCATAAAGGCGCGTGATACCAGCCACAAACCGGCAAATAACAGGATACACACAACCGAGACAAGCACGCCGGGAATAAATCCTTTAGGAAAATAGCGCAGCGCAATCGTGTGAGTGCCTTCTTCCAATTCAATGCTGATGAAGGTATCCTCAAATAAATCCATCTCTGTCTTTGCGCCGTCCACGTATAAAGTCCAGCCGGGGTCATAGGGAATGGATAAAACCAACTGGCCGGGCGTGGTGACATCAATCTGGCCAGTTAAGGACGTTTCGTCATAACTGTCAACAGTCATCGTCTGGCGGCTTAGCTGGCTGATAAACTCGCCAAGTACCGGCTCATTGACCTTGTAGGCAGTCAGATTCAGATCTTTGCCGTTCTCAGATTTTAAGGAGAGCGTCTCACCGGTTTTGTGATAGCCGAGGTCAAGGATATATTTTTTCTTGATCTGGCTAAAGCTCTTGGATTCCTCCTCATAAGTCATTTTGATCGTATCAATCTTTGTGTTGGCGGTGTAGGCATAGTAATGCGCATCTTCCTCTATATAGAGCTCTGCCTGAGCGCCATAGGAATTAACTGGAACATTGAGAAATACATCGCCGTCAATCCCCAGACGGTGAACAAGCCTGATCTGGCGTTCTATCGGATTTAAATTTTTGTCTTGTGTATCCTCGTCCTCATGAATATTCTCTGCTACATTCTGGGCGTCATCAAAACGCGCGTTGGGCGAGGTAATCATGTAACCCAGCGGCAGCGAATAGTTGTTCTTGTACATATACAATTTCCCCTCAGTATCCGCGAGCGTAAACAGGTTATCATACCCTCTGTCTAGTGTGTATAACATATAGCGGTTGGCAAGCAGCGCAGCGGTGACGGGCGTGGCGCCGTCGTAACAATAATTGACGCGGCTGCCCTTCATGCCATAGGTTTCATAAAAATCAGAGACGAGCGAGTTCAGCGTCGAAGAAAAGTACGAGCCGCCCTGAAAACCTATCAGCATCGCATCGTTTTGTGTCCTGCGCGCAAATTTTTCAAATCGGAAGAAGTCGCCGTCCTCCTTTTGCACAGTCCTGTCTGTCAGTATCTGGTAAGAGTCGTAGTTGGACAGATACGTGGTTCTTGAAACCGTGGGAACACTGGTGAGATAAGTGTTTACGCCGGCCTCTGTGACGGTGACAAGCACTGCGCAGACGCACAACATTCTGGCAAGATTTCCGTGGTTTCTAAAATAGTAGATCAGCACTGCATAGATCAATAGAAAAACTCCTGTAAACAAGAAGCATACGCCTGTGAAGGAATCGTCCGTCACAATTTTCTCGCATAACACGATAAAAAATAAAACGCCTGTAAAGATCGTGGTAAGCTCTTTTTTGGTGTATTCGCGGATATAAGAATATGCCTCAAAACAGAGCGTTAATAGCAGCAGGCAGTACAAAAAGGACTGTCTGGCTGGCAGTGAGTCAGGGTAATTGAGTCCATGCCATATAAAATTCAGCGTATTCGTTGAGTAGCTGATTAGTATAAAACCAAGCAGAAATAATTTGGGCGCCTTCTCCCGCAGCGGGATTTTCTTTTGCAGGGCATACAGCGGCAGCAGCACAAAGACGAGCACACCGCAATAGATATTGGGCCAGTGGTCTAGTCCGGTTTCCACCGTCACATCAAAACAGTGTCTGGCAACCATGTCAATCACTGGAAAGTATGTTTTCATCTTTGACGGAAAGTTGATGTCGCTAAACTCTGTAAAGTGCAGTGCGGAGAGTGTCGGCAGAAGCAAAACTGCCGCCATGCCGCCTGCGAGCAGGGAATAGACACTGAAACGGATTATGGCTTTGCCATAAAAGTTTTTGATGCAATCTAGTCTGGGAAAGGCGAGCGGGGCAGAGTTTGTTTCCTCCGACGGATTGCGTGCGATTAACAGTACGATAAAATAGAGTACAAGAAAAATACACAGCATGATCGAGAGGTAGTAGTTGGACAGAATGGATAAGCCCAGCGTAATACAGTATAGATAACATTTTCCCTCGTTGACAAGCCGTTCTACGCCGAGGAGAATGAGCGGTGCAAGGACAACGACATCGAGCCACATCACGTCCCAGTTGTAGGCTGCCATAAAACCGGACAGCGCATAAAAGAGGGCAAAGCACAAGACGGACCATGAGTCGGTGTGAAAATGCTTCCGAATATAATAAGTGAAGGTCAGCCCGCACAAGCCAATTTTTAAAACGACCATATAGGACAAAAATTCCATCAGAAACTGCTCAGGAATCAGGACACACAGCCAGTTAAAAGGGCTTGCAAGGTAGTAGGCATAGAGCGCGATAAAGTTCGAGCCTATGCCAGTGTGCCACGAGTGGAAAAGGCTCTCGCCGCCTTTTAATTTATGATAAAATTCCACAAGAAATGGAAAATACTGGTGATACATATCAATGTGGAGAAAAGAACGGTCGCCAAAGGGATATATCTTTTGAATCACAAAGATAACCAGCATAATCAGGGTTGGCAGTAAAAATGAGAGCAGATATAAAGGGTCCGTTTTCTTTAATTTCATGAAATTCATGGTAGCTTCGTCCTCCGGTTTATTTTTTGCCAAAGATACAGTCGTATTGCAAAATGGCATAGTTGTTTAACTCGCCCATCACATTTTCCGTGTCTGTGCTCTTGCCCTGCGCATCTTCAGTGCGGATAGAGGTGATTACGGGATAATGTTCTGACAATTTGTCAAGATATTGCTCGTACATTGTCATAGGAATGCCCGCAGTCTCAAGGAGCGCTGTTGCAAGGAAATTTGTGCTGGTATCAGCGTTTGTCTTGGATTCAATGTCAAAATTACACCAGATAAAATAAGGTACTTTATACCGGTTTGCCTCGTCCTCGGCAGACAGTTCATTCCCATTTTTTCCATTTAATTTCCAGACATTTGACACGACAGAGTTTGTCGGCTGATGGTCGCCAAAAAATATAATCATCGTGTCCTCGCTGGCATTGGAAAAATATTCTGTCAGCCCGCGCACAGATTCGTCGGAAATCTTCATCAAGGACAGATAGTTGTTCAGCGCCTTGGATTTGCTGTCCGAAACCTCGATATCTGGATGAAAATTATCAAAGTCATCTGTGTAGGACGAGTGATTCTGCATCGTCACATTGAATACAAAAAGCGGTGTGCCCGCGGGCTTCGACTCATACATGCCTATAATCTTGTCATAACACGCTTTGTCACTTACATATTTTCTGACTCTTTCCGGTTTTTTATAATCTTTTATGAAATACATTTCATCAAATCCCAAAAGAGGGTATACTTTATTGCGGTCCCAGCCAGTACTATTATAAGGATGCGTGGCGATCGTCTTGTAACCCAGCGCTTTTAGATGGGACGCAAGAGAGGGCATCTCCTTTTTGAGATACTGCTGGTATGCCACGCTGCCTTGCGGCAGGAATGCCATTGTGTTTCCCGTGAGAAACTCAAATTCGGTATTGGCAGTGTTGCCGCCGAGCACCGATACATTCAGATAGCCGGAAACCGTGTTTTCGACAGATCCATTTAGAATAGAATGCACATAGGGCATATAGTCCTCGTTCGTCTCAAACGGACCAAGTACAGCAGGGTCAGAGAAGGCTTCGTTCATGATCACGATAATATTTGGCAGCCGTTCGGGAACTGCACTGGGTTCCGCCTCCGCATAGGGCTTTAAGATCTCCTCGACGGCACTTTCACTGTAATTAGCGGGCTTGTCCACCTTTATATATTTTAATTCCATTAAAAAGGCGACAGCAGTACCATCGCGCTTGCTCATGACAGTCGGCGTAAACAGCTTGTCATACATTTTGTACTTGATGATGGTGCTGTCCTGATGCAGCATACTTGTAAAACTGCAAAGCAGCGCAAAAAAGACAATGCCGCCTGCCACGCGGATACCCCAAAAGCGTTTTTTCCATTTATCGGTACCTTTTAATTCCAGATTGACGACAGACTCACATACGATCAACAAAATAAATCCAATCAGGACAATGACCGTCTGGCGCTCGATGGTGTATTTAAAATTATTGGCAACGCTCAGGGCAGTGCCCAGAGAGTAGATATCCCACGGCATGATCGGCGCAGAGCGGAAGCTGATAACATAGTAATTTGCCAGACCGACGACCATAAAAAAGATGCTTTGCAGGCGCAGGGACCATTTCAGGCGCCCAAAGACGCACAGAAACAACGCCATAAGCAGTTCAAATAAATAAATGTTTAGAAATTGTATGGGGACTTTCATTTCTTTCCACGGATTGTTCAGATACCATTCAAACAGATAAAAATTTGCGACAGGAAACAGTACCATAGGGACTAAATTTCTCAGACACCAGATGACTTTAGGGTGTTTTGACAGTAACATTTTCATAATAAATTTTTTCATCCTCCAAATTGTTACAAAATTATATACTACAATAGCATTTTTTTCCAGCGTTTTCAAGGTTGTTTTGCCTCTTTTTCATTTCAGGCGAAAATAGGTTGACGCGGGGAACGGATTATTTTATAATACATTAATATATGTTCAAAATCAATCGGCAGTCAGGGGGATTGAGATGATTAAAAGTATGACAGGCTTTGGACGGTGTGAGATTACAGAGGGCGACCGCAAGTACACAGTCGAGATGAAATCTGTAAACCACAGATATCTTGATGCCAATATCAAGATGCCCAAAAAGCTCAGTTTTTTTGAGAGTTCTATTAGAAATGAGTTAAAAAATTATGTGCAGCGCGGAAAGCTTGATTTGTTTATCACATACGAGGATTTTTCTGAGAGTAATGTATGTATCAAATACAATAAGGATATTGCCGCGGAGTATCTTGGCTACTTGAAAGCCATGTCAGAAGATTTCGGACTGGACAATGATGTCCGCGTCTCGACGCTCTCAAGATATCCAGAAGTATTTTCCATGGAGGAGCAGGCTGTCGATGAGGAGGAAATCTGGAAGGGGCTTTCCAAAGCCATACAAAAAGCTGCGGAAGGTCTGGTGGAAACACGTATCAAGGAAGGCGGGAACCTAGCCGCTGATCTGAAGGGAAAGCTCGACGGCATGTTAGAACACGTCACTTTCATAGAAAAGCGCTCGCCGCAGATTATCGACGAATACAGAAAAAGACTGGAGGAAAGAGTTCATGAACTCCTCGGTGATGCGTCGGTAGACGAGTCCAGACTGCTGACAGAGATTACTATATTTGCAGACAAAGTGTGCGTAGATGAGGAGCTTGTGCGGCTCCGAAGCCACATAGAGACCATGAAACAGGCATTGTCAGATGGCGGCAGCATCGGCAGAAAGCTGGATTTTATTGCACAGGAGATGAACAGGGAGGCAAACACAATCCTCTCGAAAGCAAATGATCTCGAGATATCCAACCGCGGTATTGACCTAAAGACCGAGATTGAGAAGGTCAGGGAACAGATACAGAATATTGAGTAGTTCTTTTGGAGACAGTTAAGATACAATACGGACAGCAGTGAGGTGGCAGGTGAACAGACTGATTCATATAGGGTTCGGCAATATCGTCAACACGTCTAAGATCATAGCGATTGTGAGTCCTGATTCGGCACCCGTAAAAAGGCTTGTACAGAAATCAAAAGAGAACGGCACCGTCATAGATGCCACACAGGGACGCAGGACAAAGTCGGTGCTGGTGATGGAAAGCAGCCAGATTGTGCTCTCGGCACTTCTGCCTGAGACGATCGCGGGACGGGCGCAGGGCGTGCTGGCAGATGACGATGCCGGCGAGAATTTATAAATCAACAATTCATTATCAAAAAATAAGTATCAAAGAGAGGGAAAAATATGTTACATCCATCGTACACAGACTTAATGAAAGTAGTAAACAACGAGGTCGAGCCGGGAGAAGCGCCTGTGGTAAACAGCCGTTATTCGATTGTCATGGCGACATCAAGGCGTGCAAGGCAGATTATTGCCGGGGAAGATCCGCTGGTGGACACTAGGCAGACGAAGCCGCTCTCGATTGCGATTGAGGAATTAAACAAAGGTAAGATCAAGATAACACATGAGGATTAAGAGTTGAAGATTTTATTTATATCTCTTGGCTGTGATAAAAATCTGGCAGATACGGAGATGATGCTTGGTACACTGGTACAGCGGGGATTTTCGATAACGGACGATGAGACGCAGGCGCAGGCAGTGGTGGTCAACACATGCTGCTTTATTAACGATGCCAAGCAGGAGAGCATCAATACCCTCTTGGAGATGGCAGAACTGCGAAAAAGCGGCGCAATCAAAGCACTGGTTGCCGCGGGCTGTCTTGCACAGCGCTACCGGGAGGAGATACAAAAAGAAATCCCGGAGGTAGATGTCATTGTTGGCACTACGGCGATTGATGCGATTGCAGATGCGTTGGAGGAAGTGCTGGCGGGAAACCCTCAAAATTATCTAAAAGACATCAGTCACTTGCCAGCGGTGTATGACCATTCTGTAGAACATAAAAGGATTGTCACCACAGGAGGGCATTATGCCTATCTAAAAATCGCAGAGGGCTGCGATAAGCACTGTAGTTACTGCATTATTCCTAAGGTGAGAGGGCATTACCGAAGCATTCCGATGGAAGAGCTTATCTTGGAGGCAGAGCGACTGGTGTCGTTTGGCGCAAAGGAAATTATTTTAGTGGCACAGGAGACGACTCTGTATGGAATGGATATGTACGGAGAGAAACGTCTGCCCGAATTACTCAAACGCTTGTGTGCGATTGCGGGTGTTTACTGGATTCGGCTTCTTTACTGTTACCCGGAGGAGATCACAGACGAATTGATCGAGACGATACGGACACAGGACAAGGTGTGCAGCTATCTGGATATTCCCATACAGCACGCATCGGACCGCGTCTTAAAGCGGATGGGCAGGCGTACAGACCGGCAGGAGCTTACGGATATTATAACAAAATTAAGGGAACAAATCCCGGAAATCTGTCTGAGGACGACAATCATTACCGGTTTTCCGGGGGAGACACAAGAGGAGCATGAGTCGCTGCTGGAATTTGTTGACGAGATGGCGTTTGACCGGCTGGGCGTTTTTCCGTATTCGCCGGAGGAGGACACACCCGCCGCGCTGTTTGAAGATCAGGTTGATGAGGCGGTGAAGCTGGAACGGCAGGCAGATATTATGGAATTGCAGCAGGAGATCGCCTTTGAGAAGGCGCAGGCTGCTGTGGGGAGCGTGATGCTTGTCATGGTCGAGGGCAGACTGCCTGATGAACATGCCTATGTCGCAAGAAGCTATAAAGATGCGCCAAACGTGGACGGTTTCGTGTTTATCCAGACAGAAAGAGAGCTTATGACAGGAGATTTCGTGCGCGTAAAGATCACAGGCTCCTATGAATATGACTTGATCGGAGAGATAACAGGAGAGTAAAGAGATGAATTTACCAAATAAATTAACTGTATTCAGAGTGATTCTGATCGTGCCGTTTGTGCTGGTGATGCTGGGCAGTTACGCCGAGTGGCCGTGGTATATGGCGCTGTTTGGAGGGATTGCTGGCTATGCAGACTATATCGCGTTAGGAATTTTTATTATTGCGAGCCTTACAGATCTGTTAGATGGCAGGATTGCCAGAAAATATAATTTAGTCACCAATTTTGGAAAGTTTATGGACCCGCTGGCGGATAAGCTGCTTGTGTGTGCGGCGCTGATCTGTCTGGTTGAGATGGACAGAATCCCCGCGTGGATTGTGATTATTATCATGAGCCGTGAATTTATTATCAGCGGCTTCCGGCTTGTCGCAGCGGATAATCGTGTGGTGATCGCAGCAAATTACTGGGGAAAATTTAAGACGACCTTTCAGATGGTTATGGTCTGTCTGATGATTGCCAATATTGACGCGCTTGCCGTGGTGACGCAGCTTGTCATGTGGATTGCCGTGCTATTGACAGTGATTTCCCTGATTGATTATATGGCGAAAAATAAGAATGTGCTCTTTGATGGAAACATTTAAAAGCGTGATAAAGTCCATTGCCCGGCGGGGCAGTGGATTTTTTACTTTATGCACACGCCGTCCAAAGGAAACATGTCAACAGACCCGGGCAGAGGCATATTGTAAATAGAGCGCGAAATGTAAAAATTCGCACTTGTTTCAAGGGCGTATATATGGTATGGTGATTTAGGCTGCTGTTGATACAAAGTAGAGCGTATACAGCAAAGCCTGTAAAATTTTACAAAAACCTCTTGACATTTGCGAACGAATGTTTTATAGTAGATACAGATTAAAACACTTGTTCTTGAAATTGAGTCGGAAAATATAAGGAAATCAAAGGAGAATGCACAATGGAAAAAGAAGACAAATTAAAAGCGCTAGATGCCGCACTTGCACAGATAGAGAGACAGTATGGAAAGGGCGCAGTGATGAAGCTGGGCGATCCCAACGTACAGATGAATGTGGAGACAATCCCGACGGGGTCTCTCAGCCTTGATATCGCCCTTGGACTGGGCGGAATCCCAAGAGGAAGAATTATTGAGATTTACGGGCCAGAGTCCTCAGGTAAGACCACAGTCACGCTTCACATGATTGCGGAGGTGCAAAAAATAGGGGGAATTGCCGGCTTCATCGACGCAGAGCATGCCCTTGATCCGGCATATGCGAAGAATATTGGCGTAGACATTGATAATCTATACATATCACAGCCTGACAATGGCGAGCAGGCGCTTGAAATTACAGAGACTATGGTGCGGTCGGGCGCGATTGACATTGTCGTGGTGGACTCTGTTGCGGCGCTGGTGCCAAAGGCTGAGATTGATGGTGAGATGGGAGACTCCCATGTAGGTCTGCAAGCGCGCCTGATGTCACAGGCACTGCGCAAACTGACAGCAGTGATCAGCAAGTCAAACTGTGTTGTCGTCTTTATTAACCAATTGCGTGAGAAGGTCGGTATTATGTTTGGCAATCCAGAGACGACGACAGGAGGACGCGCGCTCAAATTCTATTCATCTGTGCGTCTTGATGTCAGAAGGATTGAGTCACTGAAACAAAGTGGCGAGATCATGGGTAACCGTACAAGGGTAAAAGTAGTCAAGAATAAGATTGCACCGCCTTTTAAGGAGGCAGAGTTTGATATTATGTTTGGCGAGGGAATCTCCGCCGTGGGTGATATCCTCGATCTGGCTGCGTCTGTCGGCATCATTGTAAAGAGTGGTGCATGGTATGCGTATGAGAGCGGCAAGATTGGTCAGGGGCGTGAGAACGCAAAACAGTATCTCAAGGATAATCCTGAGACCTGCAAGGAGATTGAGAATAAAGTCCGCCAGCATTTCGGATTGCAGGGGGCAGATGCCTCTCCAGCACCAGCAGCAGCGCCGGAGAAGCCAGAGACCAAGGGAAAAACAAAATCATCAAAAACAGCAGCGGCAGAGCAAACAGCAGCAGAAGCCGCAGCACCAGCACCGGCAGAATAAAGCCGGGAGATCAGAATGACAGTAACAGATATTACAGAGATTTCCAAAAAAAAGTCAAAAGTTATACTAGATACAGATCTTTGTTTTGCGCTGTATAAAAGTGAGCTCAGAACGTACAAGATTGAAAAGGACGCTGAGATTTCTCAGGAGTGCTATGACACAATCATGAACGAAGTTCTCTTAAAGCGCGCAAAACTCAGATGCATGAATTTATTAAAGAGCAGGGACTACACGGAATACCAGCTTAGGATCAAACTTAAACAAGGGGTGTATCCAGAGGAAATTATTGATGCTGCGATTGCGTATGTGGCTTCTTATGGCTATGTCAATGATTTTCGGTATGCCCAGAATTATATAGAGTATGCAGGGAATACAAAGAGCAGGAGACAGATTGAGAACAGCCTTGCCAACAAAGGAGTATCCAAAGATACGATTGCACATGCCTATGAGCAGTGTTCAGAGGAGGACTGTGTCACAGCAGAGGAAGAGCTGATTCACAAACTGCTTGAGAAGAAGCATTTTGACAGGGAGCATGCAACGTATGAGGAATGCCAGAAAATGATAGGATTTTTGTACCGCAGGGGCTTTGTGCCCGACAAAATATACAAGGCGGTCGGCAGGTGTGATGAATAGTTTCGCTCAGAAGAGAAGGAAATTTAAAGCACAGCGGTTACGGGCTGTGACAGTGGTGTGAATAAATGCTTGACATTGGCTGTGTAAAAGAGTAAAATTAATATGTTGTAGTATCTGTAAGGATACAATGAAGTGACTATTCGGAATACTTTATAGATTTCAGCGCCAAGCAGGGAAGCGTGTTCTCTGATCGGTTGAGCAGGAAACTGTGGAGGCACTGAACAGTTGCACAATGAAAATTTAATAAGGAGGTGCTCCTGTACATGCTATACTTATTGGAAGCAATTGTCATTATTGCAATATGTGTAGCGGGTTGCTTTTTCGCATTTTCAAACTACAAGAAAAGTGTAGAGGCTACAATTGGAAATGCAGAAGATAAGGCAAGGGAAATTGTCGATGAGGCTCTCAAAACTGCTGAGACGAAAAAGCGCGAGGGACTTCTTGAGATTAAGGAGGAATCCATTAAGACCAAGAATGAGCTTGACAAGGAAATCAAAGAGCGCAGGGCTGAGGCACAGCGCTATGAGAGACGGGTTCAGCAGAAGGAAGAAAGCATTGATAAGAAGGCGGATGCCATCGAGAAGAAGGAAGCCAGCCTTGCCGCACGTGAAGAAGAGCTTGCAAAACAGAGTGCAGTCGTTGCGAGACTGAACGAAGAGCGGGTACAGGAACTGGAACGAATTTCAGGATTAACCTCTGAACAGGCAAAAGAGCATTTATTAAAAATTGTTGAAGACGAAGTGAAGCATGAGACAGCAGTCATGATCAAAGAAATGGAGAGCAGGGCAAAGGAAGAGGCAGATAAGAAAGCCAAAGAGTACGTTGTCACTGCGATTCAGAAGTGTGCTGCGGATCATGTATCTGAGACAACGATTTCCGTTGTACAGCTTCCCAATGATGAGATGAAGGGCAGAATCATTGGACGAGAAGGGCGTAATATCAGGACGCTGGAGACACTTACAGGTGTTGAGCTGATTATTGATGATACGCCGGAAGCAGTCATTCTTTCAGGTTTTGATCCAATTAGGAGAGAGATCGCAAGGATTGCACTTGAGAAGCTCATTGTGGATGGACGTATTCATCCGGCAAGAATTGAGGAGATGGTTGAGAAGGCTCAGAGAGAAGTGGAGGTCATGATCAAGGAGGAAGGCGAGTCAGCAACATTAGAAGTTGGTGTACATGGCATTCATCCTGAACTTGTAAAGCTTTTAGGTAAGATGAAGTTTCGAACCAGCTATGGGCAGAATGCGCTGAAGCATTCCATTGAGGTAGCACATCTTACAGGCTTGCTTGCTGCCGAGATGGGTTTTGATGTCAGAATGGCAAAGAGAGCTGGTTTGCTGCATGACATTGGCAAGGCAGTGGATCATGAGATGGAAGGTTCACATATACAGTTAGGTGCAGAGCTGTGCAGAAAGTACAAGGAATCACCAATTGTTATTAATGCTGTCGAATCACATCATGGCGATGTGGAAGCACAGTCATTGATTGCCTGTCTGGTACAGGCTGCTGATACGATTTCGGCGGCGAGACCGGGGGCAAGACGTGAAACTCTCGAAACATATACAACCAGATTGAAACAACTAGAAGAAATAACCAACAATTTTAAAGGTGTCGATAAGTCTTTTGCTATTCAGGCAGGTAGAGAGGTTCGTGTTATGGTAGTTCCTGATCAGGTTAGTGATGCAGATATGATCCTGTTGGCGCGCGATATTTCCAAGCAGATTGAAGCAGAGCTGGAATATCCGGGACAGATCAAGGTAAATGTCATCAGGGAATCTCGTGTCGTTGAGTATGCGAAATAATGAAAACGAACATTATAAGAACCATCAAAATCCATATGGATTTTGATGGTTTTTTCAATGGAAACAGACAAAGAAGGAACTGGAAAATTATAGTGATGGAGGAAAACGCGATGAACACAGAAATCAAGAGAATCAAGAGGGAATTACAATGCAAGGGTACGATTATGAGTTATTACAAAGATACTGTGGTGCTGCCAGATGGAAACACTGAAATCTATGATTTTGTGGGACATAATGGTGCTGCTGCGGCAGTGGGGGTTTTGGAGGACGGGAGGCTTGTCATGGTGCGGCAGTATCGCAATGCGCTCGATCGGTTTACGCTGGAAATACCAGCCGGGGGCTTAAATCCCGATGAACCTACGATCACCGCGGCTGCGAGAGAGCTTGAGGAGGAGACTGGGTACTGTTGTGGAAAGATTGAGAAACTGATTACGATTCGGACGACCGTTGCATTCTGCAATGAGAAAATTGACATTTATCTTGCAACGGACCTCAAAAAGACAGCGCAGCATCTCGATGAGGACGAATTTGTCAATGTGGAGGTTTGCACGCTTGAGCAGCTTGAGCAGATGATTTATGACGGGACGATCGAAGATGCAAAAACAATCGCCTCAATTCTGGCATATAAGAATAAATATGTAAAATAGTTCATAGGTTTAAGTAAATAGCTGTGATATAGGTGAAAAAGCAGATGAACAAATTTGAACCTGAAGAACAAGCGGAGGAAATATCCGTCCGCAGTGTGTCCGAAGAAAACGATGCGTATATTGATTATAGGAAGCTGCATTATAAAAATACGATGCCTGACAATAGGGTGCTTGTATTTCTTACAGGATTTTGTATAGGCATGGTATTTTTTTATTTATCGGGAGGACAAAACACCAGTGCGCGGGGCTTGCTAGACCAAGAGCATCTGGTGCTGATGCAGAATTTTGAGGCAGACGAGTCGGGGCTATTTGAATATGTACTTCATCTGAGGGCGAAACAGCTTTTGCTTGGCGTGATCTGTTCCTTGAGCAGTATTGGCGGCATCGTGGCATTTTCCGTCATGGGCTGGTGCGGCTTCGAGATAGGACTCATGGTTTTCTCACTGGTGTATCAATATGGCATCAAGGGAATTTTTCTCACTTTTTCAATGTTTCTGCCGCATGGAATTTTTTACTGCATCGTTTTTTTGATTCTGTTTCGCAAATATTGGACAGGTAACAAAAAGTGTTGCCATAAAGAGGAGACCATAAAAGGCAGGGGAAGCCGCCAACTGCTTGAGGCTGTCAAGACAGTTTTGTTGATTTTGGCAGTGTTTTGTGTCGGAATATTATGTGAAATCTATATAAATCCCGAAATTATGCGGAAAATAGCACTATTTTTTTAATTGTTAAAATTGTTTGAAAAGTACATATTTTAGGCGCAAATTCTAGTATGAAATGAAATATTTTGATAATAAGGAAAAATAATTTAAAATTTTCTGAAAAAACATTTGATTTTATGTCAAATTCAATATATAATAAGAGTAGGCATAAGGGGTAAATCAAATCTTTATGAGGAGGTTTTTTATTTATGGAAAGAGAAATTAATACTTTTATTTCTTATTTACATAATATAAAGAAAACTTCGAACAATACTGAATTATCATACAAGAGGGATTTAGGCAAGCTGCGCCAGTATTTAGAAGAAGAGGGGATCGTTGAAGTGAAGGACATTACATCAGAGACCCTGAAATCCTATATTGTGTATTTAGGTGAAAATCATTTTGCGGCTGCAACCATATCCAGAAATGTTGCTTCTATAAAGGCTTTCATTCACTATCTGTGTAAGGAAGGCATTGTAGAACAGGACGTGTCTGATGGGTTGAAAGCGCCAAAGATTGAAAAGAAAATGCCTGAAATTTTAACACCAGAGGAAGTTATATGGCTTCTGGAACAGCCAAAGGGAGATACACCCAAAGAAATTCGCGATAAGGCTATGTTGGAGCTTTTATACGCGACAGGAATCCGCGTTACGGAACTGATTACCCTAAAAGTTTCCGATGTGAATATGCAGATGGGATTTATCATCTGTAGAGATGGCAGCAGAGAGAGAGTGATTCCGTTCGGTGCTGCTGCTAAGAAGGCAATGACAAATTATCTTGCGAAAGCGCGTGATGTGATGCTGTTTGATTTACAGTCTGATATCCTGTTTGTAAATTGTTCGGGTCAGCCGATGAGCAGACAGGGCTTTTGGAAGCTGATCAAGTACTATGCAAAGAAAGCGGGCATCATGGCTGATATTACACCGCATACACTTCGCCATTCATTCGCTGCGCACTTGGTGGAGAATGGTGCAGATTTGAGAAGTGTACAGGAAATGCTCGGACATTCTGATATTTCTACAACACAGGTTTATACCAATCTGTCGCACAACCGGATCAGAGAAGTATATGCCAAAGCGCATCCAAGAGGATGATAAGATTGCATAAAAAATCCACTCTTTCTTCAAATAAGAGTGGATTTTTTATGCACAAACCCATGCAGACGAAATAAGCTGCTTTAGATAAAATCTGCAATTCTGTAAATTAAATCTTCCGTATCCTTCCAGCCTAGACAAGGGTCTGTGATGGATTTTCCATAAATATGTTCGCCAATCTTTTGACAGCCTTCTTTAATATAGCTCTCGACCATGACGCCCTTTACCAGATTTGCCAGTTCACTATTGGTACGGCGCGAATGCATTACTTCATGTACAATGCGAAGCTGCTCTTTGAACTGCTTGTTGGAGTTGCTGTGGTTCGCGTCCACGATACAAGCACGGTTGACAAGGTCGCGCTCGTTATATTTTTCCAGCAGAAGCATCAAATCCTCATAGTGGTAGTTGGGAATGTTGTTGCCATGCTTGTTGACCGCCCCGCGCAGGATAGTGTGTGCGAGCGGGTTTCCAGTCGTGTTGACCTCCCAGCCGCGGTAGATAAAAGGATGCGGGTGCTGCGCTGCGTACACGGAGTTGAGCATCACACTCAGATCACCGCTTGTCGGGTTTTTCATGCCGGCGGGCACGTCAAAGCCGCTCACAACAAGCCGGTGCTGCTGGTCCTCAACAGAGCGGGCGCCGATTGCCACATAAGAGAGAATGTCCGAGACATAGCCCCAGTTCTCCGGGTAGAGCATCTCATCTGCGGCAGTGAGCCCTGATTCACTCATAACCCGTAGCTGCATCTTTCGCATGGCGATGATGCCTTTTAGAAAATCTGTGCCCTTTTCGGGGTCTGGCTGATGAACGATGCCTTTGTAGCCGTCGCCCGTTGTCCGCGGCTTGTTGGTGTATATCCGCGGTATGAGAATCAGCTTATCATTTACTTTTTCATTGATTTTGGCAAGCCTTGATACATATTCACACACAGCGTCCTCGTTGTCGGCAGAACAAGGACCTATGATGACCAGAAATTTGTCGGATTGTCCGGTAAATACCTCTCGTATTTCCTGATCTCTTGCGCTCTTTAATGCCTGCATATCATCAGGGACGGGATACTCCTGTCTGATCTGGTCAGGCGTCGGCAGTTTTTTTATAAACTCAAAACTCATTTGTTAGACTCCTTTCGTAAAAACGTCACGGCAGTGAGCCGCTATTTTTTATCATATAACAGATAGCGCCGCAACGCAAGGATAATTAGCAAATCAAAGAAGATCTGGCTACAGAGTGTCCCATAAATATATCCAGAAAATCCAATCTTAGGAACCACAAAAAGGACAAAGAAAAGGCGCAGCAAAATGCTGGACACATTAAAAATAAAGGTGATGCCCGTCTTGCCAAGCCCGTGAAGAATGCTGCACAAGGTACCGGACATATACAAAAAGGGGCATACAAAAGAGAGCGCGCGAATCTGGCTTGCTGCGATAGTGCTCCCAAACAAAAGTTCTCCGAGCAGCTCTGCAAAGGTAAAGAAAAACAGGAAACAAAAGACCCCAAGCAGGAAACAAAAACCCATTGTCAGACAGATGGTCTTGCGGATACGCTGGTCGTTGCCCTGTGCCTGCGCCTCTGACACGGAGGGCAGCAGCAAGGAGGCGACAGAGCCTGTGAATGCGCTTGGAAACATAATCAGCGGAATTGCCATACCGGAAAAGACGCCGTATAAAGACAGTGCATTGGAGGTGCTTAAACCGCTGGCGACAAGCATTTTCGGAAGCTGTATGGTCTCGACAGAGGAGATAAAACTGATGCAGATTCTATTGAGACTGATTGGCAGCGCAAGGGAGAAAATGGATTTTCCTTTTTGAAAAGAGAGGGCGTTTCGAATGGAAAATTCTGTTTTTCCCGGCCGGACTGCCAGCATAAAGCTAGAAAAGAGCGCAGAAGCAAATTCGCCGGCGAGCAGGCCGACGCAGATATATGACAGAGAAATATTCAGTCCGGCTTGCACGGAAAGACGGCATAAAATATAGACAGTGACAACGCGGCAGGATTGTTCTATAATCATCGACCATGCGGGAATTGCCGCCCTTTTCAGACCATAGAAAAATCCGTTGATACAGGAGTGAAGCGTGGCGAGCGGAAAAGACAATGCGCAAATGCGCAGCAGCGGGATACACCTCCGCTCGCCGATAAACTGGATTGCAATATAGGGCGCATGATGAAAAATAAGATAAGCCATCGCGCCGGAGAGGAAGGCGGAAATCGCAATTCCAGTAAAGAGATATCCGTAGGCTTCCGCCGATTTGTCCTTTTTCGAGGCGGCGACAAAGCGCGTGATGGCATTTTGTATGCCGGAGGCACACACGGCATGTACGAGCATCATGACCGGTCCGAGCAGGCCAAAAATGCCAAGGCTTTCTTCGTGAAAGGTTCTTGAGAGGAAAATGCGGTAAAAAAATCCGATCAATTTCGTGACAATACCAGCCGCCGTCAGGAAAAATGTGCCTGTGATGATGGGATTTTTCAGGTATCTGGGATTGAGATAGCCTCGGAGTTTTTTTGTGGATAGATTTGACATAGTGTGACTCCAACACATTCACTTTCTATAATGTATGGAAAATTTTGATAAATATGTCTCTGCCTTGACAGGAAGGGGGCAGCGTGCTATCATCTAACAAATTATATGTTGCGCGTGCTATCTTGCAACCATATAAGTTTGCAATTGTGCAATGAGGAAAGAATAGGAGGCAGATATGGCGAAAAAAGTAGTGGTCGGCATGTCAGGCGGAGTGGATTCGTCAGTGGCAGCATATTTGTTAAAAGAACAAGGATATGATGTCATCGGCGTGACGATGCAGATCTGGCAGGAGGAAAGCGCTGCCGAGGAAGATGGAGGCTGCTGCGGGCTGAGTGCGGTGGAGGACGCCAGACGGGTCGCGGCGAAACTGGAAATCCCCTATTATGTATTGAACTTTAAAAAGACCTTTCGGGAGTGCGTGATCAATCCCTTTGTGGAGGCGTATCTGCATGGCCAAACCCCGAATCCCTGTATACTCTGCAACCGCCATGTCAAGTGGGAAGCGCTGCTACAGCGGAGTCTGGAGCTGGGGGCAGACTATATCGCAACGGGGCATTATGCCCGTATTGCGCAGCTTGAAAATGGCAGATATGTAGTGCGCAGCTCAGTCACAGCCAAAAAAGACCAGACGTATGCGCTCTACAATCTCACACAATCCCAGCTTGCGCATACCCTGATGCCAGTGGGAGAATATGAGAAAGACGCAATCAGAGAGCTTGCTAGGCAGTTGTCGCTTCCCGTGGCAGACAAAGCAGACAGTCAGGACATCTGCTTCGTGCCGGACAACGATTACGCAGCAGTTGTCCAAAAGGAGGCAGGGGACCGTGTGCCGGCACCGGGGAATTTTGTGACAGCATCGGGAGAAATACTGGGCCAGCACAAGGGTATCATACATTACACTGTGGGCCAGCGCAAAGGGCTGAACCTTGCGCTGGGGCATCCTGTGTTTGTGACACAGCTTCGGCCAGACACGAATGAAGTGGTAATTGGGGAAGGGCAGGAGGTATGGACGGATACACTGGTGTGTGACGATTTGAATTTTATGGCTGTCGAAGCGCTCACAGAACCTGTGGAGGTAGTTGCAAAAATCCGCTATTCCCATGCAGGGGAAGCCTGCACAGTCGAAAAAATGGCAGATGGAAAGGTAAAGTGCAGTTTTCACAAACCTGTCAGGGCAGTCACGCCCGGACAGGCTGTCGTATTTTACAAGGAGGATTATGTCTTTGGCGGCGGGACAATCCTGCCATAATCTATAGCTTTAAATATTCTGGTATGCGGGACTGGTAGATACAGTAGTATCGGAAGCCGCATTCCAGCAAAAGGCTGCGCGCGCGGTCAAACTCCTGTGCGATCTCATCAGGCTTGTGGGCGTCCGAGCCGACCGTGATGATCTCCCCGCCAAGCTCATGATAGCGTTTTAGAATCTCTGCGCATGGATTTGGCTGGCCAAGCCCCATACAAAATCCTTTGGTGTTGACTTCCAGTCCCTTTTCGTTTTCAATTAAGTGGGTCAGGATTTGATCAAAGACATCTGCGTGTTTTGCATAGGTGTACTTTTCATTGAAGGTGGGGCCGTACCGCACCACATAGTCAAGATGGCCATACACATCAAAATACGGGAGTGTTTTCACACACTCCAGAACTGACATAAAATACTCGTGATGCGCCTCGTCCTCGCTTCGCCCTTCAAAAAATTCAGGATAATAAGGATCTTTTCTGTTGCACAGATGCGACGAGCCTATAATAAAATCAAAATCGTAGGATTTGGCGTACACTGCGAGCTGGCGCTTTAGATGAGGCTGCAAGCCAAGCTCCACGCCAAAGCCGACCGTGATTTTGTCCTTGAATTTTTGGCGGAGTCTTAACAGCTCATACAGATAAGCGTCGGTGTTTAGCTCAAAAATGGCCGCCTCCCCCGGCGCATAGACAAAATCAGGATCATAATGTTCTGTGATACAGACGTGCGAAAGCCCCAGCGAGACTGCGCGGTGAAGCATGTCCTCCATCGGGGCGCCGCTGTCTCCAGAAAAATTTGTGTGCATATGAAAATCGGCTTTGACTGCCATGTGGGAATCCTCCTTTGAATGCGTAAGTTTTGATATAATTTTTTTAGTTTAAATTTTATTTTACCACAGATTTGAACAGAAACCTATATTAAAATATTATAAAAATTTAGTATCAAAAATTTTACAGAACTTTTTGCGTTTTTTTCAAAATATGTCTTGAATTTTATGCCATAATTAGGTAAAATAAATTTGTTGATAAAATTTTGTCAATCATTTTACACAAACTGCCAGATTACGGGACTTTTTTCATTGATTCTATGTATAAAAAGTGTAATTGGGGCAAAGACTACATGGTATCTGTGTAATTTGTGGACAAAATAAGGATGATAAAATAATATTATCTATTTTAGGAGGAAAATAACATGGCAGTAAGAGTAGCAATCAATGGTTTTGGCCGTATTGGCCGTCTTGCATTCAGACAGATGTTCAATGCAGAGGGATATGAAGTAGTTGCGATCAACGACCTGACAAGCCCTAAGATGTTAGCACACTTGTTGAAGTATGATTCTTCACAGGGAAAGTATGAGCTGGCGGACAAGGTTACAGCAGGTGAGGATTCGATCACAGTAGACGGAAAAGAGATTAAGATCTACGCTTTCCCAGATGCAAACAACTGCCCTTGGGGAGAGTTAAAGGTTGACGTTGTATTAGAGTGTTCAGGCTTCTATACAAGCAAGGATAAGGCTCAGGCACATATCAACGCTGGTGCACGCAAGGTTGTTATCTCTGCTCCGGCTGGAAACGATCTTCCTACAATCGTTTACAATACAAACCATGAGACATTGAAGGCATCTGATACAATCATTTCAGCAGCTTCTTGTACAACAAACTGTCTGGCACCTATGGCAGACGCACTCAACAAGTATGCACCGATTCAGTCTGGTATCATGGTGACAATCCATGCTTACACAGGTGATCAGATGACACTTGACGGACCTCAGAGAAAGGGTGATCTGAGAAGATCCAGAGCAGCAGCAGTGAATATCGTTCCAAACAGCACAGGCGCTGCAAAGGCAATCGGACTGGTTATTCCTGAACTGAATGGCAAGCTCATCGGTTCTGCACAGCGTGTTCCGACACCGACAGGCTCTACAACAATCCTCACAGCAGTAGTAAACAAGGCTGATGTGACAAAGGAAGGCATCAATGCCGCTATGAAGGCAGCAGCAAATGAGTCTTTCGGATACAACGAGGACGAGATTGTTTCTTCTGATGTAATCGGAATGAGATTTGGTTCTCTGTTCGATGCTACACAGACAATGGTGAACAAGGTTTCTGATGACCAGTATGAGGTACAGGTTGTATCTTGGTATGACAACGAGAACAGCTACACATCTCAGATGGTAAGAACAATTAAGTACTTCTCTGAGTTAGCATAATTCGTTTGTAAATGACCTTTTAAGGGTCCGGTCTTATGGGCCGGGCCCGTTTTGATATACAGCCCTTACAGGGGAAAATGATAGGAAAGATATAAAGGAGAATAATAAAATGGGATTAAATAAAAAATCAGTTGATGATATCAATGCAAAGGGAAAAAGAGTGCTTGTGAGATGCGACTTCAATGTGCCCCTCAAAAATGGCGAGATTACAGACGAGACACGTATCGTTGCAGCACTTCCCACAATCAATAAGCTGATCAAGGACGGCGGAAAAGTGATTCTCTGCTCTCATTTAGGAAAAGTAAAGAATGGGCCAAACGAAGGCGAATCACTGGCGCCAGTTGCAAAGAGACTCTCTGAGAAGCTTGGAAAAGAAGTAAACTTTATTTCTGATTACAACGTGACAGGTGAGGCAGCTACAGCGGCAGTCGAGGCGATGAACGAGGGCGATGTTGTTTTATTGCAGAATACACGTTTCCGCGGCAAAGAAGAGACAAAGAACGGCGAGGAGTTCAGCAAAGAGCTCGCTGATCTTGCAGATCTGTATGTGTGTGATGCGTTTGGTTCTTCTCACAGGGCACATGCATCTGTTGAGGGCGTTACCAAGTTTATCACAGAAAAAGGCGGAGAGAACGCAGTTGGTTACTTAATGCAGAAGGAGATTGACTTCCTTGGCAATGCGGTAGAAAATCCTGTAAGACCATTTGTAGCTATTCTTGGCGGTGCGAAGGTTGCTGACAAGTTAAACGTTATTAACAATCTGCTGGAGAAGTGTGATACATTGATCATCGGCGGCGGTATGGCATTTACCTTCTTGAAGGCAAAGGGCTATGAGATTGGAAACTCTTTGGTGGACGATGAGAAGCTTGACTACTGCAAAGAAATGATGGCAAAGGCTGAGAGCCTTGGCAAGAAGCTTCTTCTTCCGATTGATACCACGATCGCAGACGGTTTCCCCAATCCGATTGACGCAGAGATCGCAGTAGAGGTGGTAGATGCAGATAAGATTCCAGCAGGCAAGGAGGGTCTTGATATCGGTACTAAGACCGCAGAGCTTTTTGCAGATGCTGTCAAATCAGCAAAGACTGTAGTGTGGAACGGACCGATGGGCGTATTTGAAAATCCTACACTCGCAAAGGGAACCATCGCAGTAGCAAAGGCACTTGCTGAGACAGAGGCTACCACAATCATCGGCGGCGGCGATTCCGCAGCGGCAGTAAACCAGTTAGGCTTTGCTGATAAGATGAGCCACATCTCTACAGGCGGCGGCGCTTCCCTTGAGTTCTTAGAGGGCAAAGAGCTTCCGGGTGTTGTTGCAGCAGATGACAAGTAATTTCGTAAGGCTGGCGCGTTCCTTGTGGATTGTGCAGATAACGAAAGTATTTGAATCATAAGACAGTGTAAATTCGGTAAGGAGAAGAGAGAAAATGGCAAGAAGAAAGATTGTAGCCGGAAACTGGAAGATGAACATGACACCCAGTGAGGCGGTTAAGTTGGTTGAGGAATTAAAAGACTTGGTAAAGTCAGAGGACGTTGATGTCGTATACTGCGTGCCAGCGATTGATATCGTTCCAGTTGTGGAAGCTGTGAAGGGTACAAATGTTGAGGTTGGCGCTGAGAACATGTACATCGAGGAAAAGGGCGCTTTCACAGGTGAGATCGCACCGGGCATGCTGGTGGACGCTGGCGTAAAATATGTTATTATCGGACATTCTGAGCGCCGTGACTACTTTAAGGAGGACGATGCATTCCTCAACAAAAAGGTTGCCAAAGCATTTGAGCATGGTTTGACACCAATCCTTTGCTGCGGCGAATCTCTTGAACAGAGAGAGATGGGCGTTACAATGGATTGGATTAGACTTCAGATTAAGTCAGATTTAGTAGGCATCACAGCAGATCAAGTAAAGAAGCTGGTGATCGCATATGAGCCAATCTGGGCGATCGGCACAGGCAAGACCGCTACAACAGAACAGGCACAGGAGGTTTGCAAGGGCATTCGCGATTGCATCGCAGAGATCTATGATGCCGCAACCGCAGAGGCAGTGCGCATTCAGTATGGCGGATCTGTCAATGCAGCAAATGCAGCAGAGCTTTTCGCACAGCCTGACATTGACGGCGGACTGGTAGGCGGCGCAAGCTTAAAGGCTGATTTCGGGAAGATTGTCAACTATAAATAAGCAGCAATATGTACAATAAAAAGTGCCAAATATAGGGTGTAGAAGCCTTATATTTGGCACTTTTTTGTTATATTTTGACAATATATATGGTTGATAATGATTTAAAATATGCGTGATATCACTTGAATATCACTTTGGAATTCATTGGGAAGAGAACACTATCTAAAGGAGTATTGGTATATGACAAAAAGAAAAGATGGGGAAGGAAGTGTCAGACAGCTGCCGGATGGTTCGTGGGAATGCCTGATGCAGAGCAAATATATTAATGAGAATGGCAGACCGAAACGAATCAAAAGAAAGGCTACAACGGAGCAGGAGGCAATCAAGTCTTGCAGACTGGCATTAAAGGCTTGGGAAAAAGAATTTGAGAGGGGAAGAAATACAAAAATAGACAAGACAAGAACACTTGATTCCTATATGGAAGAATATGTGGATAAGGTAGTTAAAAACAGGGGGATAACGGGCAGTACATATAAGAGTTATATCTACACATTAAATGCCAATTTTTATAACTACAAAATTTCCAAGCTGCAGCTCCATATGCTTAATACGGTCGAGTTTGAACTGTACTTTGATACTGTTACCCATGACAAGAGCAGGAAGACAGCAAGTGTACCAATACAGTTGTGTAAGCAGCTTTCAACATGGTTATACGGCAAAAGTCTGATTCCTGAGGATTATGCCCGGTTTGTAGAAACGAAGCACGAAAAAAGGGATGAATATTTCAGGGATAAGGAAAATGCAGATAAAAACAGGAAACAGATATTTTCAGACGAAGATATTGTTAAGTTCTATAATCCGAAAAAGGCGCTGCACTTCCCCGAAAACCGCAGAAGTATTGTGCCGGAAAGGGAGAGCCTGCTTTGCAGGATGCAGGCTGAAAGGGGAAGAGATGGTTACGGCATTCATTTCGGTTGTTAATTGTCGGTTGCTATGTTTTTTAAATTGTAAAACCGGAGATTCTGTGATACTATGGTTATACAAAAGAAAATCTTGTAGGAGGCATGACGGGTGGCAGGACAAAAGAATGATGCTGCGGCAGGGGAAGAAAAAGAGGAGCGGGTGGTAAAGCATACCGTTAAGGACAGTGTCTTTACATCACTTTTTAAGGAAAAAAGATATCTGATACAGCTGTACCGGGCACTTCATCCGGAGGATACCGAGACAACGGAGGATGACCTGAAGGATGTAACAGTCAGCAATGTTCTTGTTGATGACATTTATAACGATCTCGGGTTCACGGTGGGTACGACAATAATGCTGTTGATAGAAGTGCAGTCGACTTGGACAGTCAATATCATATTCAGGGCACTGATGTATCTGGTGCAGACATACAGGGAATACTTCAGGAAGACAAAGCAGAACCTGTATAAAAGTAAAAAACTGAAAATGCCGAAGCCGGAGATTTATGTCATATATGTCGGTGACAGGAAGACAAGGCCGGAAGAGATTTCCCTTTCTGAAGAGTTTTTTGAAGGGAAAGACATCTGCATTGATGTCAGGGTGAAGATGATATATGACGGTAAAAACGGGGATATCATCAACCAGTATGTAGTTTTTACCAAGGTATGCAATGAACAGGTGGCAAAACACGGCAGGACAAGGGAAGCGGTGCAGGAAGCAGTACGGATATGCAAGGAAAGAAATGTTTTGAAGGAATATTTATCCAGCCGGGAGAAGGAGGTAGTGGATATGTTGATGGAGCTGTATGACGAGCAGGAAGTGATTAGGTCTTATGTGGAAAGCGAAAAGTATGAGGCTGAAAATGCTACCAAGATAGCGACAGCAAGAAGGCTTTTAAAAATGGGGAAGCTTTCCATTGAGGAGATTGCGGAAGGATCTGGACTCACGGTTGAAGAAGTTGAAAGGTTGTCAGATATTCAGTTGGTGTAAAAAATTTGGAAGGATTATATTACAGGAAGCAGGAAACCAAAATAGGTAGCCTGCTTTTTTGAGTGCTAAATATGCATCTTTGGTAAAAAGATGCGGTATTTTTTCTTACGATGCAGCTAATAAGATATCAAGTGGCAGAAATAATAGTATGTTTATTTAAAAATATAGTTTTATTTAGGAATTAATGGTAAAATAAGAGCAGTAGATAAATATTTTCTTTTTATTGCAAAGTAATTTTATTAGAGTAAGAAATGGAAAGGCGGATAATATGGCGAAACTCAAAATTTATAAAGGAAATGAATTTAAAGTATATGTGGCAGATAGTATTGAAGAGGATGATTTGTTCTTTGATGAGTATAAAAAAGCTGCGGAAATGCTCAGTGAAATAGTAAGATATAATAAGAAAAACGATAACAGATTAAAATTAGAATATGAAAACAATATGATTGCCTTTTGTGGAGAGAGAGGCGAGGGGAAAAGCAGTGTAATGTTGTCTTTTGTGAAAGCGATGAGGAGTTATGCCAATACTAAAAAAAGTCAGAAGGTTTTTGAAGACTTTAAAGAGATTGGGAATATACACTTTTCTGAACCGATTATCATAGATCCCTCTTTGTTTGATGAAACACATGGCATTCTTGATGTTATTTTGGCTGAAATTTATAACGAATTTGATTCCAAAAGGAAAAATAGTCAGGTTGACAAGGCAGACGAATATACCAAGATGCTTGCTCAATTTCAAAAGGTGTATAAATATGTTCTTCTTATAAACAATCAAAAGAAAACATTGGATGATGAATATGATTATGAGGGAGATATTGGTCGTTTGGTGCGGCTCGGAGACAGCACTAATTTAAAAAGAGAACTTAGTGTTCTGATTGAGATGTATCTTGAGTTTAGAATGTGTGAAAAAAATGCAAGGGACAAAAATAAGCTTGTAATAACCATAGACGACTTGGATTTATGCAGTGACAAAGTATATCAGATGACGGAAGAGATAAGGAAATATTTGATTTTGCCCAATGTAATCATTGTAATGGCACTAAGAATTGGACAGCTGGAGGATTGTATTTGCGAAAAAAATGCAAAAGATTATGCAATGAGTATTGACCGGTTCAACGATAACAATCGGCTAAAAAATGATATTTTCATTATGTCTGAAAAGTATGTAAATAAGCTCATTCCGAAGGCAAGGAGGATTTATCTTCCCCGAATAGAAAGTTTTCAGAAATTAACCGTACAATATATTGAGGATAGAAACGGGGAAGAAAATATTGTTTGGGAAACAGAGGGACAGCAGGATATTATAGCAGCGATGAGAAAATTGATCCACGAAAAGACAGGGATTATTCTGCTGCCTAAAGAAATGGGGATAAATATCTTATTTCCTGATAATCTCCGCGAAATGGTAAATTTGATGGTATTTTTGCTAAAAATGCCAGTAGCTGCTGCTGGCAGTGAGCGGCAGTATCAAAATATTGTTGAATTGGAAAAGTATTTTGAACGAGAGTGGGAGCATAACACTGTTTTAATGCAGGACAGGGAGGAACTTCAGGCTTTACGGCGTGCCGGTATTGATAGTGTAAATGATGAGGCTCTGTGGTTTATTCAAAAGAACTTTTATGAAGTCCAGAATAGAAAAAATCCGAGTTTAGCAACTTATAATACAAATCCGGATAATCAGTTCATATGGGTAGTAGGTTGGTTTAATATTGTAGACTTTGGATTAAGTGATGTATATCGAAAGGCAAGGATATACTGTATAAAGGTTTTTTACACATTTATGATACATAAACTGTTATCGGGAAAGATGTCGAAAGATTTAATAAAGCTAATCGGAGGATATATATGGTGTGGATCGTTTACCAATGTTTTACCTAATGTAAATTATACGAACATTGACAGGTCAAGATTTTGTATTAAAACACAGGATACATATAATAGAATATTAAAATACATAGATGATGAGGCGGAGAGCATGGAGTTGACTTATGGGAAAAATGGATCTATCAGTGTGCCTAATGTACCAAAAGGAGAAAAGAGAGAAGCTTATATTTGGGCATGGATTTTGACCGCATTGTTTGCAAATAATTTTACTAATAATAATTATCAATTGACATATATAACAAACGGGACGATTGTTTGGAGAAATTCCAGCACAAATGAATATGTGCATATTAGTCTTGAAAACTATATAGTTGCATTGTTTAATATAGACTCTATTTTAGAAAAAATAAATTTTGAAGCATTAGGGGCAGGCAGTGATATAAAAAATTATATTGAAGCAATTAAAGACTGTAACAAAGAAAGCATTCAGTTTATGCGGGAGATTGTATCCAATTTAGATATTGTTACATCTATATTATATTATTGCAGTGCAAATGTAGATGTCAAATCTGCTTCAGAAGATGAGACAAATCGTACTGAAAAACTGGTCAAAAAATTCTTTGAAAATATAGTAAAATATATGGGGCAGTATGATGTACAATGTAATGTTTCGTCTCTGTCAGTTTTTTCCCTATCCAAAGATAGAAAAATTGATGTGTGTAAACTATATGCAATTCTTACTGATATTGCAAGAACTTATGAAGAAACCACTAATAAAGTGAATCGTGAAGCTGAGCGACTGATGTTAGAATTTAGGGAAAAATTGAGAGTTACACCCCTTCCTGAACAATGGGATACACAAAGCCAGAAGGCATCTTCTTATTTAAGAACAGCCACAGCGGCAAATGCAAAAATAAATTTGGAGCATCTTGCAGCGAATATACAACGGTATATAGGGGAAAACAAAAGGGAGCCTTATGGACTGAATACAGAGGCATTGTGTGATTTATATGGAAAGGTTTTAAATCTGTATTTATCCGATAAAAATGCACAGATATCGGATGAATTGAAAAATGATTATAAACGCTTGGCTGCGATACAGAGCAAGCTTTAAAGAAATATGCAACGAGGGGATGTAAGATGGATACCGAACGAGGAAACATGGAAATATTGTTTCAAAAAATACCGTATTACTGTATATCTGAAAATCATGACTATAAAGCGGTAAACAGGCGATTGTATTTACAGTATGCCAAGGATGTGTTCAGCTTCAATTCGGAAGACGAGATAAGGAATAAATACATTTATCTTGAACAAATGGTAAAGAGAGGCAATGTTTTCTCCACGATTTTAGATTTTGCCAAAAAGGTTCTGGTCTATGATGGAAATGAAATAAAATGCAAAATTGATGAAATGCTGCGCTGGAGGGAGATTTCTTTTCAACTGGGGCAGGATTTATTTACATGTGCTTTTCTGGCTGACAATGATGTGGAGAGTGGATTTGCTTCAGAATATTTTGCATGGGTTCCCATTATACGAAGTGATGATATGAGGCTGCATAATATATTGAAAAAAGGCATAGCAGATAATCATTTTCATTTAAACGGCTCAACAAAAATATTTGAACTTAACTGGATCTGTCTGATGAATATCATAGAGAACAGGCGACATGATTTTAAAAAAATTCCTGATACATTGCAGATGCGGCGTATGGATATCATTGGTATCAGACAACAAAATGTTACATTGTATGAAGCGTGTCAGGAGGCGGCATTTTATAGAATCGCTCTTTTTGCACATATCAAAAAAGACGGATACTTGATGGAGAGGACAAATGAGATATATAGCTGGATAACCAAAGGAATGGACATTAAAGCAATGCTTTCTGATATTCAGGATATTATCACACTTGCAAAGCATATATATGGAGCAGTAGTAGATGAGAAACATATTTTAGACTATGCTTTTGAAAAGAACATGTATTTAAAAAATAATAATGACTGTCGCCTTCTCTCGGGCGAACGGAAATTATTATACGAATGTTTTAAGGCAGTAATAACAGGACAGTTTGATGATACAATAAGTAATATCTTTTACAGATACATATCTATCAGGACTCAATTCAGGGGAGAACTGATTCAGGTAAACAGACAGGTTGGATTTGCAAATTTCAGCAATTATGAAGTGCGAAAAGAAGCATTTATCGAAGGAATACATATGTATGAGAAAGAACTGGTTCGGCTGGCTGTTAATGAGCCGTTGTCAAAAGACTATATGGTGTCTTTGGAAGCCCGGATATGTCCGAGTGAAACTCCTTCAAAATTGTATAAAAAAATTGACACGAGTATAAGTTTTGTGGATAAAAATAACCGTGATAAGCTCATATATGTTCTGCATTTCCCTAAAAAAGAGGATGCTGATTTTCAAGACAGCAGACCCAGACATTATAAGTTACGGAACTCTGTCAGAGTAAAATCAGAAAGTATAGCGAAATTATTGATGAGTGGAACAAATGTAAACAAATACATCAGGGGAATTGATGCATGTGCAAATGAGATTAACTGCAGACCGGAAGTTTTTGCACAGAGTTTTCGGTATTTGTCAGATATTATGTTTGAGAGTGAGTATGTCAATAATAATCGAAGCCAGAAGATTATGACAAAACTTCATACAACATATCATGTGGGAGAAGATTTTTTGGATATCGTGGATGGCATCAGGGCGGTTGATGAAGCATTGCTTTTCTGCGGACTGGGCAGAGGGAGCAGAATCGGTCATGGTCTTGCGCTTGGAGTTGACCCCTATACATATTACTGCTATAAGGGAAAAACACTGGCAATGGAAAAGCAGAGGGTACTTGATAATATTGTCTGGCTTTTATGCAGGGCAGATGAATTTGGCATTCATGTTGATAAAAGTCTGAGAACGGAATTGGAGGGTACATTTTATGAGTTATACAAAGAACTTTATTATCATGTTATAGGCCATGATATATCCATGTTGGAATACTATCAGAGTTGGAAACTGAGAGGAGACAAACCAGAGCTGTATTCGCTGTTTTCAGATGATATTGAGCAAGTGGTTAAAATAAATGATAATGCAGCGGTCAAATACGAGAGATATGGGTTTAATCATCAAATAAAAAATATTGACAATTTAAGGAAGATAGATGATATAAGAAAAATATACCATGCATATCATTTTAATAAAAAAGTCAGAGAATGTGGAAATGAAATAACCATTCAAAAAGTAGACAGAAGATATGCTGATGTGGTGAAACAGCTTCAGGACAGCATGATTCATCAATTGGTTATGGACGGTATAGGCATAGAAACAAATCCATCATCAAATTATCTTATAGGAACGATCATGAAATATGATGAACATCCTATATTAAGATTTAACTCAAGAAAACTGGGAAGTCCGGAAAAAGATATGTCTTTAAGTGTGTCAGTTAATACAGATGATCAGGGAGTGTTTGATACATTACTGGAAAATGAGTATGCACTTATGACACTGGCATTAAAAAAAGCAAAGGACGAACATGGACAGTACAGATACGATATTGAAGATATTTATGAATGGATTGATTATGTTAGAAGTATGGGGATTGAGCAAACTTTTAGGTGAAGTTAAAAAAAGTTTGTTTGATTCTGTTTTACCGAATATTAATGCCATACAAAAGATAGTGGAAGAAGAGTAAGCCATGAGAGCGGATAAAAGATTTTATTGATAACTCAGGATAAAATCGATTTATTAACTGATAAATGGGGGTATGATGATGTGCAGCATAGATTTTAATAAAATAGAAAAAGGAGCTTTTGTTAAAGAATCCATTGACATACTGCATCAGGCATATATGTCAAAAAAATTGGTCTTGTTTGTCGGGGCGGGAGTAGATCGGAACTCAGATATGCCTCTCTGGGATGATGCGAAAAAAGAGTTTTGTAAGCATATGAATATTCGACCTGAGAATGTGGATAATTTAAAAGTGCCACAGTTCTATTTCAATTCCCGTGGTAAAAAAGAATATGTGGAATTAAGCAGGGAGATTTTTCACTATGGGAGAGAACTGCCAATAAATGATTTACATAGGAAAGTGGTTGATTTTAATGTAAATACAATAATAACTACAAATTATACAGATTTTTTAGCACAAGAGATGAGTAACAGAGGACACATATATGCGACGGTTTCTCAGGATAAGGACTTACCATATATAAAAAATGAAAAATTGATTATCAAAATGCATGGTGATTTCCAGCATGATAATTTTGTGCTGAAAGAGGATGACTATTTAAGTTATAGTTACAATTTTCGTTTGATAGAAACATATATTAAAGCAATAATTGCAAAGAATATAGTTTTGTTTATTGGTTATTCGTTTAATGACCCAGACATGAAACAATTGTTTTCTTGGGTTAAGGATGTCTTGGGTAATGACTTTCAACATGCATATATGCTTGAAGGTTTTAGAAATTACGATGAAAATGAATTTGAATATTACAAAAACTTGGGTGTAAATGTGATATATACGAATACCTTTGATGAAGACAACCAAAAAGCATTGATAGAAGTGCTGGATTTGATTAAGGATGGATATGGGGAAAATTTGTCAGATGTGGAAGAGGCTGCGAGATATTTTAGACCATATCTAAATATTAATTATATCTTGGGAAAATATCTAAAAACAGGATTGGGAAAGTGTAATTTATTAGTTGAGGCAGATGTGGTAGGATGCAGACCTGACAAGAAAAATACAAATGAATTATTATTAAGATTAGCTGAGAGAGTTAATGAAAAAAACTTTGATTCAAATGATGCATATGGTGTAATTGCCAACATATTGCAGAAGAGTGGGATTGATAGAATTGGTGTATTAAAAGAAAAAGGTTACGAATATATTGATATTCCGCATACTGAGAATAAAATTATTGATTTAATTATGACTTTTGATTATGAGGAACTAAGATCCGTAACTAATCGCAATGGATTTTTTAAATATGATGATACACTTTTATACCTACAGCAAGCATATATTTATTATGTACTGGAAGAGTATTCAAAAGCTTATTCTGCATTGTGTGATGCGGCGGAAAAGGCATTTAAAAAACGGGAATTCTATACATACTATATTGCACAGTTTAATAAAGTTAAGATAAAAGGCTTTATTGAGCATGATGCAAATACATTAAAGGAAATCTGGAATAAAATAAGGGATGAGATTGAGTGTATTAATTTGAATAGTATAATCATGGATATGCCAGATTTATCTTCCGATGATAATCAGATGTTAAAAGATATTAGTTCTTTTCAACTTCAGTATTCGTTGTTTCAGGATGCATATAGGATTTCAGAGAAGGTGAAGAAACAACAGAATACAATATATTCTTTTTTTGCGGGGGTTCCTGATTACATTAATTTGCAATGGATGATTAAGGATTATTTTCGTTATCTTGTATGTAATTGCATTATGATTGACAATTACCGAGAGGTACAAGAAGTCTTTATCTTATATGTTAGAAGCATATTGGCAAGTGCAGTTACACCAGACAAAAAAGACTATTTTGAAGAGGAGCAGATTGGTAATATACATGCACCTAATATAGGAACATTTGAGCTTTTCTTAATAATAAAATATATGTCAGAAAAAGAAATCAAGAATATGTTTGAACAATGTGGAATAGATACTATTCCGTTAGAAGAAAATTGCAGTGATTTTATAAAAATAGTTTTAGGTAATTTGCGAAGGGAAAAAGGACTTAGATGTAATCGTGAACTATGGAATTGTTTAATGGTTGTATCATATATGGATATTGATTGTGGATTAGCTGAGGATTTAGTCGATTGTATTTCTGAAAGATTAAATTGGCTTGTCTGCAGAGAACATAAAGGGATAATTTATAGGATTCTAAAAGTGGGGCATGAAAAAAAGAATTTTAAGAATAGACAGGAGGGAGTGTTTAAGATATACGATTATGCTGTAGGTAGATTTTTGCAAAATCTGGTTAGGCAGGCAGAGTTTGCGGATGGAAGTTCTCTTCATGATTATGATGATATAATATCAAATGTTTGTTTTGTTTTTTATAGTATGTATAATGAAAAATACGATGAAAATCTGAGTGGACTTTTGAAGAATGAGACCTCTTTAGTTATTACAAAAATGTATCCTTATTGTAGTGAGCGGAACCAAAGGATAATTAAGGAATACCTAATAGAACAATTTAAAGAAAACTCTTTAAATATGCATGAATTATATTATGAAATGGTTATAAATGATATTATAGAACCGACGGAAGATTACGAAAGTCTGATTTTTGCAAAAATAGATAAGATTAAAGAAGATAGTAGAGGATATAGCCCAAATCCGTATGAAGCAATACTGAATGAAATGTGTAATCTATACATTAATAATAAAGTAAAATATGTTGATAGGTTCAAAGATGCTGTTATGAATTCTGATGACTTCAGACTGGTGTTTCTGGGAGATATAGAAAACTTTGATTATAGTAAGTTTGATATAGAATGGTTGAAACAGTTTCGGGGGGGATTATTAAAAGAAATTGCTCAAAATGAAGTTGCAAGAGTTAATATTAGCAGGAAATTTGCAGAAAGAATGGAATGTGGTGAAATTGGTAGCCAGCTTTTAAAATTATATTTTAAATATTTCATAGAGTAGTAAACAGAAAAACTTGTTGGTACTGTCTGCTATTGTGGATTATTGATGATGGTGGTATTTTGGAGGAGATACTATGTTCCTGCAAAACAAATTTTTGCTGAAAGCAGATTTTAGTTTTTGCTGGATCCATGACGAAAAACACATTGAATTTTCAGGTACAGGACCTTGGGAAGTGATTCTCAGGGTCCTCTTTTTTCATCCTTTTTAATACAACCCTGCAACCTGCTGCCGTTCCAACATATGGCTGCTCCGCATCTTGAAAAAGAAGAATGAAAAAGTAAAAGTAAAAGTAGCGGCGGACTCCTGCAGCCAATACATTCATATAAAGCCGCCCTGCCCGTCCTCCCCTTTTTCCTTTTATTTTCCTTAAAAAATGCTCCCCGCATCATCATTTTTTGCCGTTCCGGTCTATTCCCTCCACTGATTAAAAAGAAAAAAATCTGAAAAAAAGAAGAGGACACGGTAATCGTCACATCCCGCAACTTCGCCGAAAACCCTGAAAACAGCGGATGATTCCTTTCTTATAGATAAGAAAAATGTGCGAAAAATAAAGAAAAAGAGGATGACGGTTTCTGCTGTGTGTCGGCTGCTATTCGTGATGACTGTTATCGCTGCATCCGTAATTCATTGTGCCGGCACCGTTATGATTCAGTGGAAATTTCTTCCTGTGCAGCCATTACCTTATGGACTCCGGCAGCAGTTATGTTCATTGGTTTTATCGCCTGCTGCCGTTCACACAGCTGCTCTGCCGTATATCCCTGTCATCCTCTGTTTATGTCCCCTCTGTTATCTCCCATAATCCTTTGGAATGGCGGATTTTTCTGACACAGGCTGTGCCGGATTATCAGCATGGTTTCATTCTGAATTTCCCCATCGTCCTCTTTTTTTGTCCTTTTTAGTATCTTTTTTATATTGAAATTACCATAGGATTTTTGGTTGACAGATTGTCGTAGATAAGAATATGAAGATAGTGTTTTCCGCAGACTTAATATTTGAAATCTAATGTGGTATACTAATTATGACAGGCGGAGGGTGATGCGATACTTAAAAATAATACGAACGGAAACTGAAATAGAGAAAGCAAAAAGGAGGGTACTTAGGAACTGTTAAGAAATAAATCTTTACATTTGACTTGTCTGAGTCCGCAAATGCCGCGTTGTCATCAGTCGTCGATGCCCGCATCGACTCCATCTTCCGCCTTGCCTTTGTGAACTCATCCTGCGTCAAAGTGTAAAGTTATTTCTTAACAGTTCCTTATGGAAGTGGAAATTTAAAAAAATGATTTGGAAATTGCCAAGCAAAAGTTAGAACTTGCAAATAAGGAATTGGAGTCAAAAGATAAAATCATTGAACAGATGAATGAGACGATAGATATATTGAAGTGGCGGGTAGAAGTTCAGGAATCAATGATTTCACAAATAAAAGATATTGCAGATAGGCTTTTGGAGAAGGTGGAGAAGGGACAGGCTTCCCAGATCGGAAAGAAGGATACCATGGAAATCTTTAACAAAGAAAGTGATTTTGCACTTCGGTTTTTACGAGTGGCAAAATCAATCGGATTTGGTATACAGGTTGGTAAGGAATACTATATTAAGCGGGAAGAGTTCGAAAAAATGTTAAAAACATATCAGGGATTAAAGCTTGAAATTTAATGGATGATAAAATATTGCCATTATAAGTATGTTCTATTATCACAAATTAAAGTGCGAAAACAGCCTGCAGGAACAAAGTTCTTTACAAGCAGATTTCTGAATATCAATAGGGGCGAGGAGGTGTTATATATAGAAGCATTGGATTTAAAATACAAATGGGAGGATGTAAGGCAGCAATCAGAACATATGGGAATTGACTCCCTGACGAATGAGGCAATGATAATGCAAATGAATGAAACTATGGAAATTTTAAAATCTTACATATCCGTTCAAGGATTAATGATTTTGCAAATTAAAGACAGTATGGAAAGGCTTTTAGAAAAGGTGGAGAAAGGACAGGCGCCTTTGATTGGGAAAAAGGATATCATGGAGATTTTTAACAAGGAAAGTGATTTTGCACTTCGTTTTTTTTGCGAGTGGCAAAATCAATGGGATTTGGCATACAGGTTGGAAGAGAATATTACATGAAGCAGAAGGAATTTGAAAAAATCCTAAATACATATCAGGGATTAAAGCTTGAAATTTAATGTATGAGGATATTTGGGTGTAAGCTTTTATATGATATTTAATGGAAATTCGGATGATTTGAAAAGCAGGGAAATAAATATAAATAATAGAATTGTTGACGATTTGGAGGCTTATCCATATAATATTTATGATGTTTGATGATCACTTAAGAAGGCATAGATGTCACTTTCAAATATCACTTGAAGAAGAAAAACACAAAAAGTATTGTAAAATTCAGATGTTGAGGTGTTATTTCGTTGTATTTGTCAACTATAAATAACAATATATACACGAAAAAGCACCGGATATAAGGGAGACCATATATTCGGTGTTTTTTGTTGTTTGTGATATCTTCTTCAAAAATAAAACC
>ERZ808037.215-NODE-215-length-61126-cov-15.391833_pt1 | contig 61126 bp, 45 predicted proteins | sample MGYA00380190_ERZ808037 | MGnify/ENA primary metagenome ERZ808037 (study PRJEB31490, sample SAMN06133399) | mouse gut metagenome | isolation source: J9 | host: mice | place: China: Chengdu | collected 2015-05 ... | reverse complement strand
GATACGGATTATTCGGCAATTCCTGAAGAGATGTACCAGAAATTCCAGGAACAGTATGATAAGAATGCAGTCAAACGCTTGGAGAAGAGAGGCTTTACAATTATCCCTCCTGTTGCTACAGCCTGATACCCTCCACTTATAGAATCTTCCTGTGAAAGCGGCAGTTTACTGGCGCTCTGGTACTATTTTGGCTTTTTTTACATTTTTCTTTCAACCTACTCCTCCATTAAGCTTATTTTTATTCCGGTTTGCCGAAAGCAGAGTCTTGCCCCTTAAGGGGGAGGCTGCCTTACGGCCTGCCTGCGCGTTGGCGCATTACATATTATATCATAAACAGAAATGCGGTTTTATTAATTTTTGTTTAAGACAGAGACGGCGGAAAAATTGAAAATAAGAAAGGGATATGCTAGAATGGAGACCACAAAAAGAAGTATACTATTATTAGGAGGGAATACAGGTGGAAAGAGAAAAACTGGGATCGCGGATGGGATTTATCCTTTTGTCCGCAGGATGTGCAATCGGGATCGGAAATGTGTGGAGATTTCCTTATATTACAGGTTTGTATGGAGGAAGTGCCTTTGTGCTTTTTTACCTGTTCTTTCTGATTGCCATGGGAGTGCCGGTGATGACCATGGAATTTGCCGTTGGACGGGCCAGCAGAAAGAGCATCATCAAGAGCTTTACAAAGCTGGAAAGGCCCGGGGCAAAGTGGCATCTTCACGGTTATCTGGGTATGGCGGGAAATTATATCCTGATGATGTTCTATACAACGGTGGCAGGCTGGATGCTGTATTATTTTTATCAGATGCTGACAGGAAGGTTTGTGGGTAAGAACCCGCAGCAGGTGGGCGGCATGTTTCAGGACATGCTCTCTGATCCCCTGGTGCTCACGGTTTCCATGGTGATTGTTGTGGTAGTAGGGATTTTGATCTGTTCCATGGGACTGCAAAAAGGGGTGGAGCGGATCACAAAGATTATGATGAGCCTTCTGCTCGTGATCATTGTGGTGCTGGCTGTTCACGGCCTGACCCTTGAGGGCAGCATGGAGGGCGTGAAATTTTATCTGCTTCCGGATTTTGAGAGGATGAAGGAGGTAGGCATTTGGGAGACGGTGACGGCAGCCATGAATCAGGCCTTTTTTACCCTGAGCCTGGGAATCGGTTCCATGGCTATTTTCGGAAGCTACATTGACAAAAAACAGACTCTTTTGGGAGAAGCGGTGAATATTGCGGTGCTGGACACCTTTGTGGCGCTGGTATCGGGCCTGATTATTTTTCCCACCTGCTTTGCCTTTGGCATCAGCCCGGATGCAGGGCCTCAGCTTATTTTTGTCACGCTGCCCAATGTGTTTAACAGCATGGCAGGGGGAAGGATTTGGGGCACCCTGTTTTTCGTTTTTATGACCTTTGCGGCTTTCTCCACCATACTTGCGGTGTTTGAAAATATAATTTCCTGTTGTATGGATCTGTTTCACTGGGGCAGAAAGAAGGCCTGCGGGGTCAATCTGATTGTGATCACGGTTCTGTCTCTGCCCTGCGTACTCGGCTATAATCTCTGGTCTTTCTTTCAGCCCCTGGGAGAGGGCAGCACAATTTTGGATTTGGAGGACTTTGCGGTGAGCAATGTGATTTTGCCCGTGGGCTCTTTATGTTATCTTTTGTTCTGTGTGTCGCGCTACGGATGGGGATTTGACCGCTACCTGGAGGAGACGAATATGGGAACCGGGCTGAAAATGCCGAAAGGACTTCGGATTTATTTATCTTATATCCTGCCGGTGCTGCTGGTCTTATTGATTGTGTTGGGACTTACAGGATGAAATGACCGGAAAAGGGCGGACTGCGGCAAATTTATTTGTTGTTTCCTGTAGTTGCGAATCATTTCGGATGAGGTTATAATAAGAGCAGACAAAAGAGAGAAAACGGCCAAAGGAGCAAATGTCGTGCAGGATGCAGTAGAAAAGATTTTAGAAGGAAAGTTCAATGATAATATCTACTCCCTGGAGTTTTCCAGCCCCGTGATTGAACTGAGCCTTCAGCCGGGTGAGATTTATGAAGGAAGCTTTACCATAACAGGGCCCGAGAATGAGGTGACGGAAGGGACAGTGTCCTCCACCAGGCTTAAGATGCAGTGCCTGACCGGTGAGTTTTCCGGGCGGCAGGAGGAGATCAGTTATCGTTTTGATGCCTGCGGGATGACCCAGGGGGACACCCTCAAGGGGGAGTTCCGGGTGATCTCCAATCACGGAGAGTACTATGTCCCTTATGATGTGAGTATTGTCCCGGGGACTCTGGATTCGGGGCTGGGAGTCATCAAAAACCTCTTTCATTTTGCCAATCTTGCCCGCTCTAACTGGGATGAAGCGGTAAATCTGTTCTATTCCAAGGAGTTCGAGCAGATATTTGTGGGAGTGGACAGGCAGTACTACGGACTCTACCGGGGGCTGGCGGCAGGCAGCAGGCGTCAGCAGGGTGTTGAGGAATTTCTTTTAGAGATACGCAAGAAACAAAAGGTGGAGTTCCTTTTGGAGGAGGCGGATATTTGTATTGATAATCCCGGCCAGGGAATGGAAAAACGGCTGGTGATTACCCGCAACGGCTGGGGGTATTCGAAGCTGACGCTGGACAAGGAGGGGGATTTTATTGTCCTTGAAAAGGATGTGATCCGGGACGAGGATTTCCTTGGGAATTCCTACAGGCTTCCTTTTTATATTGCCGCAGACAGGCTTCACGCAGGCAAAAACTACGGCTGTATCCGCTTGGCTTACCCCTATGGCATGCTGGAAGCAAGAATTGTGGTGATCAATAAGACCTTAACCGCATCCCAGGTGACCGGCATAGGCAGGCAGAAGAAATACAGACTTCTGGAGCTGATGCAGAATTATGAGGCCTTCCGCACCAAAAAGATCAGCGCGGCCTCCTGGCTGAAGGAGACGGAGAGACTGACGGATGGGCTGATGCAGCTTGATCCCCATGAAATATCCGCCAAATTATTTAAAGCCCAGCTTCTGATCACGCAGGAAAGGTATTTTGAGGCAGAGGCCCTTTTAAAGCAGGCGGACTCCAAAATGGAGGAGGACTTCCGGCCGGCGGTTTATTGCTATTACCTTTATCTGACGACTCTGATGAACCGAGAGGAAGAATATTTAGATCAGGTTTCCGGGGAGGTGGAGCGGATTTTTGCCCAGAATCCCGATAACTGGCGGATTGCCTGGCTGCTTTTGTATCTGATCGGGGATTATGCCAAGAGCCCTTCCAGGAAGTGGATTTTTCTGGAGGAGCAGTTCAGGCAGGGATGCAACAGCCCCATTATCTATATGGAGGCCTGGAATCTGATTGCCGCAAACCCGGCGCTGCTTCTTCGGCTGGAGCCCTTTGAGATGCAGATTTTGTCCTATGCCGCCAAAAAGAAGCTGATTACTCCCGAGGTTATTATACAGATTATTTACCTGGCTCAGAAGGCAAAAACCTACTCGGGCAGGCTTTTTGAGATTTTAAAGGCCTGCTATCAGGTATCGCCCACGGAGGAAGTGCTTCAGGCAGTCTGCACTCTGCTGATTAAGGGGAATATTACCGGAAAAAGGGCCTTTGCCTGGTATGAAAAAGGAATAGAGAGAGAACTGAGAATTACACGGCTTTATGAGCATTACATGATGTCCCTGGATTTGAGCGGGGAGTTGTGGCAGGAGCGGGAGCTTCCCAAGATTGTGCTGATGTATTTTGCCTTTGACAGCAATCTTGACAGTCTGCACAACGCCTATCTTTATGCCTATGTATACCGGAATCAGGCCCAGTTCCCGGAGCTGTACGAAAATTACAGGGAGCAGATAGAGAGGTTTGTGGTGTTCCAGATTCTGAGAGGAAAAAGCAACCGGTATCTTGCCTATCTTTACAAAAATCTGGTTTCCCCTGTGATGCTGACAGAGGAAACCGCCGCAGGGCTTTCGCATGTATTGTTTGTACATCGTCTGACCATGAAGCGCGGGGATATACGCAGGGTATTGCTTATTTACGAAAAGGAGAAGCGGGAGTGTGCATATCCTGTCACAGGAAAGGAAATCTTTCTTCCCATTTACGGCAGCGATTATCATCTGCTTTTGGAGGATGCAAAGGGCTATCGGTATGGCCGGGAGGAGGAGTATGAGTGCGAGCGGCTGCTGGTTCCGGACACCTTGGCCTTTCTGGCGGCTCCTTATGTGAAGGATAACGTGCATTTTAACCTTTGGCTCTGCGGGGACAGCGGACGTCTGGCAGGCGTCAGCGAAGAAAATGCAGAGTACATGAAGCGTCTTTTGAGCACGGATGAGGTGATAGAGGAGATCCGGCAGGAGGTCAGGATGCGGCTGATCCAGTTCTTCTATGATCACGACCGGATGACGGAGCTGGACGCTTTTTTGGAGGAGCTTACTCCCGGGCTTGTGAGAGAGGACTGCCACGGCAGAATTGTGCGTTTTATGGTGCTTCGGGGCATGTATGAAAAGGCTTTTGAGTGGATAAAGATAAGAGGCGAGGAGGATGTGGAGGCCAAGATCATTATGCGGCTGTGCAGCCGTCTGATCGCCCTTGACGGTATGGTGGAGACGCCTGCCATGACCGTGCTTATATTCCAGGCCTTTTGCGCGGGAAAATATGATGAGAATATGCTGAGTTATCTTTGTCTCTTTTTCAGGGGAACCAGTAAGGAGATGCGGGACATCTGGAAAGCGGCGGAGGACTTCGGGGTGGATACCTATGCCCTCTCGGAGCGGATTCTTCTGCAGATGCTCTACACGGGCGCCTATATGGGAGAGCGGGCGGAGATTTTCAGGCGCTATGTATCGGGGGGCGCAAGGACAGAGGTGGAGCTGGCGGTGCTGGCCCAGTGCTGCTATGATTACTTTGTCAGGGATAAGCAGGCGGACGGCTTTTTGTGGGAGGATCTGCAGAGAGCGGCAGAGCGGCAGGAGCAGATCCCGTTCGTATGTAAGCTTGCCTACACCAAATATTATGCAGACCACAAAAAGCAGGTGGATGAGCGGGTTTCTCACTATCTGCTCCCTTTCCTGCGGGAAATCCTGACGCAGAATAAATATTTTTCCTATTTTAAAGAATACGCAGAGCATATTGTTTCCATGCGCCAGTTTATGGACAAGACCATGGTAGAATACCGGGTAAGCCCCGGAAACAAGGCTTATATTCATTATCTGCTTGAGAGGGAACGGGGCCCGGAGGAATATATCAAAGAAGAAATGCAGGATATGTTCGGGGGAATCTGTGTCAAACAGTTTATTCTTTTCTTCGGGGAGCATTTGCAGTATTATATTACCGAGGTGGAGGATGGAAAAGAGCATCTGACCCAGAGCGGTACGCTGAACCGCAATGATGCCGCAGGGGAGCAGAGAGAAAACAGATATACCCTGCTCAACGATATTGCCATCAGCAGAAACCTTCACGATTACGGAACCATGGACAATCTGATGCGGGAATATTTTGAGCAGGAGTTTGTGGTAAGGGAACTGTTTCACATTATATAAAGGAGCAAAGGTTTATGTTCCAGAACCCAAAAGAAGCAACAGGGAAAAAGAATATCAAAAAAGTGGTGGTCGGTTATGATCTGGGGCGGGAAAACGCCCAGATCAGTTATTGCGGCTTTGATGAGTCGGAGCCGGAAACCGTTTCGGCAGTGGCCGGAGGGGAGCAGTATAACATTCCCATGGTGCTCTGCAAAAGAAACGGCGTGGGCCAGTGGTATTACGGAAAGGAAGCCCTTAAGTTTGCCGGGGAGGGAAACGGGGTTTTGATAGAGGATCTTCTGACTCTTGCGGAGCGGGGGGAGGATGTGCTTGTGGACGGCGAGGCTTATGATCCGGCGGCGCTTCTTACCCTGTTTGTCAAAAGAAGCCTTTCTCTTTTAAATATCCGGGTCTCGCTGAGCCAGATCGAGGCCTTTATGTTTACGGTGGAGGAGCTTACCCCGCGGATGGTGGACGTGCTGGGCAAGGTCAGCGCGGGTTTACAGCTCCGGGACGCCCATGTGAGCTTTCAGAGCCATTTAGAGAGTTTTTATGCTTACACTCTTCATCAGGGCAAAGAGCTGTGGATGAATGACGTAATGATTTTTGAATATACCGATCTTTTAAGAGCGCTGCATCTTACCTGCAATAGAAACACCACTCCCAAGGTGGTTTTTATTGAGGAAGTGAAGCATCCGGAAATGGTCCGGAGAGTGTGGAGAGATGAGCCGGAGATGAAAGAGCAGCAAAAGACAGAGCTGGATCTTATGTTTCTCCATCTGGCAGGAGAATGCCTGGAGGGAAAGACGGTTTCCAGTATTTATCTTTTGGGAGACGGCTTTAAGGAAGACTGGTCCAGGGAATCCCTGAAATTCCTCTGTAAAAACCGGCGGGTATTCCAGGGAAATAATCTCTACAGCAAAGGCGCCTGTTACGGGATGACAGAGAGGATCCGGCCCGGTAAGGAGTGGAAGGAATACGTTTATCTGGGAGCGGACAAATTAAAGTCAAATATCGGAATGAAGGCCCTGCGGTTAGGGCAGGACTCCTACTATGCAATTTTGGACGCGGGATATAACTGGTATGAGGCGTCGGCGGAGTTTGACGTTATTTTGGAGAGCGGGAATACGGTGGAATTTGTAATCACGCCTCTTACGGGAGAAAATGTAAGCAACAGGCTGATTACTCTGGAAGGGCTTCCGGAAAGGCCTTCCAGAACCACAAGATTGAATATACAAATCGAAATGTCGGCCGTGAATCAGGCGGTAGTGACGGTGACGGATATGGGGTTCGGCGAAATTTTCAGATCCAGCGGGAAGGCCTGGACCCAGATTATTACGGTGTAAAAGGAGCAGGAAGCTTATGGGCAGAATTTTGCTATGTGCAGGCGGATATGCCAAAACTCCATATTATGTTGAGAGCCTTTGCGCAAACGTGTACTGTGTGGAGGAGCTTTGTTATCTTCTGGCCAGCAATCCCTTTATGATTAACCGCACTATTATGGATAAAAAGCTGGCGCAGTGGCTGGATCAGCAGTGCAAACTGGCAGACTTAAGCCATCAGCTCTTAAAGCTGTTTCACAGAGGCAGCCAGCCGGGAATTTTTGTGAGTCTGATTCTGGATTATGTCAATTACTGTACTCCGGAAGAAAAAAAGAAGATTGAGGATGTCATTCAGAACAATGTGGGGCTTAACGATTATGAGCGGCGCAAGAAGCAGGCGGACTTTCTTTTGACAAACCGCAGGTTCGGCCCGGCGCTTTTGGAGTATGACAGTCTGGTAAGAGAGCTGCCGGAGGCGGAAAGCGGTTTAAAGCCAGCCATTTACCACAATATGGGAGTGGCCTATGCCAATCTGTTCCACTTTGAGCTGGCGGCCAAATACTATAAGCGTGCCTACACCATGAGCGGTCTGGAGGAATCAGGGATTCAGTATCTGATGGCAAAGAGGCTCTGGCTTCATGAGACGGCCTACATATCCTTTCTTGCGGAGCACGGGGAATATTATGAGCTTTCTCTTAAGGTAGAAAAGCTGACCCAGACGGCAAGGGGAGAGTTTGAGACGACTCAGGAAAGCAGGATGCTTACAGCGCTTAACATTTATAAGGATGAGGGGAATGTAGCCTCTTATTATGAGGAGATCGATAAAATTATTTCCAAAAAGAAGGATGAATACAGAGAGCTTGTGGCAGAGTAGGAAACTTTATGGGAGAGGGCAAAATCTATGGGTTTATTAAAAAGACTGTTTAAAAGACGAGAAGAAATAGAAGAGCCGGATTATGAAATTGAGGAATGGGACGAGGCTTCCTATGTGAAAGAGGAATTCCAGATTGACGATAAGGGACAGCGGGAGCAGTATGTAAGGGAGTGTCTTGAACAGATTGCCGAGGCCTCAAAGGAGGTGGATAACCTTCAGTTTGAGTACAATATGGTCACCTCTTACCTGAAGGACATGGAAGAGGTGGAGTCCCTGCCGGAGGGCGAAAAAGCAAGGGTACAGGAGCTTGCAAAAAAGCTGGATGCCCTGGAAAAGCAGCAGAGCGGCTATAAGGAGAGGGCCAAACGGCTCAGCGACGAGAAATACCGCCGGATGGAGCGTATGGAGGAGGAGGCCCAGGAGGGCTATGAAAAGCTCAGCGAGGCAGAGGATAAGCAGGATCTGATCCGGCGCGATCTGCGCAGGCTGGAAGGGGAAAAGAATGCCTATCTTTACAGAAGGTCGGAGCTTCAAAGGCTCCTTGTAGATACCAGGACTATGACGATTATCTGCATCGTGGCCATGGTCGTGTGTATTTTCCTTTTGCTTGCGATGCAGTACGGTTTTCACATGAATACAAAGTTTGGGTATCTGGCAGTGGCGGCCATAGGCGCGGCGGCCATCACGCTGATCTTTTTCAAGCACAATGACGCGGTAAAGGAACTGGCCCGGGTGGAAAACGGAATCGGCAGAATTATTAAGCTCCACAATGCAGCCAAAATCCGCTACGTAAACAATACCCGGCTTTTGGAGTATCTGTATCTGAAATATAATGTTTCAAGCGCCGGGGAATTCGGAAAGGACTGGGAGAGGTATCAGCAGGAGAAGGAGGAGCGCTTAAGCTTCCAGCAGGCGGAAAAGGAACTCGACGAGTCCCAGAAGGAGCTGATTCATATCCTGCGCAAATATCGTGTGGAGGATCCGATGATCTGGCTGCATCAGAGCGCGGCCCTGCTGGATAAAAGGGAGATGGTGGAAATGCGCCATAACCTGATCATCCGCCGTCAGTCCCTGCGCAGGCGGATGGATTATAATAAAGAAGTGATGGCAGGAAAGGCTCAGACAGAGATCAAGGAGCTGGTGGAAAACCATCCGGAATATGCCCGGGAAGTGCTGGGGGCTGTGGAGGCCTTTGAGAAGGAGTTTTCGTGAAATTTTTCATGGGAGCAAAGGCAGCGCGCAGAGAGGTATGTATTGCAAAGAACAACAAGAAAAGTCAGACAGGCCGCAAAGCGGCGGAATGGAGGAGAAAATCATGAAGAAAACGCAGCAGCTCTATGAGGGAAAGGCAAAGAAGGTATTTGCAACCGAGGATCCGGATGTGGTGATCGTAGATTATAAGGACGATGCCACGGCCTTTAACGGGGAAAAGAAGGGAACCATTGTGGGAAAGGGCGTGATTAACAACCGTATGACCAACCATGTGTTTCGGCTTCTGGAAAAGGAAGGGGTTCCCACCCATCTGATTGAGGAGTTAAGCGACCGGGAGACGGCCGTAAAGAAGGTGGAGATCGTGCCTTTGGAGGTGATTATCCGCAATGTGGCGGCGGGCAGCTTTTCCAAGCGCCTGGGCGTACCGGAGGGAACGCCTTTTAAAGAGCCCACCATTGAGTTCAGCTACAAGAATGACGAGCTGGGGGATCCCCTGATCAACAGCTATTTTGCCGTTGCCCTGGGACTCGCTGACTGGGAGGAAATTGAGACCATCAAGAAGTATGCTTTTAAGGTAAATGAGGTTTTGAAGGCGTATTTCTTACAGGCAGACATTAAGCTCATTGATTTCAAGATTGAGTTTGGCCGTTATCATGGTGAAATTCTGCTCGCAGATGAGACCTCGCCGGATACCTGCCGTCTGTGGGATGTGCATACCAATGAAAAGCTGGATAAGGACCGTTTCCGCAGGGATCTGGGAAATGTGGAGGAAGCCTACAACGAGGTATTTAAGAGGCTGGGGCTTTAAAAAGAGCGGAAAGGCTCCAAACAGGAACAAAGCCTGAAAGTAAACCTTCAGGCCATTGATTGGCAGGCGCAAAAGCGCGGGGAGAGTATAAATATGAGTACGGACAGATATGTCAGCCCTTTGTCGGAGAGGTATGCCAGCAAAGAAATGCAGTATATTTTTTCTCCGGATATGAAATTTAAAACCTGGCGGCGGCTGTGGATTGCCCTGGCGGAAACGGAGATGGAGTTAGGTCTTTCCCAGGAGGGAAGGCCGGTGATCACCAGGGAGCAGATTGAGGAGCTCAGGGCACATGCCGATGACATCAATTATGAGGTGGCCCTTGCAAGGGAAAAGGAAGTGCGCCATGACGTGATGAGCCATGTGTACGCTTATGGGCAGCAGTGCCCTAAGGCTGCGGGGATTATTCATTTGGGAGCCACAAGCTGCTATGTGGGCGACAATACAGATGTGATTGTGATGAAAAAGGCCCTTCTTCTGGTCAGGAAAAAACTGCTGAATGTGTTAAATGAGCTGGCTTTATTTGCAGAGAAATACAAAGCCCAGCCGACCCTTGCCTTTACCCATTTCCAGCCGGCCCAGCCCACCACGGTGGGGAAAAGGGCAACCCTTTGGATGCAGGAATTTTTGATGGATCTGGAGGATTTGGATTACGTGCTCTCGGGACTGAAGCTTTTGGGCTCAAAGGGGACCACGGGAACCCAGGCCTCTTTCTTAGAGCTTTTCGAGGGGGATCAGGAGACCATCGACAAGATTGACCCCATGATTGCAGAGAAGATGGGCTTTGAAGCCTGCTATCCGGTATCCGGCCAGACTTATTCGCGCAAGGTGGATACCCGGGTGGCAAACGTGCTGGCGGGGATCGCCGCCAGCGCCCATAAGATGTCCAATGATATTCGGCTTTTGCAGCATTTGAAGGAGGTGGAGGAGCCCTTTGAGAAAAAGCAGATCGGCTCCTCGGCCATGGCGTACAAGAGAAACCCCATGAGAAGTGAGCGGATCGCCTCTCTTTCCCGCTATGTGATGATTGACGCCCTTAATCCCGCCATCACCTCTGCAACCCAGTGGTTTGAGAGGACACTGGATGACTCCGCCAATAAGCGGCTCTCCATTGCGGAGGGATTTCTTGCGGTAGACGGGATTCTTGATCTGTGCCTGAACGTGGTGGACGGCCTGGTGGTATATCCCAAGGTGATCGAAAAGCATATGATGAGCGAGCTGCCCTTTATGGCCACGGAAAATATTATGATGGATGCGGTGAAGGCCGGGGGCAACCGTCAGGAGCTTCATGAGAGGATCCGGGAGCTGTCCATGGAAGCCGGAAAGAATGTGAAGGAGAAGGGGCTGGAAAATAATCTTCTGGAGCTGATCGCCCAGGATCCTGCGTTCCCCATGTCTTTGGAGGAGCTGCAAAAATCCATGGAGCCTTCCAGGTATGTGGGCAGAAGCCAGCGGCAGGTGGAGGCCTTTCTGGCACAGGTGTCGGGGCCTGTGCTGGAAGAAAATAAGGAGCTGCTGGGCGTAAAGGCAGAGATTCATGTGTAGAAAAAAGCGGGTAAATGACGAAAGGGAGACTGGCCCTGGCCTGTTGTTTGAAAGAGTATAGACGGAATGGAGGTAAGAGATGGGCGGTTTTTTTGGAGCTGCGTTAAAAAAGGATTGTGTGTTTGATTTGTTCTTCGGCACGGATTATCATTCCCACCTGGGGACGAGAAGAGCCGGTATGGCGGTTTACAGCGATGAAAAGGGTTTTGACCGGGCAATTCACAATATTGAAAATGCACCCTTTCGGACAAAGTTTGATAAGGATGTGAACAAGATGGAGGGGAATCTTGGGATCGGATGCATTTCTGATTACGAGCCCCAGCCTCTTTTGGTGCGTTCCCATCACGGTACATTTGCGATTTCCACGGTAGGCAAGATCAATAATATGCAGCAGATCGTGGATGAGATTTTTCATACGGGGCATACCCACTTTCTGGAGATGAGCGGAGGCGATATTAACGCTACGGAGCTTGTGGCCGCCATCATCAACCAGAAGGAAAACCTGATTGACGGGATTACCTATGCCCAGGAGCTGATCAAGGGCTCTATGACGATTATGATGCTGACCCCAAAGGGAATTTATGTGGCCAGGGATAAGATGGGAAGAACGCCCGTATCCATCGGAAAAAAAGAAGACGGGTACTGTATCTGTTTTGAGAGCTTTGCCTGTTTGAACCTAGGATATGTTCAGGAGCGCGAGCTGGGGCCGGGCGAGGTGGCGGTGGTGACGCCGGAGGAGGTGCGTACGCTGGTAAAGCCCGGAAAGGATATGAAAATCTGTACCTTTCTCTGGGTCTACTATGGCTATCCCTCCTCCTCCTACGAGGGGATCAGCGTGGAAAAGATGCGCTATAACTGCGGCGCCCTCCTTGCCAGAAGAGATAATGTATCTCCGGATAACGTGGCCGGAGTGCCGGATTCCGGCACGGCCCATGCAGTGGGATACTCCAATGAATCGGGGATTCCCTTTTCCCGTCCTTTTGTAAAATATACGCCTACCTGGCCCCGTTCCTTTATGCCTACCATACAGAGCAAGAGAAATCTGATTGCCAAGATGAAGCTGATCCCTGTCCACGATCTGATTCAGGATAAGAGCCTGCTTCTTATTGACGATTCGATCGTACGGGGAACCCAGCTTCGGGAGACCACGGAATTCCTTTACCAGAGCGGGGCAAAGGAGGTACATATCCGGCCCGCATGCCCCCCTCTTTTGTACGGATGCAAATATCTGAACTTTTCCCGCGCCACCTCGGATATGGATCTGATCACCAGGCGAATCATCAAAGAGCTTGAGGGAGAGGGCAAATATGTGAACCTGAGCGCCTACTCCAACCCGGAAACGCCGGAGTATCAGGAGATGGTAAGGAGGATTGGCGAGCAGCTTAATTTTACCTCCCTGCGCTATCACAGGCTGGATGATATGATGGAATCCGTGGGGATCGAAAAAGAAAAGCTCTGTACTTATTGCTGGGACGGGAGAGAATAAAGATGAGCAGATAAGATAGAACTATCATATTTTGTTAATAGCAGGAGAAACTAATGATAAAAAAGAAGGGGAAGCAAAAATATTTTCTTTATTTGATGCGTAATCAGAAGAAAATACTCAGGGCCTGGCAAAGGCGCTATAAGAAAGGAGCTAATTCGAAAGCAGCTTCCGGTTCTCGGGAAGAAAATTTCCTTGGCAGCGACTATATTAGCGTCATCAGACATTTAGACCACAAAAACTTTGCGATACCTAATTTTTTCCCTAAAAAGGAAGAAACAATTCATATACCTGAAGTTTTCTCCATATCTGAAAATGCAGAAAATGTTATAAAGCTGTTAAGAAAAGTTTATACAATCATAAGATGCCCCAAAACCAGAGAGCTTTTTTTTGATCACGCAAATTGCAGTAATCTAGGATTGTCCGCAAGTACTATTATGGATATTATTGTTTTGGCCGGCTGTAAATACCGTGGCAAACAAGGTTCTGTTTTGAGCCTGCAGGGTCACTTGCCTCATAACGGTACTGTCAGAGATATTCTGTTGGCAAGCGGCTTACCATATCATTTACATGCAGAAGGAGGATTATCTTTTGACGAAAAGCATGTGGAGCGTTTTAAAACCATAAAAGGGCGACACGGTAAATATGTAAATCGGGCGGATGAAACTTCAACAAAGTTAATGCTATATTTTAACCGATGCCTAAGAACCCAAAGCATGGAATTGAATGAAGAAGGAAAAAGACTGTTAAGCAGAATTTTAGGAGAGGTAATCAGCAATTGTGAAATTCATGGCGGAGAAACAGCTACCTGGTATACCCAGGGACATTATCAGATGAAAGATAATAATGCTTTTGGGGAGATGCAAATGCTTTTCTTAACCTTAGGCGACACGATTTACGAAGGTCTCCAAAATAATTCCAGCAGGGAAACAGGCCGAAAATTGAGGCATATACTGAATCAACAGCGAAAAAATATGAATCCTGATTGGGATAAGGAAATGATTTTTACCGTTTTTGCCCTTCAAGAGGGAATAAGCCGGTTAAGGGACGAAAGTATTGAGGGGTATGAAGGACGTGGCTCTGGAACGGTCAGCATGATAGAGATGTTTAATGACATTGGCAGATGTGAAAATGGCCTGACCCCTCAGATGACTATCGTTTCCGGAAAAACACTTATAAAATTTACCGATAAATATAAAATGGAAGAGAAAGAATTTAATGATGATATTGCTTTTGGGTCTGGCATCAAAAGAATAATTGCTTTTAACAGCAATAATGATATATATTCACCTCCCGATACCGGCAGCGTTATTAAAATGTCCGAATATTTTCCCGGCACTGTTATATCATTAAAATTTTATCTGGATAGCCGTTATATTACCAGTAAAAAGAATTAATCTTGCCTTACATTCATGCAGTTTTATCTATATGAAAGGAGCAAAATTATTAAAATGGCCAACAAGATTGATATTAAAATAACTAAATACCGCGCCGATGGTGCTAAGATTTTTACAGGAAGGGACAACGGTATAAAGGCGCGCGAAGAGTTAAATCTAAACCGTTTTGATAAGGAAAACGGGATAATACGTATTTTGATTCCTTCCGATACCTGGGGAATTAATCCCTCTTTCTTTGGCGGTTTATTTGAAAGCAGTATTAAAGAGTTAGGCAGTGATTTCCGAAATAAATACATGTTTTGCTACTCAAATGGCGATACGATTAGTGAGAGCTTGAACAGAGATATTGAGGATGACATTAACTATATAGTCAGAAACATAAGAGTGACGAAATGAATTGGACAGTTATTGGAGAGGTATCAAATCTGATTACTGCGGCTTTGGCTGCTTTCAGTATTTTTATAACAATTCAAGAGCAAAGAAGGGCACGGACGAATCAAAAAAGGCAAACCATTACAGAACAAAATTTAAATTGGTATAATGAGGTTGTTCTAAATGATGTTGTTAAAAATCTGTCTCTTTTTATAAACGAGGCTGAAAATATAATAGACAAGTGTAAAGATTTAAGCAAGAGCGGCTTATTTGTTACGGAACTTGAAAATGCTTATGATAAAATTAAAGATAACTTTAGGTCTCTTAGCTCGAAAATTTATATATTAATTATATTTGACAAAGCACTGTACCAAGACTGCGATGATTCTCTACAACAGATCTTTGAACTTTATTCCGAAACAATCAACGAGGCGGCTGCAAAAAAAATTTTGTTGAAAAGACGGAACATACAGGAAGAATATATCAAAATAATCGAAAAATTATATAGTTACAAAAGCAATTTTATAAATGAATCTTCTTAATCAGCTTCTAATGATTCCCATTTGATTATTGAGAAACACAAGCCATAATCAAATGGGGATCCATTGATAATATTCTTTTTATGAGGAATTGTGAATGCTGAAAAATATACTTTCTATTTTTAACATAATGATGTATAATGCCGTATAGACATTTCGGATGACAAGTCGTAATAAATTCCCAAAAGAAAATATTAGGTTTGGATTGATGATTGATTTTGAAAATAAATGAATGGAGGATTATATGAAAGAAAAATATGAGTCTTTAGCGCTTGCAGATCTCAAAGGGATTGCGAAAGCCAGGGGACTAAAGGGTACATCGTCGATGAAGAAGGCGGAGCTGATTGAGCTGATGCTGGCGGAGGATGAGAAGGATAAGGCGGAAGAAAAAAGCACACAGTCCAAATCAATATCTTCGGCTGTCAGAGAGGGAGCTGCCAAAACAGGCAGGAAAGAGGAGGCAGCAAAGGCGGAGAGCAGGCCGGAGCATGGGGAAAAACCTCTGCGGGCGGAGAAAACCGGAGCGGAGAGAAAAAGCGACAAGACAGGGGCGGAACGCCCGGAAAACCGGACGGCACGCGGCGAGAGGAGCGAACAGCGCACGGATTATAAGCCGGAGCGCGGGGAGAGGATGGATAAATCAGAGCGCCCGGACAGGACAGGGCAGGCAGAGAACCGGACGGAGCGTCCGGGCCAGGAGCGGATGGAGTATAGGACAGAACGTCCGGAAGGCCGGGTAGAGGAGCCCAGGGCCGAAGATGAAAGATTTCCTGCAGAGCTTGACAGCGGAATTGCAGCCCATGGTATTTTGGAAGTGATGCCGGACGGCTACGGCTTTATCCGGTGCGAGAATTATCTGCCGGGGGATCACGACGTATATGTGGCCCCCAGCCAGATTCGCCGCTTCGGGCTTAAGACAGGGGATGTGTTAGAGGGCAATACCAGGGTACGCACCCAGGGCGAGAAGTTTGCAGCTCTTTTGTATGTGAAATCCATCAACGGATATTTGCCGGAGGTGGCGGCGAAAAGATGTAATTTTGAGGATATGACGCCTGTCTTCCCCAACGAAAGACTGCATCTGGAAATGCCCGGAGCCAGTGTGGCCATGAGGATTATGGATCTGATCAGCCCGGTAGGAAAGGGGCAGAGAGGGATGATTGTATCTCCGCCCAAGGCAGGTAAGACCACCCTTTTAAAGGATGTGGCCAAATCCGTGAAGCGCAATGCCCCGGAGGTGCATTTGATCATCCTGCTGATCGACGAGCGTCCTGAGGAGGTTACGGATATTAAGGAGGCTATCGAGGGGCCGAATGTGGAGGTGATTTATTCCACCTTTGACGAACTGCCGGAGCACCATAAACGGGTTTCAGAGATGGTAATCGAGAGGGGAAAGCGCCTTGTAGAGCACAAAAAGGATGTGATGATCCTGATCGACAGCATTACAAGACTGACAAGGGCTTATAACCAGACGGTTCCCCCCAGCGGACGTACACTTTCCGGCGGTCTGGATCCGGCGGCATTACATATGCCCAAACGGTTCTTCGGCGCGGCAAGGAACATGAGAGGGGGCGGTTCCCTGACCATTCTGGCAACGGCATTGGTGGACACGGGAAGCAAGATGGACGACGTGGTTTATGAGGAGTTTAAGGGAACGGGCAATATGGAGCTGGTGCTTGACCGCAAGCTTTCGGAGCGAAGAGTGTTCCCGGCCATTGACATCCCCAAGTCAGGAACCCGCAGAGAGGATCTGCTTCTTTTGCCGGATGAGCTGGAGGCCATCAATATCATGAGAAAAGCCTTGAACGGAATGAAATCTGAGGAAGCGGTGGACAAGATTCTGGATATGTTTGCCCGTACCAGAAACAATCACGAATTCGTAAATATGGTGAAAAAAATAAAATGGTTCTAAAAAGTGCTTGCAACATAGGATAAGCTATGGTACAATGAGAAAGCTGTTTTAGGGAAGTTTGTTTAAAAAATAATAAAGTTTAAATAGAGAGGTGATAGTATGAAAGAAGGAATCCATCCTGAATTTTATCAGGCAACAGTAACCTGCAACTGTGGCAATACATTTGTGACAGGCTCCACCAAGAAAGACATTCACGTTGAAGTTTGCTCCAAGTGCCATTCGTTCTACACAGGCCAGCAGAAGGCGGCCAGAGCTGATGGACGCATTGATAAGTTCAACAGGAAGTACGGCGTAGCAAGCAAATAGGCAGTGCAAAAAAAGGTTGGGATGATGCATCTCAACCTTATTTTACTATCAGCTTTGAGAAGCCCGGATGCGGACCTTTGCAGAAGGAACGCAAAAGGAAACAGATCGTTGGAGAATAGATTGTATGGGAAGAAAAAGAAGAGGTTCAGGCTATTCAGGGATTGGCGGCCAGGCGGTTTTAGAGGGCGTCATGATGAAGAACAAGGACGATTATGCGGTGGCAGTCAGAAAGCCCAACGGAGAAATTGAGGTGGAGGTAGATGTTTTCCGCGGGTACATGCACGGAAGCTGGATGAGACAGACGCCTTTTATCAGAGGCGTGTTTAATTTCATAGATTCCCTGCGTCTGGGAATGAAGACGCTGAATTTTTCCGCTTCCTTCTATGAGGAAGAGGATGTGAAGGAAACCGGACTGGACAAGGCGGTTGACCGGCTTTCGGGCGGCAAGGGGGAGCGCATTATGATGGGGGTTACCACCGCCGTTTCCATTGTGCTGGCAGTGGGGATTTTTATTTTACTGCCCTATTTTTTGTCCTCCCTGCTTTCCGATTATGTAAGGAACGCTTCTCTTCTGGCCATTGCCGAGGGAGTGATCCGAATTGTAATTTTCCTTCTCTATGTGGTGGGAATCAGCCTCATGAAGGACATCCGCAGGCTCTACCAGTATCATGGGGCAGAGCATAAATGCATTAACTGCATTGAAAGGGGCCGGCCCCTTACGGTAAAAAATGTGATGCGGAGCTCCCGGTATCACAAACGGTGCGGAACCAGCTTTATGTTTTTTGTGATGTTTGTGAGCATTATTCTGTTTTTCTTTATCCGGGTGCCGAATCCGGTGATGAAGGTGGCAGTGAGAATATTGCTGATTCCCGTAATTGCCGGCATTTCTTACGAGATCATCCGTCTGGCGGGAAGAAGCGACAATATTCTGGTGCAGATTCTTTCTCTGCCCGGCGCGCTTTTGCAGAGGCTGACCACCAAGGAACCGGACGAGGGCATGGTGGAGGTGGCCATGAAGTCAGTGGAGGCTGTGTTTGACTGGAGGGCCTATCTGAGAGAAAATTTTGATTATGAGCCGGAAGGGGAGGCTGAGGATTCGTCTGCCGCGCGGAAATGAGAAAATGAACTACAGAGAGCTTTATGACTTTGGAAGACAAAAACTGAAGGAAGCGGGGATTGCAGAGGCGGATCTGGATGCAAGGCTGCTTCTGGAAGAGGTCTGCGCTACAGACAGAAATGATTTGCTGGTACACGCAGAGCGCCCTGTGACGAAAGAGCAGCAGAGTGTTTTTTCCGATTATATACAAAAGCGCAGAAGCCGTATCCCTTTACAGCATATCCTGGGCTATCAGGAGTTTATGGGACTGCGCTTTGGGGTGACGGGGGACGTGCTTGTTCCGAGGCAGGACACGGAGACTCTGGTGGAAGAGGTTATGCGGGAGCTTCAGGATGGCTTGCGGATTCTGGATTTGTGTACCGGATCAGGCTGTATTTTATTAAGCCTTCTTCGCTATTCCAACCATTGTAAGGGGACCGGCTGCGATGTGTCAGAGCAGGCTCTTGAGGTAGCCAGAAGCAATGCCAAAGCCCTTGGTCTGGAAGCGGAGTTTATCAGGAGCGATTTGTTTGAAAATATTACAGGAAAATATGACGTGATTGTATCCAATCCGCCCTATATTCCCACCGGGGAGATTGAGGGGCTGATGGAGGAGGTCAGGGATCATGACCCTTTGCTGGCCTTGGACGGAGGGGCGGACGGACTTGATTTTTACCGGAAAATCATCGCCCGTGCCGGAGACTATCTTTCCTGCGGCGGCAGGCTGTATTTTGAAATCGGATGCAGCCAGGCAGGCGCTGTCAGTGAGCTTATGAGAGCGGCAGGCTATCAGGAGGTGAAGGTCTTGCAGGATTTGTCCGGCCTTGACCGGGTTGTGGCCGGGGCGGTCAGGTAACAACGAAGGGCGGCTGATATTGGCGCTGCCTTTAGGAGGAAAGAAAAGTGTTTGATAAACTGGAAGATTTATTAATCCGATTTGAAGAAATTATGAGTGAGCTAAATGAGCCCTCCGTGACGGGAAACCAGGAGCGGTTTCGCCGGCTGATGAAGGAGCAGAGCGACTTGACGCCCATCGTGGAGGCCTATAAGGAATACAAAAAGTGCGGGCAGGATGCGGCGGACTCTCTCGCCATGCTGGAGGAGGAGTCTGACGAGGACATGCGGGAAATGCTTAAGGAAGAGCTGTCCTTGGCCAAAAAGCGGATTGAAGAGCTGGAGGAGGAGTTAAAGATTCTCCTTTTGCCGAAAGATCCCAATGACGAGAAGAATGTAATTGTGGAGATCCGGGCAGGGGCCGGCGGGGACGAGGCAGCCCTGTTTGCGGCGGAGGTTTACCGCCTTTATGTACACTATGCGGAGAGCCAGCGGTGGAAGGTGGAGACCATGAATGTGGACGAAATCGGCATCGGCGGCATGAAGGAGGTCAACTTCATGATTTCCGGCCAGGGGGCATACTCCAGGCTGAAATATGAAAGCGGCGTACACCGGGTACAGCGGGTGCCGGAAACCGAGTCCGGCGGACGGATCCATACCTCCACCATCAGTGTGGCGGTTATGCCGGAGGTGGATGAGGATATTGACATTGTGATTGAGGATAAGGACATCCGGATTGATGTGATGCGGGCTTCCGGAAACGGCGGCCAGTGCGTCAATACCACGGACTCCGCAGTGCGGCTCACCCACTATCCTACCGGGATTGTGGTCTACAGCCAGACGGAGAAGTCCCAGCTTCAGAACAAGGCCAAGGCCTTTGCCCTGCTTAAGGCCAAGCTCTATGATATGGAGCAGCAGCAGCGGCACGATGCGGAGGCGGAGCTTCGCAGAAGCCAGATCGGCACCGGAGACCGCTCGGAGAAAATCCGCACCTACAATTTCCCCCAGGGCCGGGTGACGGATCACCGGATCGGCCTTACTCTGTATAAGCTGGATAAGGTGATGAACGGCGATATTCAGGAGATTATCGACGCCTGTATTGCAGCCGATCAGGCGGCCAAGCTGTTGAAGATGGGAGAGAGCTGAAAGTATAGCCTGTATGGAAGAGGCTTTGCAATAAAGACAGAAGAATGGAATATCCTATATTGGCGCAGAGCCGGTATAGGATATTTTTTAAATTGGTGTATCCTTTTCGCCGCTTTTGTAATCTAATCAGTATAACACGTGTTAAAAATCACTGCGCTACGGGCACCGGGCGCCATACAAAGGTGCTGCAGAAAACGCTATGCCGCTGCAGGGGCATAAGCAAAGCAGAGGAAATGAAGGTGAAAACACAATGAAGAATACAGTAAGCATGAAATTGGTGGAGCGGGCCGCAAAAGGAAATAAAGAGGCTTTTGGGGAACTGATTATCATGCATCAGGAATACCTGTACAGACTGGCGTATATGTATACGAAAAATGAGCAGGATGCCTTGGATGCAGTGCAGGAATGCACCATGCGCGCAATGATCTCCATGGATAAGCTTCGGGAGCCGGCGTATTTTAAGACATGGATTACACGCATACTGATTAACAGCATTTATCTGGAACGGAAGAAAAGAGGAAAGAACAGTCCTTTTGAGGAATGCAGCGAGGCGGCCCCCATGGAGAGCGTCTCCATAGAGGAGCGGACAGACCTTTATGATGCCATTGATCTGCTCCCGCCCGCCTATAAGACGGTGGTGATCCTGCAGTATTTCCAGGGGATGAAGGTGAAAGACATTGCACAGGTGATGAACATACCTGTGGGAAGTGTGAAGGCATACTTATCCAGGGCGCGTAAAATTCTCAGAAACCAGCTAGAGGATAAAGAAGATGAGAATATGAGGGGTATATCGTGAAAAAAGCAGTAATTCGGCGTAGAGCGATACGGGAAAGGAGCCGGGATGGAGAGAATGAAAAGGGAAAGATTTAATGAAATCGTCATACCTGAAAATTTGTCAGAGTATGTGCATAAGGGAATACAGGAGGGAGAAAAATTATATATGAGAGAAAAAAGGAAGAAGACGATAAAACGCTTTAGCGCTGTTGCGGCTGCGGTCTTTGTGTTTGCATGTGCGGGGATTTTTGCCGCGCAGCCTGCTCTGGCGTCCAACATACCGGTGATTCGGGATATTTTTAAACTGCTTCAGGGAGATTACTCCTACCAGGGGGATTTGGATTCTGTCGCCCAGAAGCTTGAGGATTCAGGGGCGGCAGATCCTCAAATGTCAGAGGAGGATTCATCCGCGGCGGATGGAAAGGAGGCTGAAAGCGTCCGGGCAGATTCGGATTACACCAGGACAGTGAACGGCGTTACGGTATCTGTCTCCGAGACCTATTGCTCCGTGGAGGCAATTTACCTCTCACTTCTGATTACCAGTGAGGAAGCCTTTCCTGACACGATGACAAACATGGAGGGAAAGCCGCTCCTTATCCTGAAGGGGACTGCCGATTATTCCTTCAGACCTTCCGGAATGGGGGAGGCTGAGGGATATGGAACCGGCGCGGTGGGCTCCCTGGAGGGCGCCTTTATGAATGACCACACTTATGCAGGGATTTACCGGATTGATATTTTGGATGTAGTGGGAAATGATGATGCTTTAAAGGAAACATACCGGGCTCTGGAGAGCTTTGACATGGAGCTGACGATTGAGCAGATCATAGGGGATAAGGCGGAGCAGGAACAGCTTGATTTACAGGGGAAGACCCCGCAGGAGCTGGATGCCATGACAGAGGAGGAATGGAAAGCCTATATGAATGAGATTACGCCGGCAGAGCGAAACCAGTTCCCCAATCAATATGAACATTGGTGGTTTGATGGGCCTTTTCAATTTGATCTTCACATCGAAGCCGACAAGGAGAACACCCAGGTTGTGACGGTGGATGAGGTCAATGATACCGGTGCAGGGCTCTACCAGGTGGTCAGGACAAAATTTGAAATTACTGTAAAAGAAAAATGCAGCGAAGAACGGGCGAAAAGCGGCGTATTTATCGTGGTACTGGATGCCCAGGGAAAACTTTTGCCCAGTGGAAGCAGTTCCTATGCCGACACCTATGCCATTAACGGCAGGGATGTTTCCAGGGTATATGTGTATGCCTGTGATTATACGGAATATATGGACGAGCTCAAGGGATACCGTGACAGCACGGACTTTAAACAGATTTTGGACGAGAGGGCATTATACAAAAAAGAGATCGTATTCTAGGCTGATTTTTACAGGGCGGCTTTCGGGCCGCCCTGCAAGACTTTCATGATCAAAAAAAGTACTTGAAGAAGCCCGCGCTTTTTTATACTATAGTATCAGAGCAATTCATGTCTGACGGATGAATGATGGGACACGAAAACTTTATCTGCCGTGTTCCATCATGGCATTAAGAGAAAAAAGCATGGCATGATGCAGATAGGAGAAGGAGTATGATGAGGAAGCAGCTTGCACTTTTTTTGCAAAACTATGAGGAAGAAATTAGGAGTTCGGCCAAAGAGCTTCTGCCGAAAGAGATGCCGGTTTTGACGGAAGAACTGTTTGGGTTGTATGAAACCACAGGAAACCGGCTAAAGTATGAGGAGGTATACTTTACAAGGCGTAAAATGCTGGCGGTTCTGGGCATGAGGGCGATCCTGGGATTGGAGGAGCAGTGGGAGGAAAAGCAGGCTTACATACAGAAGCTTGAAGATGTGATCCTGGATATTTGCCGGGAAGAAACCTGGGCTCTGCCTGCCCATGTCAACCGGGCAGAGAATCCCCAGTGGAGGGTGACGGTGGATCTGTTTGCCACAGAGACAGCCCAGACCCTTTCCGAGCTGATGGTATTTTTGAAGGGGACAATCTCTGTCCGGGTATGGGACAAGATGCTGGAGAATATTGAGGAAAGAATTTTCCGGCCTTACTTTACCTCAGAAGTGCCCTATAAACATAAGTCCTGGGAGTGTGGGTCAAATAACTGGAACGCGGTGTGTGCAGGGAGTATCGGAAGCGCCTGCCTGCATTTGATGAAGGAAGAGCCGGAGCGGCTCAAAGCCAGCCTTTCCCGTATCATCAATTCTCTGACCTACTATATTAACGGCTTTGCCGAGGACGGAGCCTGTATGGAGGGGCTTGCCTATTATTATTACGGCATGACTTATTTTACCAATTTTGCCCAGGAGCTTTACGACGCCACGCAGGGAGAGACGGACCTTTTCTGCGGAAAATGGGGTGAATTTGAAGGGGGAGAGGACCGTCGTTATCAGATTGCCCATTTCCCTGTGAAATGCTTTTTCCCGGACGGCAAGTGCCTGAGCTTTTCGGACGGAGATACAGAAGGCTGGTTCAGGGTTGGCGTAAGCAGTGTGCTGGCAATGCATTACAAAAAGCCGGGGATGACAGAGGATGCCCTGGCCCATGCCTTATTCCCGGATATGAGCAAGGCCGGCGCGCTTCATTCCGATAACTGTTACCGGTTTGCCGCGTTGAAAATGGATTTGATTCAGACAAGAAGATTTCTTGCATTGCTGGAAGCTTCTGATCAGGAGGAAGGCGCTTGCCAGAGGCCCAAAGCCTTTGTTCTGCCCTCGGCGCAATGGTATATCGCCCACTCTGACGCAGGGGTAAGCTTTGCCTGCAAGGGGGGACACAATGACGAGCCCCACAACCACAATGACGTAGGGCATTTTATCTATGAGGGGAAAGGGGAAATGTTCCTGACGGATTTGGGAGCGGGAGAGTACACCAAGGATTATTTCAGTGAAAAGCGGTATGAGATTCTCTGCAATAACTCCTTTGGACACAGCGTGCCTGTGATCGGCAAAAAGGGCCAGGGAACCGGTAAGGAGTATGGATGCAGTCAGTTTTTGGCTGATTTGGACGGCAGTGTAAGAATAGAAATGCATGACGCTTACCCGCAGGGGCTTTTGGACGAGCTGCACAGAGAGTTTCACTTTGATATAGAGACAGGTAAGCTTCTGGTCAAGGATTGCTTTAGGTTTGATCAGGCCAGGGGGCAGGAGGTGAGCGAAAATCTGATCACCCAGATCCGGCCTGTTGTAGAGGGAAATACAGTATTGCTAAAAACCGAAAAGGGAACCTGCCGGGTGGAGGTTGGCGCTCTGGAAGGGAGCATCGAGGTCAGGGAATACGACCACAGCAACCATCAGGGAGTGACGGAAAAGGTGTATGGCATTCAGTGGCAGGCGGCCCTGGCAGAAGGAAAGGGGCAGTGCAGCTTCTGCGTAGCCACAGAGTGGAAATAAGTAAAAGCATACCTGTTTGATCGAAAAGTACACACCTTTGTGCCCCCCGAAATAAGAGGCGCCCCCTTATTTTTCTTTCAGCATCCTGGTGGACTGGTTTACCATCAGTGCAGGCTGCAGGACAATTTGCTCCCGGTCCGGCTTTTTTTCCCCGGAGAGAGCCTGCTGCAGAAGCAGCGCCGCCTCTCTTCCCATATCAAAGGAATTTTGTTCCAGATAGGTAAAGAAGTTGCCGGAGGGCTGTCTGAAGAAGTTGGGGTGGTCAAAACACAAAACAGAAAGGCTTTCGGGAATTTTAATGCCGCTTTCGGTGCAGATTTGATAAAGCATCAGGGCGGCATTTGAATTGGAGGCAATGACGGCGGTGATGGCCCCCTCCTTGACCTGCCGCAGGAAATCCTTCTGTGTGGAGGGAGCGGAATCCGCCAGAAAAAAGCCTTCATAGAAAATACCTGGCAGCCCGTGGGAGGCCATAATGTTCAGATAGCTGTCGCAGCGCAGACGGGTGACCTGTTCCCGGAAGGAGGTACAGGCAATGAAGGCAATTTTCCTGTGTCCCAGAGAAATCAGGTGTGAGATCCCCAGTTCACATCCCCTGCTGTTGTCGCAGGTGACGGACATGCAGTGGATGCCGGGAAAGGTGCGGTCCATGAGAACCAGAGGGTATTTGTTTAAGGCCATCTGCAGAATGGTGTCGCTGTAAAATTCAAAATCCACAGGATAAATCAGGATGCCGTCATAGCCGCTCTGCAAAAAGTAATTCAGGGCGTATTCCTCCTGCCGCCGGTCAAAGCTGTGGGCAATGGTGACGAAATAGGAGGGAAAACAAAGGGTGTCCATAATTCCCCGGATGATATTGCTGGAGTGATAGTCGTAGTAATCGGGAATGATTACGCCGACCTTGGGGGGAAGATTTTGGCTTTTGCCCTGGTCAGTCCGGAAGGTGAGATGCTCCCCGGGAGAAAGATGGCTTCCTAAGGGATTGACGAAGGATCCCTTTCCCTGAATGCGGTGGATATAGCCGTTTAAAGAAAGCTCTGTAAGCGCTTTGGTGGCTGTGGTGCGGCTGACCTTCCAGGTGTGGATCAGCTCCTGCTCGCTGGGCACCCGCTCCCCCTCCCCATAAGCGCCGGACTGGATTTTTGAAATGATGTCGTTTTGAATCAGCTCATACATAGGACGTGTTTTATCACCTGACATTTTGGGCTTGCTCCTTACAGAAAATTAAAATAGTGATCTGTTTTTTACTTTACAGGAAAAGCGCAGAAAAGTAAACAGGGGATTCCTTAACTTGATATGAAGTTGATATGTTGACTTTTCCTTTTGCGTTTTTATAATGGAATCATAACAGCACAAATTGGTAAGTGCATAGCGCGGAAACGGAGGAAAAAATGAAACTGATGCATTCGGAATGGCAGGACAGGGTGAAACACTGGATACGCACCCTGAAGGATGATTTTTATGAGCCTTTGGGAGAGATTTCATGGGAGGCTTTTACCACCATGGAATATTTAACGCCCCAAAAGGCGCAGGAAGGGGATTTTGTCCGGGTAAATCCCGGCTTTACCTGGGGAAGGGAGTGGGAGTATGCCTGGTTTAGAGGCGGCATAACCCTTCCGGAGGAGGCGCAGGGCGAGCGGATTGTGATGGATTTAAAGCCGGACGGGGAGTCTGCCCTGTTTGTGAACGGGAAAGCCTTTGGAACTTACCGGGCTTCGTGGGTGTATGAACCCCATCACTTTATGGAGGATAATGTACTGAGTGTCTGCGGGAAGAGCGGAGAACATTTTGACCTTTTGATGGAAACCTATGGGGGACATTTTATACCCGAAGCCCCTACCGGAGGCTGCGCTACAGGGCCGGTTCTGCCCGGGGCCTACAGGGATCCGGCGGAGGAAGGAAAGAGAAGGGTCTTGGGGAAATGCACCTACGGTATCTGGAATGAGGAGGCTTATCAGCTCTACATGGATGTGTCAACTCTGAGTACCCTTCTTACCACCCTGGAGGAAAACTCTCTTCGGGCGGCCAAGATTGCAAAGGCGCTGCAGCAGTTTACCCTGATCGTGGATTTTGAGCAGCCAAAGGAGGGGAGGATTGCATCCTACAGAAAGGCCAGGACGGCGCTTCGTCCGGTAATGGAGGCAAAGAACGGTTCCACAGCGCCTGTGTTTTATGCGGTGGGAAATGCCCATCTGGACCTTGCCTGGCTCTGGCCTATGGCGGAGACCTACCGCAAGACAGAGAGAACCTTTGCGGCCCAGCTTCGGCTGATTGAGGAATACCCGGAATATAAGTTTATCCAGAGCCAGCCCGCTTCTTATGAAATGTGCAAACAATATTATCCTGAGCTTTTTGCCAGGATTAAGGAGGCTATAAAGGGCGGCCAGTGGATTGCAGACGGCGCCATGTGGGTGGAGCCTGACACCAATATGGCAAGCGGGGAGGCTTTGATCAGACAGCTTGTCCATGGAAAGCGTTACTATAAGGAAGAACTTGGCGTAGAGAGTGAGATTTTGTGGCTTCCTGATACGTTTGGGTACACGGCGGCTCTGCCTCAGATTTTAAAGGGCTGCGGCGTGAAGTATCTGGTGACCCAGAAGATTTTCTGGTCTTATAATGAAGGGGAACAGTTCCCCTATCATTACTTCACCTGGCAGGGAATGGACGGTTCTCAGATTGTATCCTTCCTTCCCACCAGCTACACCTACCGCACAGACCCTATAGAGGCCAACCGGATCTGGAAAGAGCGCACCCAGCTTCAGGATCTGGACGCTTTCCTCATGCCTTATGGCTACGGAGACGGGGGCGGCGGCCCGGCAAGGGATTATGTGGAGTATGCAAAGCGTCAGAAGGATTTGGAGGGCGGTGTTCAGGTGAAGATGGCTGGCCCGGCGGAATTCTTCCACGATATGGAGGAGCAGGGAGGCCCGGTGAACACTTATGTGGGTGAGCTCTACTTCAGCGCCCACAGAGGAACTTATACTGCCCAGGCTATGATTAAGCAGAACAACCGCTTAAGCGAGCTGGCCATGAGAGAAATGGAAATGTGGAGCTCACTGGCTATGGGAAAGGGGATGGAGTATGAGCTTTCCAGGGCGGATGCCCTCTGGAAAGAAGTGCTTTTGCACCAATTCCATGACATTCTTCCGGGCTCCAGTATTGCCCGGGTTTATGTGGAGGCGGAGAAAGCCCACAAAGAAATCCAGAAGGGGGCGGCTGAACTGAAGGAAAAGGCCTTTGCCGCCCTGACAGACCAGACAGACCGCCAGGCGGTGACAGTCTTTAACTCCTTAAGCTTTGAGCGGACCGTATTGGTGGAGCTTCCGGAGCGCTTCGGCAGCGGGGCAAAAACTCTGGAAGGGACATGGGTGCCGCTGCAGAAAACGCAGGAGGAAGAAAGGGGCAAGGACGGAAAACGGTCTGTGGTGAAAGCCCTGGTGAAGCTTCCCTCCTGCGGAGCAGTTTCCCTCATTCCGGCGGATGCCGGAATTGTTCGTGGGGATGCCGGAAATACTTCTGTGCAGGAAGCCGCCCTTTCAAGTGCCGCCCAGGTGACGGTTAAGAAGCAGGCGGAAGGCTTTGTGATGGAAAATAACCGGGTGAAGGCAGTGGTAAACGGCCGGGGGGAGGTAGTTTCCTTTGTGCTTAAGAGCTCGGGCAGGGAATTTGCCGCAGAGCCTATGAACCGTTTCCGTCTGTATAAGGATGTGCCCCGATTATTTGACGCCTGGGATATTGATTCTAATTACGTGGATCAGGAGATAGAGGCGTTTAAGGAAGTGAAGGTGGAAGCGGTTTCGGAAGGCTTAGAGGGCGTGCTGAAGGTGAGCGGACGGATCAGTAATTCCTCTCTTGTGCAGTACATTCGCCTGGAGGCGGAGGGCACAAGGCTTAACTTTGAGACACAGATCGACTGGAAGGAGCTGCACCGTCTGCTGAAAGCCTGTTTCCCGGTCAATGTTTACGCGGAAAACGGGATCAACGAAATTCAGTTTGGTTTCGTGGAGCGTCCGGCCCACCGTTCCAAGCCTTATGACAAGGATCGGTTTGAAGTGTGCAACCATCATTACAGCGCTTTTTGCGACGGGGCACATGGGGCGGCAGTGCTCAACGACAGTAAGTACGGCATCAGCATGAATGGGAATGCGCTGGAACTCAGCCTGCTGCGGGCGTCTGCATGTCCGGAAATGCAGGCGGACAACAGAGTACATCATTTTACCTATGGTTTTACCGCTTGGGAAGGCAGCTTTGGGGACAGTGATGTGGTAAGGCAGGGCTATGAGCTGAACGTGAAGCCTGAGATTTACGGGGGAGCTTTGGAGACATTCAGCGCGGCTGAGATTGATAAGGCCAATGTGATCCTGGATACCATGAAGCCTGCCGAGGATGGAAGCGGCGATGTGGTTCTGCGTCTGTATGAATCTAAAAAGGCGGCGGTTACGGCCAAGGTGAAGTGCGCTCTGGGCAGCAGGGCATATCTGTGCGATATGCTGGAAAATGTGAGGGAAGAAATTCCGGTGGAGAACGGAGAAATGACGCTGGACTTTGGGGCCTTTGAGGTTAAGACGGTCCGTTTGAAGAGATAGCGGACAGCGCTTTGCCGAATGTCCTTATGTAAAATAAGCCATAAGAGGGAGCCTTTCGGCTCCCTCTCATTTAAATAAGGATTTAAAAACTCCTGTTGGACTCTTTTATAAGGATAGAGTATAATAGAGGGAAAGCAGTCTGGGAGGCTGCAAAAGGGAGTAAACAGGAGACATCACAAAGAAAATTGAATGGGGGTTTCCTGTAAGAAGCGCGGCAGAAAGCGCGGAAATGAGGTGTAAGATGAAGACATTTAACGGAATTTTGTATGGAGGGGACTATAATCCCAATCAGTGGCCCAGAGAAATCTGGGAGGAAGATATGAGGATGTTTCGGAATGCCCACATCAACAGTGCTACAATCAATGTATTTTCATGGGCCAAAATCCAGCCGGCGGAGGATCGGTACGACTTTTCAGAGCTGGATGATATGATCGACATGCTCAGCAGGGAAAATTATGAGATTGTGCTGGCAACATCAACGGGAGCCCTTCCGGCCTGGATGGCGGCGAAATACCCGGAGGTAGAGCGGACCGATTATGAGGGAAGACATCACAAGTTCGGGCACAGGCATAATGCATGTCCAAATTCCCCCATCTTCCGCAAGTATTCTGCCGCCCTGGCAGGAAAACTGGGAGAGCGCTACGCCGGCAATCCCCAGGTAAAATGCTGGCATATCAGCAATGAGTATGGCGGAGAGTGTTACTGTGAAAATTGTGCCAAGGCTTTCCGGGTATGGCTTCAGAAGAAGTACGGCACTCTGGAAGAGTTGAATAAAGCCTGGAATATGGAATTCTGGGGGCATACCATTTATGACTGGGAGGAGATCGTGCTTCCCAATGCCCTGGGGGAGGGAATCGGTACCGAAAAGACGGCCTTTGCCGGGATTTCTATTGACTATAGAAGGTTCAATTCGGATTCCATGCTTGCCAATTTCATGGCGGAGAGGGATGCGATTAGGGAGTATGATAAGGAAACTCCCATCACTACGAATCTGATGGGTACCTACAAAGGATTGGACTACTTTAAGTGGGCGAAGGAGATGGATATTGTTTCCTGGGATAATTATCCCAGATATGACACGCCCTGGAGCCATACAGCCATGTGCCATGATCTGATGAGAGGGCTTAAGGATGCGCCCTTTATGCTGATGGAGCAGACCCCCAGCCAGCAGAACTGGCAGCCCTACAATTCCTTAAAACGTCCGGGACAGATGAGGGCGCAGAGCTATCAGACTCTGGCCCACGGTGCGGATACCATTCAGTTTTTCCAGCTCCGCCGCAGTGTGGGCGCCTGTGAGAAGTTTCATGGCGCGGTGATTGAGCATGTGGGTACGGAAAACACCAGGGTATTTAGGGAGGTGAAGCAGCTCGGGGAAGAGCTGGAGAAGCTGGGCGGCATCCTGCCGGGAAGCGTAAACGAGGCTCAGGTGGGAGTCGTGTTTGACTGGGACAACTACTGGGCATTGGAGTACACAAGCGGACCTTCCGTGGACCTGACTTATGTGAGCCATATCCATGAGTATTACAAATATTTTTATAACAGAAACATTGCCGTGAATATGATACCTGTTGACGCGGATTTCAATCAGTATAAGCTGATCGTGGCTCCGGTTCTGTATATGGTAAAGGAAGGGATGGCCCAGGCGCTGGAGGACTTTGTGGAAAAAGGCGGAACGTTGGTGCTCACCTATATGAGCGGCATCGTGGGGCAGTCCGACAATGTCCATCTGGGCGGTTATCCGGGGCCTCTTCGCAGGCTGGCCGGTGTGTGGGTGGAGGAAATCGACGCCCTTGCGCCGGAGCAGTTTAACCAGGTGATTATGGCCTCGGGAGAAAAGTGCCAATGCGGCCTTGTGTGCGAACTGATGCATTTGGAGGGAGCCGACAGCCTTGGAACCTATGGAGAAGATTTTTATAAAGGGATGCCAGCAGTGACCAGAAACAGCTTCGGAAAAGGTCATGTTTACTATGTGGGAACCCGTATGGAAGAGGCGGGGCTTGACAGCATCCTGGACAAGGCGGCGGCTGAGGCAGAGGTAGAAAGCATTGTTTCCGGCGGAGAAGGGCTGGAAATTGTCTGCCGGAAAACGAAAGAGGGCAAACAGCTATACTTTGTAATGAATTTTGGAGAGAAGGAGAGAGCGCTTCCTGCCTGCTTCGCCGGTCACAAGGATTTGATTACCGGTCAGAAGATGGAGGGGACTGCGCTGAAGAAGTATGATGTGTGCATCATAGAGGGATGACTCTCTCCTAAACAGACAACGGATGGGATGTCGGGCTCTGCCAGCCATCCTTATATGTAAGAAAAGGCAGGATCAGCGTTTGCACTGTTCCTGCCTTTTGAAGTGATGCGCCTTGCGGCGCAGGTTTATTTCACAGCATATGACAAATAGTTCGCTCCTTCTGTCCCTGGCTGCAGGCAAAGGCTTTAGAGCCGGGTATCCCACATGCCGCAGAAGCTGTCAATGGGATCTTTCCCCGTAAAGGCCCCGGGGCCTGCAAGAAGCTTCTCAACCAGGGCGTCCATGGTGTGGGGCCTGGAATCGTAAGCATTGATGTAGGTTCTCACGGTAGGCACATCTGCTAACATGGTAGGCGCATTGACGCTGATGCCGATGACCGGAAGCTCATGGACATACCAGGGGATTTCCCCGCCGCCCTTGGACATGCCAAAGGAAGGACGGCCCTCGGCCACATCAAACAGGGTGATAACCAGATCCTGATCTTCCTTAAAGCTTTCCACAGAGGTTTTACCGGCATGGTACATATCCATAAAGCTGACCTGCTTTCCGTCTCCCGCTGCTTTTTTGGCCTTGTCCAGGGGGCTTTCGTAGATAAAGGCGTCAAACCCCTTTTCGTTTAACTTTTCACACAGGACCTCTGCAGGAGTCTTAGAGCCTCCGCCGCCAAAAGCGAATTTCATCAGGGCGGTCATGGCGCTTTCGTGGCCCTTGACATAGACGATCATGATCTTTTTGTATTTTTCCGGGGTCAGGGGAAGTATATCTGCGTCCTTATATTTTACAAGGGTGATGGCGTCCCGGCTGATGGCGGCGGCAGTGTCCTGATATTCCTGCTTGCCGAGAACGGCGGCCAGGGCGTCGGGGCCGGGAACGATTTCATCTTTGGGCTTTTTGGTCAGGCCCATGTGAACTTTTAAGCCCAGGATACGGGTCAGGGCCTCTCTCATTCTCTCCTTGCTGATGGTTCCGTTTTGGTAAGCTTCCAGCATCCAGCCGAAATCCTCCGGTACATCGTTAAAGAACAGGAACATATCGCAGCCTGCATTGATGCTGGCGGCCACCATATCCTTGCGGGTCATACGGTTGGTCATGCCTACCATGTGGGTGGCGTCAGAGATCACTACGCCGTTAAAGCCTAATTCATCCCGCAGAAGGCCCGTCATGATTTCGGGACAGAGGGTTGCGGGAAGCATTTCATCGTCCGTAATGCCCGGCTTTACCTGGCGCATATACTTAGGCAGCATAATGTGCCCGCCCATGATGCCTTCCACGCCGCCGTCGATCAGGGACTTGTAAACCTTCCCGTAGGTTGCCATCCATTCCTCTTTGGTAAATTCATTGATGTTGGAGGACAAGTGGGCGTCCCGGAAATCCTGTCCGTTGCCGGGGAAGTGCTTTGCCACACTGGCATAGCCCGGAAGAGAATGGACGCCGTCCATATAGGCCTTGCTCATGAGGGCCACCCGTTCCACGTCGCTGCCGAAAGCCCGGGTCATGATCTCGGTGTTCTGCCAACTGTAATGAATGTCGCAGACCGGGGCAAAGGCCACATTGTTTCCCATAGAGGCGGCTTCCTCATTTGCCATCCGGCCCAGGTCATAGGCATACTGCACGTTTCCGGTTGCCCCGATTTTGATGCCGCTTCCGATATAAGTGCCGTCGGTTCCTGAGCCGTTGCCCCCGGATTCCGTGTTACAGGCTACCAAAAGCGGGATTTTGGCATTGGTCTGAAGGAGTCTTACCTGGGACTGCACCCGGTCTGATTTGATTCCGTTGTAACGGTATCCCCCAATATGATATTTCGTTACCAGTTCGATCAGAGCTTCCTCCGTAGCTGTTCCCCGGTTTTCAAAAAAGAGCTGTCCCACCTTTTCCTCATCCGACATATTGTCGATGGTCTCGTTTACCCATGCGATGTCCTCATCCGAGAGACAATAAGGCTTTGCTTTTAAATCCACCATAAATACCTTCTCCTTTCTGGTTTAGATTTCTGGCACAGTGTCCGGCTTCGATCCGGCACCTTTCTTTCATTTTAAAGGAAATGGAGGAGATTGGCAACCTATATAATTAGAGCCAAAATGCGTACTTTACAGCAAAATGGGCAAGGCTTATAATAAAGTAGCTTGGGAAATGAAGCAGAGACGGCAGGGAGTGTCTGCGTGGCATCCCCAAACTAAAAGCGTAAAACCGGTTTGAGTGCAAAAAGCCGCGCGGAAATGAGGCGAAAATGGTTCGGATTGCAGTGTGCGACGATAATCCGCCGGTGGCGGAGCAGATTAGGCAGATATGGGAAACAAAAGCGGGAGAATTCTGGAAGGAGATCCGGACGGAGGTTTTTTATGATGCGGAAAGCCTGATCAGGGCTGATCGGGAGGAAGCCTTTGACATCTATGTGCTGGATATTTGTATGCCCGGGATGGATGGCTTTCAGGCGGCAGAAAAAATCAGGAACAGAGGCGGCGGGCGGTATCTGATTTTTATTACCTCCCAGGATGAGCTTGTGTACCAGGTTTTTCCCTATGAACCCTTTGCTTTTATCCGAAAGCGTACGCCGGAGCTGATCAGCCGGGACATGGAGGAAACTATGAAGCGCCTCTGTGCCCGGTTTGTGCAGGAGGAAATCCTCATCCTTGAAGGCGCTTACCATATTAAGGAGCAGGTGCGTATAGGGGAAATCAGATATTTATGGAGTCAGAAAAATTATCTTTTGTATATGCTTATAAGCAACCGTCAGGTCAGGATACGGAAAACCATGGAGAAGGCTCAGGAGGAGCTGAGGGGAAAAGGATTTCTGAGGATCCATAAAAGCCTGCTTGTGAATATGGGACATCTTGTACAGATTGATTATAAAAGGAATTGTGTGGAAATGACAGGAGGAGAGTGGCTGGAAATCGGCACAAGCTATCGTAAGCAGATCGGCGGGCAGTATCTGGATTATATTCGCGGCGGAACGCTGTCCTGAGAAAGTGAGCTTGAAAGATGGTAACGGCAGATATGTATCTGAGAAAACTATTATTTGCAATATTGGCTCTGCCGGCGGCAGGGCCGGCAATACGGCAGGATTTTTTCGGTATTTGGGGAACCGGGATTGCTTTTCTGCTGGCCTTTAGCATGGGGGAGACGATGGAGGGAACCTTGCTTTCCATGGGAGTGGCCTTTCAGGAGGCGGCGCTTATGGCAGCGCTTTTTCCGGTGCTGCTGTTCTGGCGGCTGCAATCCTTTATCCGGGGCAGTCTCCTTGCGGGGGATGGATTGAGGAAAGAGCGGTGTGCCCTGCTAGGGGCGCTTAGCGCCTGTGCGGTATCCGCATGTATGACCGGGGTTTTTTGGAGGATGCCCTTGGAAAAAGGCTGGTACGGGCATGCTGCTGCTTTTTTCATATGCAGTTTCTTGTGTATGGCAGCTTTTTTGGTTTGCGGCCTTTTCAGGAAGCTTTCTTTATATGAGAGGGAAAGTCTGCGGATGGGAAAGCTGATACGGGAAGAGGAATACAGGCAGAGGCAAAAGCAGGAGATTTTAGCCGTAAGCGGGGAAGTAAGGAAGCTGCGGCATGACATGAAAAACAGTTGCCAGCTTTTGTACGGATTGTTGGAGCAGGGCAGGGTGGAGAAGGCCATGGATTATCTACGAAAGCAGACAAAGCATCTTCCTGATATTCCCCTTACAATCTATACCGGCAGTGAGGCTGTAAACACGCTTTTGAATCTGAAACAGGCACAGGGCAGGGAGCAGGAAATCCTCTTTACCACAAAGGTGACCACAGAGCTTGCAGGTATTTCGGAGTATGATGTGTGCTGTCTATTGGGCAATCTTCTGGACAATGCCATTGAGGCTGCCTGTCAATGTAAAGAAGAGGAAAGGCGAGTAGATTTCAGGCTTGGCGGGGATAGGAGGAAATGTCTGATTGAGGTTTCCAATTCCGTTGCAGGAGCGGTGCTCGAAAACGGAAGACTGCCGGCCACCACAAAGGAAGACGCCTGTAACCACGGGCTGGGATATTTGAGCATGGCGGATATTGTAGAAAAATATAACGGCAGCATGAAGTTCTCGGAAAAGGAGGGGGAGTTTTTAGCGGCTTTGATCCTTTTTAGAAAAATATAATGAATGATCTTTTTTGTCCCAGGAAAAGGGCGGTTATCCCGGGACACTTGCAGAAGGACCTGTATCCATTTATAATTTCTATACATACAGCTCAACAGATGTTGAAGGACTGATGGAAAGGGGAATGGATATGGGTCCTTATTTATATAAGATGAAAATGCAGATTCTGGTGCAGCTTAGCTATCGCTTTGAGGTGTTTGCCACACTGGCCGCACGATACGTACAGATCGTGGCAACGGTGTTTCTCTGGGACTGCGTCTACCGGGGGCGGCAGCAGATCAACGGATTTACCCAGAAGCAGATGGTCGCCTGGTCAATCTTGTCCGCAGGGATTTCCACGATCTATATCTGCAATGTGCAGGGAATGATACAAAAGGGGGTGCGGGAGGGAAGCGTAGCCATGGAGCTGATCAGGCCCTGCAGCCTGCTTGGGCTGTATCTTTCCCAGGACATCGGAAGTGTGGTCGTCAATTTTTTCCTTCGGGTGATTCCTGTTGTGGGCCTGGGAGGATTGAGCTTCGGCCTGATGGGGCCGGCAGGCCTTAAGGAATTTGGGCTCTTTGCGGTCAGTATCTGCCTGGGGTATCTGATCCTGTGGCTGATGTACGCGCTGGTCAGCATGTTTGCATTTAAAACCCTGGAGCTTGGGGATATGGCGGTGGTGCTGCGGACAGTGGTGGAGATTCTCTCGGGGAGTATGGTGCCGCTTTGGTTTTTCCCGCAGTGGGCCCAGGAGCTTCTTGCATGGCTGCCTTTTCAGTATACCTTTCAGACGCCTCTTGGGCTTTACATCGGAAAGATTTCTGTGGCGGAGGGGCTTTCCCACATCCGTATTCAGATCATTTGGATTGTTTTTCTGGCAGCCTGTCTTATGAGCGTCTGGTCCTTTGTCAGGAAAAATATTTTGATACAGGGAGGATGAGCATATGGAAACAATCAAACATTATCTTTCAGTCTTTGGCTTTTCCTTCCGGATGGCATTGAAAGCGGAAATGGAGTATGTCTCCTATACCTTTTGCTGGCTTTTGATGATTCCCATAAGCTGTTTTTCCGGTTTTTATGTGCTGAAGGTGATTATGGAGAAGTCCGGCGATCTCAATGGCTGGACCTTTGGGCAGGTGGCGGTTTTGTATGGCCTTTCCATGTTCAGCCATGCTTTTCAGGATATGTTTTTTATCCAGACCAGAGGGATTGAAAACAAGATTCTGGAAGGGGAGTTTGACAGGCTGCTGCTGCGCCCCATGGGAGTCTTCTTTCAGTTCTGTACAGGCATGGCCAATATCTGCGGGATCTATGATTTGCTGCCGGGGTTGATCATTTTTCTGTATGGCTGCCATCTGGTGGAGTTTCAGTGGACATTGCTGAATATCGTAAGAATCCTGATTATAACGGCGGGCGGTACGTTGATCTCCGCGGCGGTGTTCACTGCCACCGGGGCAGTGGCCTTCTGGACGAAAAAAAGCGGGGCGTTGCTGGATTTTAATCTGCATATGATAGGCAAGACCACCTCCTATCCGCTGAATATATATCCGGGATGGTTTATGCGGTTTTTTACCTTCGTGATACCCCTTGGCTTTATCAGCTTTTATCCTGTATGCGGATTGCTTGGGATAGAAAGTGGGATGGAATTTCCGCTTCCGTTAGAGCTTCCGTCAGTCAGCCTTGCGGTGGGGATCGTCAGCTTTATAATAGGGAAGAAAATATTTGAACGCGGGTTAAAGAGCCGCTATGAGAGCAGCGGTTCATAAGGGGGAAATTATGGCACAGATCGAACTTTCACATGTATCCAAGGAATATCTTGTAGCGAAAAAGGAAAAAGGGCTGAGGGGCGTGGTGAAAAACCTCTTTTTTGCGGAAAAAAGAAAAATATCTGCGGTCAGGGACATCAGTTTTTCCATAGAACGGGGAGAAATCGTGGGGTATATCGGCCCCAACGGCGCAGGCAAAAGCACGACCCTCAAAATGATGTGCGGGATCATGATGCCCACCGGGGGCGAAATCAGGATTAACGGCATCTCTCCCCAGCAGGAGAGGAAAAAGGTGGTGCAGAATCTGGGCGTGGTTTTTGGGCAGCGGACCCAGTTATATTGGGATCTGCGGCTTGGGGAAACCTTTGAGCTGCTCAAGCGGATTTACCGGGTGCCTGATGTCAAATACCGGGAGCGGCTTGAGGAGCTGGTGAAGATTCTGGAGATGGACGGCTTTTTGGATATTCCGGTAAGGCAGCTTTCCCTGGGGCAGAGGATGAGAGGGGAGATGGCGGCGGCCATGCTCCATTCCCCTGAAATACTATTTTTGGACGAACCAACCATAGGCCTGGATATTGATGCCAAAAAGGCAGTCAGGCAGTTTATTCTGGACATTAACCGGAAAATGGGTGTTACCGTCATACTCACAAGCCACGATTTGGAGGATGTTTACAGGCTGTGCAGCAGGATGATCGTCATTAACCATGGAACGATTGTCAGGGACGGCCCCATGGAAGAAATTATCAGGGATATGGCAGATTACCGTGTCATGAAGCTGGTAGCCGCGGAGGGAAAAACCCGGCTTAAGACCAAAAAGGTGACGCTGGTGTCCGTAAACGGGGAGAGGATGGTCTGTCACTTTAATCATCACAGATATACGGCCTCCGAAGTCATAAAGGAGCTGTCGGAGGAGCTCTCTATTGTGGATTTGAGCGTGGAAGAACCGGATATAGAGGATGCGGTGTCGAGGCTGTATCATATATAGGAGCTTAAGTATGTGGTTGGGGAGGTTGACCGGGCTGTTTTTCCGGCAAAAAAATGCTGAAATACCATTGAAAAAAAGTTTGTTATGTGTTATGCTGTGGTTATCGAATTAAGCATATAGAGATATAATCTGTGAATCAGTTCTGAATCTTTGTGGGAAAGCTCCCTGTCTGATTAAAATCTTATATTGTCGGTTTAACCGATGATCGTATGCTTATTTTCCAAAAATTATTCCGCCGCTCTGGCTGGCGGGCAAACAGAAAATGGCAGAAGATTTTAAGCAGACAGGGACGGTTGGGGCAGGCGGGTTTTCTTGCTTTTTGTTTCATGTAAGGGGAGCCTGTGATGCCGCTCTATTCATTGTTTTGTCTTCTGCGGATGGGAGGAGGAAGGACAATGAACAAAACGAAAGAGAAAAAGGACTTTGCCCAGAAGGAGTTTCTGGCATTTCCGGATATTGCGGCGGATACGATCAATGCGCTGCTGTATCAGGGATGTGGGCTGGCGCATGCAGAGAGCTTGTGGCCGGGCCCTACGGAGACGATCTACCAGGGAAGAGAAGGGCTCAGAGATCAGTACGAGGATCTATCCAAGTACGAGCTGATTGACGGGCGGGTCAGGGTGATGTACCTGATCGCGAACCAGACCAGGACGGACGGTAAAATGCTGCTTCGCAAGGCCGGATATACGGGAGGCATCTACAGGGAGCAGTATGAGGGAAAGATACAGGATACGTTTCCTGTGATTGAGTTTATACTCTACTGGGGAAATCCCAGATGGAGGAGCAGCCGCGATATCCGCGATCTGTTTGGGAAGCGGAGCCTTCCCGGGGAAATGTGGAAGTATATAGACGGGGTGAAGATTCATGTATATGAAATGAGACACTTGCCGGAAGAGACAAGGCAACTGTTCCAAAGCGACATGCGAATTGTGGTCGATTATCTGGCAAAGGGAGCAGGCTACCGTTCAGAGAGAAAGATCAGGCACAAGGCGGCATTGATTAAGATGATCAGGGTTCTTTCAGGAGAAACCGAAACAGACGGCATAGAGGAATGGCTCAAAAAGCAGGGAATCAGGGAGGAGGACGAGATCAGTATGTGCGAATTATTTGACCAGTATGAAAGGAAAGGACGGGAGGAAGGAAAGCAGGAGGGCATTGCAGTGGGAAGAATCGAAGGAATAAAATGCGGTGAAGCCAGACGTCTTGTGACGGATATAGAGAATGCCATGGCTTTTTTTCGGGTAACTCTGGAGAAAGCCTGCGAAGGTCTGGGAACCACCGTGAGCAGATATGAGGAAGCAAAAAGGCTTCTGTGATAAATGAATCCGTTTTTGGCGTATAATTTTTTTCTAATCATGCAAGCTACTCTAAAAAGCATTGAATGGAGGAGATTATGGAATCTGTCTGGCAAAAGACGGCGTCGATGCCGGAATTTGGGTGTCTGCAGGGGGAGGCCGATACGAATGTGCTGATCATTGGCGGCGGGATCACGGGAATCTTGTGCGCGTACTTTTTGCAGGAGAGAGGGGTTCGTTATGTGCTCGCGGAGGGAAGAAAAATCTGCGGCGGCGTGACGGGGAACACTACGGCGAAGATTACGGCGCAGCACGGGCTGGTCTACGCGAAAATGCTGAAAGCTGCCGGGACGGAGAGGGCGAAGCTGTATCTGGAGGCAAACCAGAAAGCGGTGCGGAAATATGCGGAGCTGGCAGAGGGGATTTCCTGCGACTTTGAGGAGAAGAGCGCTTACGTATATTCCATAGATGACAGAAACAAGCTGGAGAAGGAAGCAAAAGCGTATCGGTTGCTGGGCCTGGATGATACCATCGAAGAGCCGTCGGAGCTTCCTTTTTCTACGGCCGGAGCATTACGGATGGAGGGGCAGGCCCAGTTCCATCCGCTCAAATTCCTTGCAGGGATTGCCCCAGGGCTGAATATTTACGAGAATACTTTTGTGACACAGCTTATGCCAGGGCGTGCCCTTACCGATAAGGGCAGTATCACTTACAAAAAGGTCATATTCGCCACCCATTACCCCATTGACAATAAACATGGAGGGTATTTTCTTAAGCTGTATCAGCACCGCTCTTACGTGACGGCCTGGGAGCAGGCGGCCCATATGGACGGAATGTATGTGGATGAGGCAAAGAAGGGGATGTCCTTTCGCAGCTTTGGCGGCCTTCTGCTGGTGGGCGGAGGCGGACACCGAACCGGAAAAAAGGGCGGAAACTGGCAGGAGCTGCGGGAATTTATGCAAAAGTATTATCCTGGCGCCGTGGAGAAATACCACTGGGCAGCCCAGGACTGTATGCCTTTGGATTATGGACCCTATATTGGTGTCTATTCGCCGGCTATGCCAGAGTGCTATGTGGCCAGCGGGTTTCGTAAGTGGGGAATGACGTCCGCCATGGTATCGGCAATGCTTTTGGCAGACCTGGCAGAAGAAAAGGAAAATCCCTATGCCCAGGTATTTTGCCCCGCAAGAACTATTTTTACAAGACAAATGCTCTGCAACGTTGGACAATCCGTCTGGAATATGCTTACGCCTACCGTTCCCCGCTGCCCCCATTTAGGCTGCGCCCTGAAATGGAACGCTGCGGAGCGCTCCTGGGACTGTCCCTGCCACGGTTCCCGCTTCGCAGAAAGCGGAGAGGTATTGGATAATCCTGCCAATGGGGATAAATGCTTTAAATGACTTCCTGATGGCGGGACTTTTTGCGGATCCGGGGAGGGCAGTCAGCCCTCCCTGTCCATTTTGCGGCGGACTGCGGCATAGACGGTGCCGGAGATATTATGCCACACGGAAAAGATGGCTCCCGGCAGGGTTGCCAGGGGATGAGCCGCAAAGTTGGCTGTGGCCAGGGAAATTGCCAGGCCGCTGTTCTGCATCCCTACTTCGATCCCTATGGCAGTGACTTTCTTTTCTTCCAATTTCAGCAGCTTTGCAGCGCAGGTTCCCAGGCAAAGGCCTGCCATATTGTGAAGTGCCACCACGGCCATGACCAAAGCCCCGCAGGTGGCGATCTTTTCCGCGTTGCTGCCCACGATCCCGGAAATAATCATGACAATTGCTATCACCGACACCAGGGGAAGGAGCTGGCGGATGGCGTCAATCTGCTTGGGAAACAGGCGGTAGATCAAGATGCCCAGAAGCACCGGGAGCAGTACTACCTTTACCACGGACAGCATCATGGTCAGGAGTGATACCTCCACCCAGGAGCCGGCCAGGAGATAGACCAGGACCGGGGTGCATAGGGGGGCCAATAGGGTGGATACGATGGTCATTCCCACAGAGAGAGGGACGTCGCCGCCGGCTACATAGGTAATCACATTGCTTGCCGTGCCTCCCGGACAGCATCCCACCAGAATGACACCCAGGGCCAGATCTGCGGACAGGCCAAAGAGCTTTGCCAGCCCAAATGCGGTGATCGGCATGACGGTATATTGGAGCAAAAATCCAATGAACAATTCTCTGGGCCTGGTAAAAACAATTCTGAAATCCTCGGTTTTGATGGTGAGCCCCATGCCGAACATGGCGGCTCCCAGAAACAGAGTGGTATAATTTGTGGCCCATGAAAAGCCCTTCGGGTAAAAAAAGGCAATGACGGAAAAAATAATAATCAGCACAGCAATATTGGTTGACATAAAGTTACATATTTTTTTAATCTGGTTCATGGCGTTTTCCTGTTCTTTTAGATTTGGCAGGCCGACTCACGAAGGAAATCAGCCGTTGACGTCTTCAAGCATTCCGTGCTTTTCATAGCGGGCAACGGATGTAATCCTGTTTTTGTCATTCACAAACACAACCTTAGGAGGATTCTCTGCAAGCTCCTGAGCAGTCATCAGGGCATAACACATGATGATGATCTTATCTCCGGTGGAAACCATGCGGGCGGCTGCGCCGTTTAAGCAGATTGTTCCGCTTCCGGGTTCGCCGGCGATCACGTAGGTCTCAAATCTTGCCCCGTTATCCACGTCTGCAATCTGCACCTTTTCATATTCATAGATCCCGGCCGCTTCCATAAGGCTTTCGTCAATGGTAATACTTCCCACATAATTTAATTCCGCCTGGGTTACTGTGGCCCGGTGGATTTTGCTTTTTAGCATTTCGAGATACATAATTAACCCCATTTCTGCGCGGCCTTTTGCGCATGTCAAGTTTGTGGATGCCGCGCAGACACAAACTTGGGATTGAAAATTTTTAATTTTCAATCTTGTCACCTTCTTTTTATTCTGACTTTTCACGGCCTGAAGGCCGCCCATAGCAGCTTAAACTTCCATTATAAAGTTATCGATCAGACGGGTGGAACCAATGTACACTGCCATAGCGGTAAGGACACGGCCCTGGGCTTTTGCGATGGGTTCTATCCTGTCTGCGTCCACCATTTCCACGTAGTCAATTTTGGCCAGAGGTTCTGCCTCTATCAGCTTTTGCATGGATGATAAAATCGTTGCGGCATCCCGCTCCCCCTTTTTCATCATGTCCTCGCCGTGAAAAACAGCCTTGGAGAGTACCAGCGCCGCTTTGCGCTCTTTGGCATTTAGGTAGGTGTTCCGTGAGCTTTTGGCAAGGCCGTCGGGTTCGCGTATGATGGGACATCCTATGATCTGAATGTCCATGTCAAGATCACGGACCATCCGGCGGATCACTGCAAGCTGTTGTGCATCCTTCTGACCAAAATATGCCCGGTCCGGCATCACGATATGAAACAGCTTACAGACAACCGTGCAGACACCCCGGAAATGAGTGGGCCTGGTTTTTCCGCACAGGCCCTCGCTGATCTTCTGCATCTCCACATAGGTGGAAAAATCCGGTGCGTACATTTCGCCGGGCTGGGGGTGGAAGATCAGATGGGCGCCTGCCTGCGCGCAGAGTCTTTTGTCTGCCTCAATATCCCTTGGATAAGTTGCCAGATCTTCCCCTGCTCCAAACTGGATGGGATTGACAAAATCACTGACCACTACCCGGTCATTTTCAGCCGCCGCCCGGTCAATCAGACTCTTATGTCCCTCATGGAGATAGCCCATAGTCGGTACAAGTCCCACACTCAGACCCTGTTTTCTCCACTCCTTCACTTTACTTCTTACTTTGCCGATTTCACCTGTAATTTCCATAATATAACCATCCCTTTCCGTAGCCTGCAAGTTTCCTGGTGCAGGTACAAAGCTGAATCCCGCCTGATTTATTGCCTGCGGAAAATAAAAAAAGCCTGGACACCTACTGTCCAGACACACAATAAAAACTCTCATAGGAAGATGTGCTGCCCCTGGGTACAGCCATCTGTATAAGAATCCGATTTGGTTTAACATAAGGTCAGCTCCCGAAGGTATGCTGCCAGGTGTTTTGCAGGAAACATCCGCTGAGGGGCCTGCTTTTATTGTATGTGCCGGTACAGTTCGGTTTGATACTGTCCGCTACGATAATAGCACAGGATTTTGGAAAGCGCAAGAGAGTAAGAGAAATACTTGTGAAAATGAAACAGGGGATGTATTATAAAACAGGAGAGGTTTAAGAAAGGGGTAAATGGAAATGATCTATTGCATTTTTTTTCTCATCAGTTTCGGAGCGTCTGTGGTTGGGGCGATCTGCGGCATCGGCGGCGGAGTGATCATCAAGCCTGTGCTGGATGCCTTTGGGATGTTGGACGTTAAGACAATCAATTTTTTGTCCGGCACCACGGTGCTGGCCATGAGTATCTGTTCTTTTGTAACTACCAGATTAAAAAAAGAATCTCTGGTGGATATGCGGATCGGAACCCTGCTGGCCGTTGGGGCGGCGGCAGGAGGGATTATGGGCAAAAGCCTGTTCCAGGTTCTCACAGGGGCCTATGATCAGCGGTATGTGGGAGGGGTCCAGGCGCTGTGCCTGTTGGCCGTCACTCTTGCCACCCTGATTTATACCATCGTTAAGGACAGGCTTCCTTCTCTTCAGGTGACGAATGCACTGGTTTGTCTCCTGGTAGGAATGGTGCTGGGGGTGTTATCCTCCTTTTTGGGAATCGGCGGCGGGCCCATCAATCTGGGGGTATTGTTCTTTTTCTTTTCTATGCCGGTCAAAACCGCAGCCCAGAATTCCCTTTATATCATTTTGTTTTCCCAGATTACCAGCCTGGTTCAAACCGTTGCAACCGGTTCGGTGCCCAGAGTCTCGGTGTTTTTGCTGCTTTTGATGGTGATCGGAGGAATCGGCGGCGGCGTTTTCGGAAGGAAGGTGAGCCGGAAAATAGACGCCGAAAAAACCAATAAGCTGTTTATTGGTTTGATGGCAGTGATTATTTTAATCAATATCTACAATACATACAAGTATCTGGCGTAGCAGGGTTTTGATAATTGTCAGAAAGGCGGCAGGGCCGCGGGGTCAGGGCTGGGACGGAGGATTTTTGCGGTATTCGCTGGGGGTCATCCCATAAAACTTCTTAAAAAAGCGGATATAGCTGCGCACGTCCCCGTAGCCCACGGCCTCGCTGATATGGGCGATGGTCCTGGAGGGATCGGCAAGCAGCGGGAGAGACTGGGCGATACGGTAATCATTTAAGTACTCTGACACGGTTTTTCCGGTGGAGAGCTTAAAAATGCGGTTCAGGTAAATCGCGCTGACGCCGGTGTGGCTGGCGATCAGGGGGATGGAGAGAGATTCCGTATAATGGGCTTCCAGGTAGCGGATTGCCCTGTGGATATAGGAATGTGCATCGTCTGAAATTTTTGCCGTATCTCCTGTCAGATTGTGAAGGCAGCCAAAAAGGATACGGATACATTCCGCGTTTGTGGGCGCAGCCTCCAATTTAGAGAGTGCCCCGGTCAGAGTATTTTCTTTTATTTCTATACTTAATTCCATTAAACTCACAAAAACAGAACACAGCATCATGTTGCTGATGCGTTTTGCTTCCTGCAGGCTTGTGTCAGAGGGAAGGTATTTCCGTTGAAATTCATCCGCAAGATCGTTGAGGAGCCCGGAATCCTTGTCCATGATACACTGGGTCATCCGCAGGGAGAGATCAGAATCAATGGTGGGCGTATAGTCCTTCTGGGAACTGAAATACACAAAATCGCTGGTTTCCCCGGAAGAAAAGAACAAAATACGCTGGGCCTGAACCAGTGCCTGACGCAGCTTCGGAGAATCCGTAGAGCACAGGGAAACAGAAAAAAGCGGACACAGGGAAAGGGTCTCCTGCAGGCTCGTCTTGATTACGACACAGATCTTTAACAATTCTGTGCGCAGATGCTCCCAATGCTCCGTGTTGACGATGAAGGCAATATGCTTGTTCCCAAGATAGGTGCCATAGCATGTCCCTAAGCTGGAAAGCGCTATGACCGCGTTGTTGCGGGCCAGCAGACGGGTCTGCTCAAAACGCGTAAAATCCGTGATCTCATCCAGTTTGGGAAGCGCCATAAGGATCAGGCAGAAATAAGGGTGGGGAAAGGAAATGCCGTACTCCTTGTATTGGGTGGAGAGCTGTGCCAAATCCACATAGCCGTATAAAATATCATGGAGCAGTTGATCCTCAATAAGCTGCCTGTTTTCCAGCAGCAGGGAATCAATGTTTTTGAGCTGTGCCGACATATGATCCAGGGCGTTGTTGAGCAGAGAGTATTCGTCCAGCTCTGCATCGGGAATTTCTATGTAGGAGGGCAGTCCCATTTTGCGCATCATGGCGTCCATGGGACGCAGCATCAAAAGGGAAAAGAGAAAGGAAAGCGCAAAGGTAAAAAGGACAGAGAGAATCCATGTCAAAAATAAAGGTCTCAGGGCAGAGAGATGGCAGGAAAAAAGCTGGGAGGTAGAGATATAAAAGGAAACCTCTATGCCGCCCTCCGTAGTAAAGGCATAGGTTTTGGCATGAGGAAACAAAGCCTTCGCGTTTTCCTCACAGGTCTTGGCATTATCCCACCGGGCCTGGACATCCTTACCGGTGCTCCAGAGCAACTGATCCTGAAAGCAGATCGTGGCAGGATAGGCAGTCTGGCGGCTGCCCTGGGTGCGGCTTTTGAGGTAGGGAACGGACAGGGAAAATGTGATAAATCCCTTTCCCCTTGTCTCATAGAGGGGCAGCCTGTGAATATAAGTGAGAATGGACGGATTGCCTCTTGAACCTGCATTGTCTAAAGAGGGCAGCAAAATCCAGCGCTCATAGGCCTGTTCCTCATATACAGCGTCTAGGAATTCAGGGTAGAGATAATCGGAATAGCTGTAAAAGCCAAATTCCGAATCATAAATACGCTGGGACGATTCAAAAAAAATCCCCATATGGTCATAGTCATAAATGGTACTGAAGGAGGAGACATCCTTAACCATATCCGAGAGCAGTTCAATGGTGGGATGCGGGGTGTTTAAAACAGCGCATACAGAGGGCAGAGAGCCCACAAGGGTACTGCTGTTTTTGGCAGAATTTAAAATGTCCTGTACGGAGATTGCCACGGAGCTGGCCTCGGATTCCGTTTTACTTTGTATATTGTGCGTATCCTGCAGGGTAATAAGTGCGCCCATGAAAAGGAAAGCCACGCTGACGGTAGAAAAAAGAAAGCAAAAAGAGGAAGCAAAGTGCTTCGATTTGAGAATATTTTTCAATTTATACAGATTCAGGCAAGGGATTTTGAATATTGATTGTGCCATTCGCTTACTCCTTTGGTTATAAAAGTAGTGCCAATTTATAATTTTATTATACAAAACCAGAGGAAAAAGTCAAATTTCATGTTATTTCTTATAGCAAAAATCAAACCTGATTCCCAAAAAACGGTTTAAAATTGGAGGTAGCTGCCGGATAAATCCCTATAATTCAAGGTTCTGTAAATTTTGAATGAAAACAGGTTTGATTTTTGCATTTTATTAGACGCATTGTACAATTAAAATAGACTCACAAAGCAAATATGCAAAAAATGTCCGACGGAAAACTGGATGGGACAGAGAGGACATTTGAATTGCACAAATTAAATTAGAGAGGGAGGGATATTGTTGAAAACAAATCAAAACCGGAAAAAAACACCGACAAAAAAGAAAGGTGATTTTTTCCCTTATTTATGGAAACATAAATATCTGTACCTGATGCTGGTGCCGGCTCTGGTCTATTACATTATTTTCTGTTACGTGCCGATGTATGGAGCGAGCATTGCGTTTAAGGATTTTAATCCCATGCTGGGAATCGTAAAGAGCCCGTGGACGGGATTTGATACCTTCAAGGAGCTGTTCGCCCTGAAAAAGTTTTACTCCGTATTCTGGAATACATTAAGAATCAGCTTGATCAGGCTGGTATTCGGATTCCCTTTTCCGATTATTGTAGCGCTTATGCTCAATGAATTAAGGGAAGGAAAGCTGAAAAAGGGAATTCAGACCTCCATTTATGTACCGAATTTTATTTCCTGGGTGGTGGTAGGCGGTATCCTGACGAACCTTTTGTCCACGGATTCGGGAATTGTAAATGCGCTGATCAAGGCTCTGGGATTTGCGCCGGTAGGGTTCCTTACAGACGAGAAATACTTCGTTCCTACTATGGTAGTTTCCATGATCTGGAAGACCTTCGGGTGGAATACCATTATTTATCTGGCCGCAATGACGGGCATCGACCCGCAGCTTTATGAGGCGGCCACCGTGGACGGGGCAAACCGCTGGCATAAGCTGCTCCATGTGACAATGCCCTGTATCCGTTCCACCATTGTGATCGTGCTGATTACCCGTATCGGCGGATTGATGCAGGCAGGTTTTGAACAGATTTTCGTGCTGTATCATCCGGGAGTATACAAGACGGCGGATATTATAGACACCTATGTATACAGGATTGGTCTGCAGGAAGGAAGATTTGAGATGGCGGCGGCGGTAGGTTTGTTTAAATCCATTGTCAACTTTATCCTGCTGGTGATTGCCAACAAAGCTGCCAGAATGGCCGGAGAGGAGGGAATCTACTGATGAGTGTAAAAACAGTAAAAAAACAGTCGGTAAAAAGCCGTCCCGTAAAACATTCTATTGGAAGCCGTGTCTTTGACGCCATAAATATTACGCTGCTGGTTCTGCTTGCGCTGGTTGCCTTCTATCCCTTTTGGGACTGCCTGGTGGTATCTGTCTCATCCCTGAAAAGCTACCTGTCCAGCAGTGTACACCTCTGGCCCACGGAATGGTCCTTTGAAGGCTACTCCTACATGATTAAAAACATAGATTTGTGGGTATCCTATGCAAACAGTATTTTCATTACGGTAGTGGGCACGGCAGTCAATATGCTGATTACTATTATGGCCGCCTATGTGTTATCCAAAAAGGATTTGAAGGGGCACCGTGTTTTAATGTTCCTGGCAGTGTTTACAATGATGTTTTCCGGCGGTATCATCCCCACCTACATTGTAGTGAAGGATTTACATCTGATGAACAGTCTCTGGTCCATGATTCTGCCGAGTGCAGTGAATACATATAACCTGATTGTGCTGCGGAATTTCTTCGCTGACCTTCCTGCGGAGCTGGAGGAAGCGGCATTGCTGGACGGATGTACGGATGTGGGAGTATTATTCAGAATTATGCTGCCAATTTCCAAGCCGGCAGTTACCACGGTTACACTTTTCTACGCGGTAGATCACTGGAATGATTTCTTCTCTGCGATCATGTACATCAACAGCAGAGTGAAATGGCCGCTGCAGTTGTTTTTACGCTCTATGTTATTTGAAAATGACGCGGCGTATTCCGGCAGCGGGGAGAGCCTGTTCCTGTTGGGACAGCCCATGAAGATGGCTGCGGTTATGATGGCCATCATACCAATCATGTGCGCTTATCCGTTCTTCCAGAGGTACTTTTCCAAGGGTATCACTTCCGGAGCGGTGAAGGGCTAAATAACGGTAAATAGTATTTAAAAGAAAGAGAGGTCTGATTATGAAAAAGAAAAAGCTGATAAGTCTGCTTCTGGCAGCAACCCTTGGGGTTTGCGCTTTTGCGGGATGCGGGGCAAAGGATGAGACGTCTGCAAAGAGCGATGGGGCCGCCGGAGCCCAGGAGGATCAAAGCGCGGCTTCCGGCAAGGACGAGAGTGCGCAAGGCGCTGCGGACAGCGGTGAGAGAGTCCCTATCAGGTGGCTGACCACCGGCGATACTGCCGCCGAAGTGATAAAGGACGACGACCGTATTATCGAGGAGATCAACAACCGCCTGGGAATTGATCTGACGGTGGAGATCGTTCCCGAGGGAAATACGGAGAAGGTGAACGTGGCTATGGCTTCCGGAGATTTTCCTGATATTGTGACAGGGGCGTACGGAACCAGCGCAACCCAGCAGTGGATTGACGACGGGATGGTGGTTGAACTGAACGGCTATATGGATGCCAATGCATCCCTGAAGGAGCGGCTGGAGTCCTATGAATGGTCTGCGGTAGAGGGGAAATATTTCGGGGTTCCTTTCATTACCCAGTATAACGCTTCAAATGCAATGATTATCATGCGCCAGGACTGGCTGGATAATCTGGGACTGTCCTATCCGGAGACGCTGGATGATATGAAGGCAGTATTGGAAGCATTTACTTTTGATGATCCCGATGGAAACGGACAGAATGATACCTACGGATTTACCTCCGATAAGATTTCCAGTGCGAATTCCACTCCCTTTGACTGGGTATTCTTTGCAAACGGACTCAAATATGCCGATTATGCGCTGGATGCAGATGACAACGTGATTCCCTGGTTTGAGGATCCCAGCTTTATCCCCAGTATGGAATATATCAAGGGGCTTTGGGAGAGCGGCGTGATCGATCCCGAATTAATGCTCAATGACACAGCGAAGAAGGAAGAGAAATTCTATCAGGGCAAAGTCGGCGCGTTTATCGGAACCGTGTACAGACATGTAACCCGTCATGAGAACAGCCTCCGGGAACTGAATCCCGACGGAGCCATTGCCTACGGCCATGCGCCCAAGGGAGAGAGCGGAAGCTACGGCCTGAGCAAGCAGGGAAAGGGCGGTATGATGACCTGCATCACGGCAGCCTGCAAGAACCCGGACAAGGCGGCGGCATTTCTTGACCTGATGGTTTCCGAGGACGGAAACAACCTGCTCAGACTTGGTATTGAGGGAATTCACTATACCATGGAGGGAGAGGACATCGTCTTTAACGAGGAAGAGAGAGCAAAAGATGCATTCTCACCTAACGGCTGGGCCCATGCACTGGCCTGGGGTTCCTTCTTCTGGCCTCTTGAGAGCAATTACATCCCTCCTACAGACCCTGACAGAGAGAGAATGCAGGAATCTGTGGTAACCGCTACGGACAGCCAGGTGAAGAATCTGATCAACAGCAAGACGGCAACGGAAATCGAGAAAGCTTCGGTGGTGGACGACGTATTCGTACAGTATTTCAACGACATGCTGCAGGGAAATATAAGCATTGAGGAAGGCGCACAGAAGCTGAGCGAGGACTGGCGTTCCCAGGGCGGCGAAGAGATTTTGGAAGCGGTAAATGCGGTTTATCACGCAAAATAAGGAAGCTGAAAGACAGGGCGGGCCTTTGCCCGCCCTTTGGAGGTATTGTGATGAAAAAGAAACCAAATATCATATTTATTTTAACAGATGATCAGGGAGCCTGGGCCATGCACTGTGCGGGGACGACGGAGCTGCATACACCCAATCTGGACAGAATCGCGGCAGCGGGAATGCGGTTTGACGATTTCTTCTGCGCCTCGCCGGTGTGCTCTCCCGCCCGGGCATCCCTGCTTACAGGGACCATTCCTTCCGCCCACGGCGTCCATGACTGGCTGCGCAGCGGCAATGTGGACGGGGAAAAATTTGCGGCCCAGGGGAAGGAAAATCCCTACGGAGGCTATGTGAGCGAGAGAAAGCCCATTGCTTACCTGGAAGGACAGACTGCCTATACCGATGTACTGGCGGAAAACGGATACCGGTGCGCTCTTTCCGGGAAATGGCATCTGGGGGACAGCGTTCAGATGCAGCACGGCTTTTCCAAATGGTACACCATAGGCAAGGGCGGAGCCTTCTATTATCACCCGGATATTGTGGAGGACGGGAATATTACGGTAGAGCACGGCAGGTATATCACAGAAGTGATCACGGATAAGGCCCTCACCTATCTGGAAGAGCTAAAGGACGGCCCTTTCTATCTGTCGGTACACTATACGGCTCCCCATTCTCCCTGGGAGGCAGAGCAGCATCCGAAAAAATGGATTGATTACTATAAGGACTGCAGGTTCGAGAGTATTCCCGATATTCCCGATCACCCGGATATGACCACAGGGCCTGTTTACGGCACGGACAAACGCCGGGAGAATCTCACCGGATATTTTGCGGCCATCAGCGCCATGGACGAGCAGGTGGGGCGGATATTGGATAAGGTGGAGGAATTGTCCCTGGCGGAGGATACCCTGATCATCTTCACGGCGGACAATGGCATGAGTATGGGACATCATGGTATCTGGGGAAAAGGAAACGGCACATTCCCTCTGAATATGTTTGATACGGCTGTGAAGGTTCCTTTTTTGGCTGCATGGAAGGGACATATTCCGGCAGGAAGAGTTTCGGAGGATATGGTGAGCGCTTATGATCTGTTCCCGACCTTGTTGGAGCTGGCAGGCTGCTCTTATGAAGGAAAGCGGACCCTTCCGGGCAAAAGCTTTGCCGGACTTTTACTGGGTCAGGAGGATGACAGGGGCGAGAATGCAGTGGTGGTATTTGACGAATACGGCCCTGTGAGAATGATCCGGACAAGGGACTGGAAGTATGTCCACAGATACCCTTACGGGAAAAACGAGCTCTATGACCTGCAGGCAGACCCGAAGGAAGAGCACAACCTGTACGGGGAAGAAAAATGGGAAAGCAAAGTGATTGAGATGAAAAAGAAGATGGAGGGCTGGTTCATCAACTATGTGGATCCCGAGATAGACGGAACAAAGGAGGGCGTGACGGGGCTTGGACAGCTTGACCGGGCGGGAGTGCGGGCAAACCGCATCGATGTTTATGCCAAGTCCTGAGAGAAAGAGTTCTGACATAGAATAAGTGAGGCCGGGTAGATTACTTTTGAGAGGGAGGAAGTCTACCCGGCTTTTTTGTAAAATTTGAGTTATCAATCAAGCATTGGCGAAATCCATGGTTTTATGTTAAAATATAAACGTGAAACGTCAGTGCAAAGGTAGCTTATCAGGGCTGTAAATCTTGGGGAGGCGGGAGATAGCAAAATGGCAAAAATTTTTAATATAAACGGCGCATGTGAACCGGACAGACATTACATGGTTGCCCTTCAGCCACGGCTTAAAGAAATCAGAGCAATGATAGATGCCGGAGAGTATTTCACGATCAATAAAGCGAGGCAATACGGCAAGACCACAATTTTGCGTGCATTGTCAGATTTTCTGAAAGAGGATTATATTGTTGCCAGTATGGATTTTCAGAGGCTGGGAGCGTCAAAGTTTAAAACGGAAAATATTTTTTCCGTTACTTTTGCCAGAGATTTTATAAAAAAGGTTGAGACAGGGAATCAACTGGATTCAGAAATTTTACTGCCTTTGAAAAAAGCGTTGGACGGGCAGGAAAACAGAATAGAGCTTTACGAATTGTTTGGATTTCTGACAGAGATATGTGGCAAAGCGGGTAAACCGTTTGTATTGATTATTGACGAGACTGACAGCGCATCAAACAATGAAGTGTTTCTTGATTTTCTTGCGCAGCTACGGGCGGCATACCTTGACCGTAATGTAACGCCGACGTTTTGGTCTGTAGTTCTTGCCGGAGTTTATGATATTCGTAATATAAGACGAAAAATCCGTTCTGATATGGAGCATAAGATGAACAGCCCCTGGAACATTGCGGCAAAGTTTCAGGTGGATATGAGTTTTTCGGTGGAAGAAATTGCCGGAATGCTTAAGGAGTATGAAGCAGATTATCGAACCGGGATGAATATCGAGGAAATTTCGCAGATGATATATGCCGATACCTCCGGTTATCCATATCTTGTATCCAGCCTGTGCAAGAACATAGATGAAGAGGTCTCGGGAACTGCGGATTTTCCGGATAAAAGCTGTGCGTGGACGAAAGAAGGATTTACAGAGGCGCAGAAGCTGCTGATGAATGACGACAATACGCTGTTCCAGTCACTTACGGGGAAATTGACAGATTACCCGGAACTGAGGAACGTCCTGTATGAACTGCTTTTTACGGGCAGGCCTATTCCTTATGTTCCTCAAAATCAGTATATTGCTGTTGCGTCAATGTTCGGGTTTATTAAAAATGATAAGGGAACTGCGGTAATCGCTAATCGTATTTTTGAGTCAGTATTATACAATTTATTTATTTCTGAGGAATTTGCCACGAGTAGAATATATGATGCCGGGGTACAGGAAAAGAATCACTTTATTGTTGGAGGGCATTTGGATGTAAAAAGGGTGCTGGAGAAGTTTGTAGAGACTTTTGATTACCTTTATGGAGACGCAGATGAGACTTTTCTTGAGGATGCCGGAAGGCGTTACTTTATGCTTTTTTTGAAACCGATTATCAATGGTGTTGGGAACAGTTATGTAGAACCAAAGACGCGCAGCCATGAGAGGATGGACATAGTTATTGATTACCGTGGAGAGCAGAGCATTATTGAGATGAAGGTATGGCGTGGAAATGCCTACAATGAACGAGGCGAGGAGCAGCTTTCAGGTTATCTTGATTACTTTCATCTGAAAAAGGGATATATGCTGAGCTTTAATTTTAATAAAAAGAAAGAAATCGGCGTAAAAGAAATTGTTCTGGGGGATAAGGTTCTGATTGAGGCGGTTGTATAAAATCAAGTGTACACAAAGGAAGTTTTGCCGCATAGGAAATTTTATTCCCTATACGACAAAACCCCCGAAAGATGCACCTTTTTTATCTCTGTAGAGAATCAACGGTAAGACTGAAACCCGTTATCGGCGCCGGGCATCCCATACTGCTCCTGTAGCAGAGGAATGCCGTAGGCCCGGGGCGTTCCTTCCAGCCGTTTCATATATTTGTGCAGTTCTCCCCGGCAGTGTTCCGGCCCGCCTTCCCGGATCACCGTCCACATGGGATCTACGTCCGATTTGGAGGACTTCATCATTTGATCCGTCCAGTCCAGGATCATTTTTGCGCCTTTGGCGCACAGCTCGGGACGCTCCTGGGCCAGATTGTGAAGCTCATGGGGATCCTTCTTGATGTCGAAAAGCATCTCCGTGGGCAAAAGGTGATAACCGCCGTGGATATTGCGGATATAAATGTAGTCGTCAAAACGCACGCTCCTCTGGCACACATGGGCGCACTGAGTCAGCACCACATAGGGCTTGGAGCAGTCGGTGCCATCCTTCAGCGCTTTGGCAAAGGAAATGCCGTCGTAGCGGAAATCGTCCCAGACTTTCAGGGAGGTTCCCAGAAGCTCCTGTATGGTGGGGGCCAAATCCGTATTGTCGTGGAAGCCCTTTACCACCGCACCCCTGCCCATTCCTGGCCAGCGGATGATCAGAGGGATTCGGCATACCGGCTCATCCGCCATTCCATGCTCGCCGTATACCCCCAATTCTCCCATATCCTCGCCGTGGTCCGAGGTGATGATGATGGCAAGCTCCTCATCATAAAGCCCGTTTTCTTTCATCCAGCCCAGAATCTGCCCCACATTGTCATCGGTGTAGCGGATACCCTCGTCATAGGAGTTTAGGAAATGCCTGGCCTCATCCAGGGTCTTTAAACTGCCGGGATGCTTGGGAAACTGAGCAAAGCTCTCGTCATTCCACATATTGATCTCGTTTGCGCCGTGGGGGCCGATATGGAGCAGGTGCTCCCGGAAGATTTCATCCGTGATCCAGTCGTCCGGCAGCGGCGTCTCCTCAAAGCTGCTTTTGTAATCCGCAGGCGTCCGGTAAGGCGTGTGGGGATCCCAATAATGGACATGCATCATCCAGTTGTCTTTTCTGCCATTGCGTTCCAGCCATTCCAGCACTTTTGGGGTTACCATTTCCGCTGATTCGCCGCCCCGGCCGCCTACGTTGACGCATTCATGGAAGCCGCTGTTGAACCACCATGCGCTGTGTCTTTCTGCGAAGGTGGAGAAGGATACGGTGTGCATCCCTGCCCTGCGAAACTGCATAAACAGACTGTTTTCGGAAAGCTCATCCGTAAAGCTTCTGCTTCTGCCCTGCAGGCGCAAATCCGCCGCCGTGCCGCCGTGGCCCACGATTCCGTTGTGGATGCCGTACTGCCCGCTGACCATGGAGGCCCGGGAGGGCAGGCAGGGTGCGTTGGGACAGTAATAATCGTTGAACCGTACCCCTTCTTCTGCCACCGCATCCATGACAGGGGTGGTATTCCTGCCATAGCCGTAGCAGCCCATGTGGTCTGCACGCAGGGTGTCTATGTCGATCATAATTACTCTCATTTTGGTTTTCTCCTTTCATGTTGTGGTGATGCACCGAAAAGCAGTGTTTGTTCTTAATATTATATTCCTGAGTGGGAAAAAGCAAGGAGAAAACCGGGTTTTCACCTTCCCGCAATGGTATCCACCACAGACATGGCCTGCAGCCTTTTGGAGGGGCCGTAAACGGAAAAGGCAAGGGAGCACAGCACCACCGCCACGATGATGCACAGAGGGACGACGGGAAAATACCAGGGGGTTCCCCAGCGCAGGGTGATCAGCTTCTCAAAGCAAAACCGGCTTAAGGGAAGGCCCAGGGCGCAGCCCATCAGAACGCCCCACACCCCATAGGCGGCGGCCTCTGCGGCGACCATTTTCAATACCTGCCTGCTGTCCATTCCCACCGCCCGCATAGCGCCGTATTGCCGGAAACGGGCGCAGACGCTCATGGCAATGCTGTTGATCACATGGAAGACGCAGATCAGCGCGATGGCTCCCAGAAATCCGTACACGAAAAGCCGGAAAGACCAGACCGCTCCCCTTACCTCCTCGTTGCCAAGGCGTCTGTCGGAAAAGGAGATATTTTCCCCGCCCAGGGCGCGGATCCTGCGGGCTGTGTTATCGCCGGCATTTCTCTCAAGCTGAACGTCAATAACGGTATAGTTTTCCTCTCCCGTAAGGCTTTGGAAGGTCTCCTGCGAGCAGATCAGGATTTCCTCGCCGTTGCTCGCCTGAAAGGGGGAACTGCTCAGGATGCCGGAGACGAAAAACCGGCTTCCCGTGTTTTTGCTGTCCGTCTCAGCACCATCTCCGATGCCCAGGCTCACCTCGTCCCCGGCCTGCAGGGAGCCCTCCCCGTGATAGACGGCCAGGAAGCCTTTCCCGTCTATGGCCTCCAAAAGGGAGCCTTCGATAAGAGAATCCTCTGCCCATCCAAACTGATAAGCGTCATAGGAGATCAGGCAGGCCTTTTGGGAGTAAGGGGAACCCTCAAGAGGAATATCGTAGGCAAAGCTTCTTGCGTATACCCTTTTTACACCTTCCAAATCCGTCAGCTTTTGTATCAGCGACCTGTCCAGGGAACAGGTATTGTCGGGGCTTACCACGGAGAGATCCGGCGTCCAGGGAGCCAGGGGCTTCACCGCGTGGTTCATAAAATCAATGGTCACGGAGAAGGTCAGAAAGAGGATGATGCTCAGGGCAAAGGAACAGCTCATCAGGATAAAATTCCGCTTGCCGCTCAGGGCGTGGTGGATGCCCAGGGCCGTTTCGATTTTACAAAGGCCCGTGTTGGCCGCCCTCCTGATCTGATTTTCCCGGAAAGCGTTGCCGGAGACAGCCGTAAGGGGAGAGGCCAGGGCAGCCCTTTTGGCAGGGCTTTTTGCCGCCAGCAGGACGGTGATCAGACCGATGATACTGCCTGCCGCGATTCCGATGGGGCTGATTCCGAAATAAGGCATATTTCCGAAATAGCTGGGGCTTAAGTGCCGGAGCAGGGCGCTGAGTATCCATACGCACAGGGTGCCAAGCATGGCTCCTGTGGGAACGGAAAAGCGGCACCAATACAGGGCCTCCCGCCGCACAAGCTGGATAATCTGATCCCTGCCGCAGCCCAGGCAGCGCAGCATTCCCAAAAATTCCGTGCGCTGGGCGATATTGCTGTTTAAGCTGCTGCTGATCATCAGGATTCCGGCGACCGCCACCAGAAAAGCCAGGATCAGGGCGACCCCGTAAATTGCCAACATACTCACGTCCCGGCTCTGTCCCATGGTGGCAAGCAGCAGTTCATTTCTGCTTATGTGATCCTCCGGAATCTGAAACTGCTCCTGGATGTCCCGGATCTCCTTTTGGATGGAACACCAGGGTGAAAAGGAGACATAGAGAAAGGAATCATGATTATCCTCCGAGCCGTCTAAGAAGAGCTTTCGAAATTCCTCTGTGGAGAGCATGAGGCCATAGACATCCTGCCTTGCAAGCATGGGAAATTTTCCCGTAAATCCGCTGATGCGGTAGGGCCTTTGGGAGCCGTCCGGCGAAGTGAGAGAAATTTCATCGCCAAGCTTTAGGGAAAGCCTCTCTTTCGTTCCCCCATCCACCAGGGCTGTGCCTTCCTCAGAGGGAAAGGTTCCCTCCACAATTTGAGACGTAGGAAAAATGTCCAGGGCATCTTCGTCAAAGCCGATGAGGACCGCCTCGTTGCCGTCGATCTGATAATGCATACTGAGCCGGTAGTTGAGGGTGTCGTAGCGGGTGCAGGCAAGAACCTTCGGCCTTACGCCGATGAGAACCGCCTCTTCGTCGCTCATGTCGCGAAAGCCTGCGTGCCATTTCCCATAATTGATCTGCGCCTGCGCCTTCTGGGAGAGGGGGACAAGGTCAAGATAACTTTTCATGTGCCGCACCTCCCATATCTTTCAGACATCCGTCACTCACGCGCAGGATCCGGTCGGTCTCTGAGGCCAGATTGTGGTTGTGGGTGATCATCAAAATGGTTTGTTGATAATGCCGGGCCGCATGGAGCAGCAGATCCATCACATCCCGGCTGCTTTTTGAATCCAGATTCCCGGTGGGCTCGTCCGCAAGGATCAGGGTAGGCTGCATGATCAGGGCCCTTCCGATGGCCGCCCTCTGCTTTTGTCCGCCGGAGAGCTGGCCCGGCAGATGGCTCCTCCTTTCGGTCAGTCCCAGCATGGCAAGAAGCTCGTCGATTCTCTGCCTGTCGGGCTTTTGGTAATCCAGCAAAAGGGGGAAAGCGATGTTCTGCTCCACATTCAGCTCCTCGATCAGGTGAAAGGCCTGGAACACGAAACCGATGTTTCTCCTTCTGAAAACCGTGCGTTTTTTTTCATCCAGGGCAAACAAATCCTCCCCGTCCAGGAGGATTTTCCCTTCGGTGGGCGTATCAAGTCCGCCGATACAGTGGAGCAGAGTGCTTTTCCCTGAGCCGGACTGCCCCACCACCGCGGCAAATTCGCCCTTTTTCAGGGAAAAGCTTACATCCTTAAGAGCCTGTACCCGGCTTTCTCCCAGGCCGTAAATCTTGCTTAAATTTTGTACCTTTAACAGTTCCATATGAGACTCCTTTCAAAGCTTCCTTCCTGCCCCGGGAGGGCTTCCTTATCTTGCAGGAAACTGCTCCGCCCGGCATTAGGCATAAACAAATATTCTGCCATGGGAAGGACGTTGTATGTTGTAAACGACCAATGGTGTTGCCGTTTACTATAGTATAGAAAGGAAAGCTTACAATGAGGTGAAAAGCAGCTTACAGTTTTGTAAGCTTGCCGGTACAGACAGGCGGGGGCGGAAAGCGGGGAGGCAGCTTGCTCATTTTTCATTCCGGCAATGTCAGGGTAAAAGTCGTCCCTTCCCCGGACCTGCTCTGCACGGACAGGGTTCCGCCCTGCCCCTCTATGATGGATTTGGCCAGAGGCAGGCCAAGGCCTACCCCGTTTTTGCTGCTCTTCGAAGCCCTGTAGAAACGCTTGAAAATAGAGTAAATATCCTTCTCGTCAATGCCCGTTCCATCGTCGGCAACAAAGATCCTGACGGATTCCGGGCGTTTTTCCCAGGACACAGAGACATGCCCCTGGCAATCGGTATGATCCAGCGCATTTTTCACCAGATTTCCCAGGGCTTCGCCTGTCCATTGAAGGTCACAGTTTACCCAGACATTTTCATCCCCGGTAAGCAGAATCTGTTTTTGTTCCTGCCCGGCCCGAACCAAAAGCTGGGACAGAGCCCTTGCCGCCAGGTCGGGCACAGGCCAGGGCTGCTTTTCAAACAGGACAGAGCCTGCATCCAGCCGGGTGACCTTGAGCAGAGTCTGGATCAGCTCTTCCATCCGGGCAAGAGAGGCGGCGGTTTTCTCAAGAAAAGCCAGGATGGTTTCTCTCTCTCCCCTGTCGGAAGCAATTTCCGACTCGATAATTTCGTTATACATGGTAAGGGCAGAGAGGGGAGTCTTAAGCTGATGGGAAATATCCGATATAGTTTCCTTCAGAAAGTTTTGGGCCTCCAGAGCCTTTTCATTTTCCGCAGAGAGGGCATTGGCGAGAGTGTGGATTTTTCCGAAAAGCCGATAAAGGCTCCCCTCTCCGGTCCGGGGAAGATGCTGCGAAAAGCCTTCCTTCATAAAACGGTCAATGAAGCCCACGGCCTTCCCGTAGAGCCCTTCTCTCCGGGAAAGAAAGCGGCCGCACAAAAGCAAAAGGCTCCCCCACAAAAAGAGCAAAAGCCCCGCAAGCCCAAGGCCCATATCTGTGTGCAAACCTCTGATCCGGGGCAGGAAAAAGACTTCGGTATCCTCGCCCATTCCCATACGCAGAAGAAGCGCCTTTCCTTTTTCAGTGACAGCTTTTTCAGAGAAAGCCTCTGTAATTACCGACTCGCTCACTCCCTGCTCCATGAGAGAGGAAATAACCTGCCTATCATGCTCCAGGGCAGCTTTTTTCATTTCCTGTCCGTTTGCCCGCCACAGAATCCCGGCCAGGAGAGTCGCCACAGTCAGGATCAGCACGATGTGAAAAAAGTATTTTTTCTGCTCTTTATCCGCAAAAAAAGTCATGGTTTTTTAACCTCCTGCCAGCAATAGCCAAACCCTCTGGCGGTGATCAGGTGCTTTGGCCTGGAGGGATCCTTTTCGATCTTTTGGCGCAGGCGTCGGATGTAGACGGAAAGGGTGTTATCATCCACAAAATTTCCAAAGCCATCCCACAGCTCCTGGAAGAGGATCTCTCTGGTGACCACCCTGTCGTGAGAGCGTACAAGCAGGCACAAAAGCCGGTATTCCACCTGGGTGAGCTCCAACTTTTCTCCCCGCAGAAATACCCTGCTGCCGGCAAGGTCGATCTCAATGTCCCCGCATATGAGATTTTTATTTAGCATAAGGTCAGCTTGCAAAGCGGGCTGAGCGCTGTTGCAGCGGGGGATATCCGGGCTTTGCTTCACACCGGCCCTGCGCAGGAGCGCCCGGATCCGGGAGAGGAGCTCTCCCAGTTTAAAGGGCTTTCCGATATAGTCGTCGCCGCCGCTGTCCAGCCCCCGTATGATGTTCATCTCATCATCGGAGGCGGTAAGGAAAATGATGGGCACCTGATTATGCTTCTCCCGCAGCGCTTCACAGACCTGGAAGCCGGTGCCGTCAGGCAATGTCACATCCAAAAGCAACAGGTCATATGGCTTTTGGGACAGAAGCGTCATGGCTTCCTGGGCGCCCTGTGCATGTTCCACCGCATAGCCGTTTTTTTGAAGGGAGTAGCACAGGCCCTCCGCAAGACTTATATCATCCTCTAAAAGTAAGATTTTGTTTTGATTCTGATCAGGATTCATTTGGGCTCCTTTTTCACTTGTTATGCTGCTTTTGGGAGTTCCCATGCGCATTTATAATCACATAGGATAGTATAACAAAACGGATAGGAATTGGGAAGCTTCCGAATATCTGGTATTTCCTGAGTAATTGTGCTAATATGAGAGAGAAAGCTTTGCTAAACGGGAAAGCACAAAAAGGATAAACATTATTTATGAAAGGGTGGCAATAAACGAAAGGAAAAATACCATATGGATATAGAAAAATACATAGACCAGAATAAACGCATGAATGAATATAACGGCATATCAGCCACAAAAATTGTGCAGATTTACAAACACACTTTTTTCAA
>ERZ808037.214-NODE-214-length-61631-cov-7.420038_pt1 | contig 61631 bp, 50 predicted proteins | sample MGYA00380190_ERZ808037 | MGnify/ENA primary metagenome ERZ808037 (study PRJEB31490, sample SAMN06133399) | mouse gut metagenome | isolation source: J9 | host: mice | place: China: Chengdu | collected 2015-05 ... | reverse complement strand
TTTCTCGTCAATCAAATCCTATCATAGAAAAAGGTGTTTTCCTATTTCTTCTATTCTTTTTCCTACAAAAACTTTACGCTAGCAAAATACAAAAAATCTGATATATGCTGCACACCGCGTAAGATACATCAGATTTTTCTTTATTATATGACTTTCTTATATATTTGTTTACATTTTATTCCAGCAATTCTGCTGCTGTTTGCGTTTATAGCTGCTCATCCAGCTTTTTTTCATAACACACCAGTTTTACAGTAAACAAAAATTCTTCCTCGTCAAACTGGTACTGCTTTGACAGCTCTGGCCCGCAACTATTTGAACCAATGCCATTCTGCGCATAATCGAGACACAAGACCGTACTGCCAGATGCTTCCAGCTCATAGTCATGCGCCTTCTGCTCTAACTCCTCCTGTGTATAAACCGAAGCATTAAAGGAGAAAGGACGGCCAGACACTGCGCCGAGAACATATCTGCCATCTGACACCAGCACATAATCGCAGTCCATATGGCTTCCGTTCTCCTGCGGACGGATATACGGCTCATGCAGCTCTGTCACCTTGGCGCGGTACATTCCGTGGCTTGCTGCCCTGTGTTTGTCTGAATAGCTCTCCACAGGTCCCATGCCATAATAGGATACTTCATCGAACTCCTTCTTTAGAAACAGACGGATACCAAACCGCGGCAGGGCAGGAAATTCCATATTGCGCTTCACCACAAGGTCTGCACTGATTCCGCCGTTATGATCAATCCGCCACGTCATCTGCACCTCCATCATGCGCTGCAAAGTATCTGCCAAAATAGCTGCCGCACTGCTGATAATCACACTTTCACCCGCCTGACAGACCACTGTCTCATACGCCCTTGTATATGCATGGTCATAGCGCGCCCGCTTCCATTCTTTTTTCAAATACATGTCATTGTCTGTCGGCGCACGCCAGATATTAAGCTCCATCGGACAATCCAGATATGCCTTTCCCGCGTAATGAAGCTGTGAGAAAAGTCCTGTGCATTTATCGAATAGATACGTAAAATTCCCGCCGGAACAGCAAACTTCTGTATCGGTCTCCCACACTGTTATTTTCTCTGCATCAGCTCTGGTGTATTCCATCAGCCGCAGTGCCGTCTGATTCCTGCAATCCTCCGTGTTTAGGAGCACCTCATCAAATCCCAAAAGAGTTCCCGCCGGAACCAGTTCTGTCTCCTTCCTCATATGGTAGTACACTTTCAGATAAGAACGCCCCTGACGCGGCACTGCAATATCCATGCAAGTACTGCCTGTCTCACCGGGTTTTACAGAAAATGGCATGAGCACACCCGCCTCCACGCATACACCGTCACAGTTGACTTCGTACCGAAGCTCAACATATACCGCCAAGTCTGTAAACTCCATATAATTTCGTACTTTCAACTCCTGTGTCCGCTGTTCAAACGACACAACTCTGGCTGGGCGGTGCACATTTTTGTACTCCAAAAGCCCGGTATGCGGTGTGCGGTCAGGATACACCAAGCCATCTACACAGAAATTTCCATCATGGATTGTCTCCCCGTGATCTCCGCCGTAACGGTATACCACCTTGCCATTTTCAGTCTCTCTGTAGGCGATCGCATGATCGCACCACTCCCAGACAAATCCGCCGCACAAAAGCGCATTCTGTTCTATCAGCTCAAAATAATCCTCAAAGTCCCCCGGCCCATTGCCCATCGAATGAGAATATTCGCATAAAAGAAACGGCTTCTGCGGCTCATTTTTCAAGTAAGTGCGAATCTCCTCCAAAGAGGGATACATTCTGCTGTACAAATCCAGATTGGAATAATCATACTGCTTGTCCCTGCTGCGGTATCTGGCGCTCTCATAATGCGTCAGACGCGTGCTGTCAAACGTCTTTGTCCATCGCAGCGCCCACTCAAAATTACAGCCATAAGCGCTCTCATTTCCCATAGACCAGATCACCACGCAGGGGCGGTTCTTGTCCCGGTGCACACAGCGCTGCACGCGGTCTAAAATCGCTGCCTCCCACGCCGGATGGTCTGCGATCGGTTCGTTCCAGTGATGGAATTTGTTGGCATCACTGCAATCCTTATAAAAAATCTCCGAGGGGCCATGGCTCTCAATGTCCGCCTCGTCAATCACCAAAAAACCATATTTGTCACAAAGCTCGTAAAAAACAGGCGCGTTCGGATAATGACTCGTGCGGACTGCATTGAAATTATGCTGCTTCATCAGCGTCAAATCCAGTTTCATCTGATCAAGACTGACTACTGGACCTGTCACCGGGTCGGAATCATGCCTGTTCACGCCGCGGAATTTGATGGCCTTCCCATTCAGAAATACACGCTTCTCCTTGATATAAATCTCGCGTATCCCCACCGTATCCGTGATGGTCTCCCCCTCCGTCACCAGCACAAACTTATACAAATAGGGCGCTTCTGTATTCCACAAGACCGGATTTGCGATTTCCAAAGTGGCCTCTGCTATATTCTTATTCGCTGCCCCCTCCACACTTGCCTCAGACACAAGTGTGCCGTCTGCGCTATAAAGGCTTGCCCGCGTCGGAATGACTTCATCAAAATATGTAAGCTGTACCGAAAGCTCTGCTGTGCCTTCCTTGACTCCCGTCCCAATCGCAGTCTTGACAAAATAATCCCGCACCGCCTGCTTTGGGCGTTTTAATAAATATACGTCACGGAAAATACCACTCATGCGAAATTTGTCCTGATCTTCCAGATAACTTCCGTCGCACCACTTTAGCACCAGCACTGCCAGACGGTTTGTTCCCTCTGAAATCAAACTGGTCACATCAAACTCACTCGTCGCATGGGACACCTGACTGTAGCCGACATAACTGCCATTCAGCCACACATAAAAACAGGAATCCACACCTTCAAAGTTTAAGTAAACCTTGGGTGCCTTCCAGTCACTATGATACTCAAAGCTATACACATAAGTGCCACAGGGATTGTCCTGCGGTACATAGGGCGGATCAAACGGAAACGGATAGCGGATATTCGTGTACTGGTGGTTATCGTATCCCTCCATCTGCCATGCACTAGGAACGTTGATCAGACTGTCACCAGAACTGTCATATTCTGGCGCATAAAACGCCTCCTTGAGCGCATTGACACTGCTGTAATAATGAAATTGCCATCTGCCATTTAACAACTGCATACGGTCAGACGCCTCGCGCTTGCCGGCAAACGTATCCACCTGCCCTGAAGCCGGAATATAGTATGCCCGCGGCGGCATTGTATTTTCGTGCAGCATTTTTAGATCTTCGTAATATCTTGGTATCATCATTGTGCTTCCTCCTATGATCAATTCCCCTATCTGCCCTCCCGATTCCACCACGTTCTTCGGACACCGTTATGACGAAGGCTATTGTACTGCTTCTATTATAGTGTATAAAAATTCAAACTTCCATAAACTACATTAGACAAAACATGCACATAATGATACAATAAAACAGACATGAAAACCATGCAAAAGATATTTTTGATACACTTTCCACGAAAGGAGCACACCAGATGTACATTAACTCAGCCTATTTAAACAATTCACTCGTTGATTTTATGGACAAGAGCAAACCGCTCATCGTGGGCAGTTGCGGTACATACCATTTATACACCAATCCCCGTCTGCCAACCTACCGTCCGAAAGGCAGGCTCGACTTTCAAATTTTATATGTTGCCTCCGGGAAAGCACATTTTTATTTCAATGATGATGGTACAGACACTGTGGTACATGCCGGAAATATGGTGGTCTACCGCCCGAAAGAGCCTCAGAAATATGAATATTTTGGCATCGACCAGACAGAAGTCTACTGGGTTCATTTTACAGGAAGTGATATCAAGAATATGCTGCGCGGTTACGGCATCACAGATGAGATGCATGTCATCAACACTGGAACTTCGCTGGAATACACGCGTATTTTCAAACAGATGATCTTAGAATTGCAGCGCCACCAATCCGATTACCCGGAGATGCTGGCTCTATTGCTGCGGCAGCTTTTGATCTTGATACACCGCCAGTTAACCACGAAAAATAAGATTAAGAATGTCTATCTGGATTCAGAGATGGAAAAGGCAATACAATACTTTAATGACAACTACAATACAGAAATCAATATCGAGGAGTACGCTGCGTCGAGAGGCATGAGCGTGAGCTGGTTTATCCGCTGCTTCAAGCAGTTTGCCAGCACGACACCGATGCAGTATATCGTGTCCATACGCATTGCCAACGCACAAGTACTCCTAGAGACTACTGATTATAATGTGACGGAGATTGGGAATATTGTGGGGTATGACAATCCGCTGTATTTTAGCCGGATTTTTAAGAAACAGAAGGGGGTGTCGCCTTCGGAGTATCGGGTCCGGGCAAAGGTTGGAAATACGCACACCGCCTTTGTCTAAGTACATCACAAAAATGATCCAGATCTTCTTTCGTAGTAATCTTAAAATTTTGCTCATCCCCCTGAATCATTATAATGTCTAATCCTGCCAGTACAGCCGGCTCTGTTGAACCATTTATTTCCCGAATCTTATCTGGCAGGAGGCGCTTATTTGCCCTATAATATGGACCTATCCGAAATGTTTCCGGCGCTTGTCCCGCATAGAGTGTCTCTCTATTGAGCAATGCACTTACCTGCTTCCCGTCTATGCTCTCATAGATTGTATCTTTCATGGAAAGTACGGGCAAGACACCATCGTGTCCCTCCACAGCCTTTAGACTCCTAGTTATAATCTCTGCCGAAATTAATGGTCTTGCCGCATCATGTATCAATACGCAACTCGTATCATTAGCATATTTCCTGATATCCGTCAGCCCATTATATATAGAAAGTTGACGTGTCATCCCTACCTCAGAAAAACCAAAAAACTTTGCGCATCCAACTTCTTTAAAACAATCTAGTATTACATTATGCCACTGTTTTGCCGCCACAACTTGTATCGAATCAATTCCTTCATGTTTTGACAATTGTTCGATGCAGAAATAGATAACTGGTTTCTCATCTACTTTAATGTATTGTTTAGGTACACTCGCCCCGAGTCGGGAACCTGTCCCTCCTGATAAGATTAGTGCTGATGCCATGTGCGTTTCCTTTCTATATACTGTAGTATTAATTCATCATCAAATATAATCACAATATTGATGAATCTCTTTTATAATTTCTCCATACGACCGACCTTTTCCAAATAGTAATGTTGTTCCAAGTACAAAACCATCCACTCCTATTGGCGCAAATTTTAAAATTTTATCACCGCTACATGCACCATCCCAATACAATTTAAACTGCATCTCTTCTTTTAATGTCAAAAGTCTTTTTATTTTTTTACCTACATAGGGCATATACATTTGACCTGCATTTCCTGGATTTACGGTCATAACAAGAACCTTTTTGACAATGCGCAGCATCTCATACACTGTTTCCACGCTGGTTCCTGGATTGATAGCAATACCTGGTATCATACCAGCATCAATAATTTTCTGCAATGTTGTTGACGGATGATACTCCGCCTCTGGATGAATATAAACTGTATCTCCCTGCCTAAGATTATTTAAAAATAGTTGAACATTATTGTTTGGGTGCTCGATCATCAAATGTACATCAAGCGGCTTTTTTGTTGCACCAGCTATGTATTTCATATCGTTCAGGGACATTGCAAAATTTGGCACAAATCTTCCATCCATAATATCGATATGAAAAGAATCAATACCTCCCTCATCGAGTTCACGGACTTCCTTTGCCAGATTCCCATAATCAGCACACATCAACGATGCAGTCAGTTCAAAGTTCATATATTGTCTCCCTGTTCCTCATAATATATCCTTTATCTGTGTCATTCTGTGAAAAAACGGATCTTCAACTACCATTTTTAAGAAAGCTCTATCTCCTATTTTTATCTCATTCACCATCTTTAGAAAAATCTCATCCATCTCTTTGTTAATTTCACATTTAGACATTGGACAGTATTTCATATAAGAGGTAAAATAATCTAATATCCCCCTTTGTGCCTTCATAAAACAATCAATGCTCTCTCTATCCCTTGTTTCAACCGCATAAATTGGACACCCATCTGTGTCAAATCCCTGTATAGATGAATGTGGTGCTGTGAGCAGTGTCTCAAGAATATAGTAATTATCATAGATTGCACATGAATTTGACTTTGTCCCTTCATAAAAAGATTGAATATCTAATCCTCTGTCTGCCATCTGATCAGCCTCCAATTGTAAGAAATAAAAGCCTTTCAGATGATTTGTTACTAACCTTTGTACATACAGCTGACTTGTTCCTTTTGCAACAAAATCAAAAAAAGCAATACTCCCATCTTTTATCTCCAACTGTTGTACATATTTATGATAATGTTGATACTCTGTGGCTGCTTTTTCAAGAATAGGCTTTTTATAGCGCATCAATCCGTTTTCATTCTCATCAATATCCTCGCATTTTATGCTTTCTACATCTATTCCAAACCGTTCTCTTAAATTCTCATTTAAGTCCCCGCTAAACTTCATTCCGTCTACATACAAGATATCCTGTTCACTCTGAACTCCTGAACGAACTGCCGCTGTGCGCGAAGTCAGGAAATAGATTGACTCATCCTTTTGCTGCTGCACTGCTTTCAAGCATGCATATATCTTCTTGAAAAGATAACCATCTCTTGCACTAAACCAGACATTATGAATATTCTGTTTCTTGATCTGCTGCTCAAACCAAAACACAAAATCGATAATCATCGGCGCACAAAATAGATATCCAATATCATATGCATCTAATATCTCAATACGTCCCTCCTCCTGTTCAAATTGAAAGGGACTATTAAAAATTCGTGATACAAACATTCCTATCCTTAAATGACTATCTAACGATTTTATGTATTTGGAAAATCCGAGCCAACCTACAAGTTCTAGTATTGCATTGCCACTAAACAGCCTGCAAGTATTAAATCCATTTCGTTGTGCAAACTCAATATCTGTAATTAGATCGTCACCAATATGTAGAACGCTTTTATTATCTGCCATATCTCGAAGTCTTTGATACAATCCTTGTGTTTTACTCACTCCACAACTACTAGACGATAAAATATCTGTACATTCTGTTATGCCACATTTCTTCAAAATCTGTTCTAACTGTTCTTTGCTATAATATGTATCAGAAGTCACATATACCTTTTTTCCAATACGAACAAGTTTCCGAAAAACATCACAAACATCTTTCCTCGGAACAAGAAAACTTAAATCAATACTCCATTCCAATTCTGCAAGTTGTTGTGCAGTTATCGATAAATGATCTATTTTTTTCAGCATATGTTCATATATCTCTGTCAACGAAGGTGCCTTTTCTTTTGAGAGTTCCTTCTCACTTCCCAAACGATTTTTCACAAAATCTCGTATTAGGATTCCCTTCTCTTGAAGCCTGTTGTCCACATACTCTGCAATATCCTCTGGAAACAAAGTCTGACGCATGACAAGTGTATCAAACAAATCAAAGCTTATGATATCTGCATCATCTGTATATTTTTTGAGTTCTGCCTTAGTTGTACCTTGTATGCCGATAAAATTATATCTGATTTTAGTTTCTTTCAACAAATCATTTCCACGAATATCAAATAAAGCCACCTTATTTTCTTTGCATATATCTCCAATTCTTCTGGCAATTGCCCGGCAGGAACCAGGACGTGCGACAGCTATAATCAGCTTGATTCCATGATTTATTACATAATCTAATGAAACAATAGAATATCCATACAAACTTCCTTCCTCTTGAAATCCATCAAGAAGCCCTATAATGTTATAGTCCTTTTCCATTACTCTCAATGTATTCTCTGTTTCTATTCCCAAACCATATAGTGCTATTTTCTTCCCTTTGTACTCCTCAAACTGTTCTGCTGTACCCACTTATCTAACCTCGTCTTTATTTTTCTCAAGAATGTTCTGCACAATTTTCAAAAGATTTCCTTCAAATGCTTGTATCGAAAAAATATGTTCATATATATCTCTTGCTTTTTTACCTATTATTTGCAAATCTGACTTATTCTCCACACACCATTGTATTTTCTGTGCTAATGCAAATACCGATTCGCTTTGAAATATGATCCCATCTACGCCATCACAAATATATGTTGCTGTACCGGTTATATTTGAAACAATACATGGCAACGCATGCATCATTGCCTCTGCTACAACTGTTGGCATTGAATCCTGCCTTGAAGGACATATAAGCACATCAGAAGCATCCAACAATTCATGGATTTTTATGCGATCAACACTCCCTGTAAATATAATCTCCCTAATATCATAACTGTCTCGTTGCAATTTCTCTCCAAATAAAGTTTCTTTGTGTCCAATAAAATAAAAACAGCATTGTCTCCTAACTGAAACCGGAAGCATTCTCACCGCTTCAATCAGTATATCCTGCCCCTTAATATCTTCTAAAAATCCTATAGTAACAAACCGTATTATAGAATTACTCCGCTCCTTATAAGCTTTGTTATATACTGTGTCTGCAACACCATATAAAAGCTCTCCACAGGACAAATTAGGAAGATATCTTTTCACTGCTTCACGCGGAACACGACCTACTGACACCACATTTAAGTTTTCCAGAGAGATCTTACCAATCACTTCTCTGCTGACACCCTCATAAAAAAACGGCGCATCATGCAACCACCATAGGACTGGAATCCGCGTATCGCGCTCCGACAAAAACACATGAAAATTCATTGTATTGCACACAATCAAAGAAAAAGCAGCTACCCAATCTGTTTCTTTCATTACTGCAATTTGAAGACTGACATCTACAACTACAGGTACATCAATTTCTGTAAGCTTTGTACGCAATGGTCCATCAAGCATAGAAGCAAACCATACATCATAACCTTGTTTTTTTAAGATCACTGCTGCATGAAACAAAGCAATTGCTGGTCCTCCAAGTGTCATATCCTGTGACATCAATAAAATCTTTGATGATATATTTTTATCCTCAACACAATCTTTAGTACTTGGAAAATACTGTCTTGGATAGTATCTCACAATTTTTGTTATATCCTGTACAAACAATCTGCGCAGGTCAAAAAAATGATAAATGTTATTTCGTGCAACTCCTAAAGAAACCAATTGCTGTTTCATCGCTTTCACATAAAAGCTCAGAATGACAACTGCCTCATAGCAAAGTTTCACACCTTCCACCGGCGGCAAGACCTTGATTCCATCAATGAGTGTGTACTGTTTCTGCTCTGAATTGTCAAGTAACGCCAGAATATCTTGATGTACAAACCATTTCTTATATCGGTTGTAGTAATCTCCAGTTCCAAATAACAAGAGTTTCATTTTATTACCACCAATGTACCTGCTCGATCAGCAAAAGGTACTTTTTTTAATTTCATTCCAGCATCCTTCTCATATCGAACTACTGCTGCTTTAACGCCATCCAAAAAAGCTGAATTATAGTCATGAAGGAATATAACACCTCCATCGCTTAATCTCGGATAAAAAAATACTAAACCTTCATAGATTGATTCCTCAAAATCCACATCAATTGAAACAAAAGCATACTTTTCCGCCGCTGCTTCTTTGGTAATAGATTGTGGAAACAATCCCTTACATACGATACTCTGTTCCGGGAACGGTAAATTCTTGAGCATACAGTCCACTGATGTTTCTGTGTGATATTGAACAAACATATCATTACATCTTCCAAGTTTCAATTCTCGATCTGTCTCTGCCTTATCAAACCCTTCAAATGTATCAAAAAGATAAAGCTTTCTTTTAGGAAACTTCTGATTGATCAATGCCGAAAAATCTCCCCTGAAAACACCAAGTTCGGCAATTGCCCCTGCCACATTATCTTCCTCAATAATATCTGACATAAACTCAAATGAACGATATCTAAAATAATCACTCATATATACTGGACCAGAATATTTCCCCTGTCCTATCTGCATTGTTGTATCCTGCAAATCCCTTTCATTCATCTCAATCAATTTATACCGATTCAACATTAATTCACGTTCTAACTTTGGTTCAATTGAACGAATTACCTCTAAATTATATGGAATAAAAGGTTCTTCAATCCAATCTGTAAATATCAATTTTTCCCGTTGAATCCCCATAGATAGGCAAGTATTATATATTTCACTAAAAAAACTATTGCAGATAATCAAATAGTCTGTCTCTTTTATTAATGTAGGAAGTTCAGACGGACAGTATACTTTCTTTCCTGAAAAGCTCATTCCCGCTTTTCTAGTATCCACATATCCTACAATGTTACATTCAGAAAAAAATTGATGGTTCAAATATTTCTTTGTTCGGTCTCCAACGCCCCAAATTAAAATTGATGGTTTCATTTCATTTTCCTCATTTCTATAAATGTCCATTTTTGAACATATCGTCAATAATTAATCCTAAATCAAAAATTTTGCCATAATACTTACAACGTAACTGCTCTGTTATCTCAATCGTATCAAATGAAGTTATAATAATAGCATCCACTTGAGGAAATATATCCTCTGGCCTATATATTGAGAAATCCTCTCCACACTGTCCTACATATTGGTCAATTCCAAAAACAACAGATAATTCTTCCTTTCGCAGCTGTAACAATAAGTGCTTTCCTAATGCTGACATTCCATAAATAGCAACATTTTTAATTTTTTCTTTCTCAAAAAAAGTCGTAAAATTAATATTTTCTTCCTGTTCTAAAAAAAGCCACTTATCTATTATCTGAAATAATTGCTTAAATTTTTTAACATTATAACTTAACATAGAAATTTCGTTCTTAACAGTATCTGAATACTGAGCATCTACATTCCATATCTGCGGTATCACCATTTCATCCACTGCATGTTTTAGAGCCTCAAGATAACCGTATCCACTATGCATATCTGGTTCAAGATACATTCCTTCTCCCCACTCATTCCATGCGTTGATGAAAAGATATCTATTTCCATATTGAATACTCTGTTCCAACAACCTTTTGATATTTTGCTGAAATACTTGAGGGGTATTGCCCATAATTACTTCACCACTTCGTCCTCTACGCGGTGTATCATCGTATCCTGAAACACCACAGAAGTACGTTCTATATCCAAACGCAGGAACAGATTTTAATACTGCTGTCCATATATTTTGAGCATCAAAACAGCGTACTCCATTATTTACTTTCGCTTTACCTTCATTATTTAAAATATGAATGCTGTTTCTAGGCTCATAGATTAATGCTGCATCCAGACAATCATTTGGGATATCCAAATGTGCACCAATCAGATATAAGCCTGGCAAACCAGCCTTAACAGCTGCCGTACGCCAACATGATGTCATTTCTTTCAGGGATTGTATATCATTTGGACTATAAAATATAAAAACAGGTTTTCCATCATATTTGATATATCTTTGATCCTGAAAAAATGGCAGTAAATATTCAAAATGCCGCATCCAGTCGGAATAGGTACCATAGTCTTGCTCTACCAATATTCCATTCTGTATATCCTTTCCCAAACTTTCATACCGCTCTGCCCAAACATTTCCACTTATTCTACTCCAAGATCTGATCCACGATTCGCTTGCCCAGTTAAAACAAAATGGCATATCAACATCTTTCCATCTCAGTAAATTTTCTGCTGGTAACTCCAGCTCCTTCTTCCCATTCTTAAAATAATAATGATAGAAGCAAAACCCATCTATGCCATATTTCTTTGCCAATAATGCCTGTTTTTCCATTACATCCTTTTGGCTTAAATCATAATATACTTTATCTAATGGCATTTTCGGTTGCTGATGTCCAGGAAAATAAGATTCCGCTGTTTTCACAGAATCCCAATCAGTAAATCCCTTTCCCCACCAGCAATTATTATCCTCATTTTCATAAAACTGTGGCAAATATATTGCTAAAATTTGAGGTTTCTCTTGTCTTCTCATAACTTCTCCACTACCGCGTATACAATTAACGGATAATATTTATCTTCTATTTCAAAATCTTCTTTCTTTAAATCCTCACAACATAATCCGTTTAAATGTGCTGTAACTGTTTTCACATTTCCATAACTTCCATTGCTAATAATACAAAGTTCCTTTTCATCTTCAAATATTTGTATCAATGCATCTTTATTAAAATTAAAAAAACAACCATAGTTATCCATACAACGCATAGAATTTTGTGAAATACCAGAACAAGTAATTAATGCTCTGCCTCCTTTTTTGAGCAATTTCCCAATATTATGTGCAGCGCTTTTTAAATCAAATATATACATGAGTGTTTGTGTCAAAATAAAACAATCCGCAATCTCTCTCCTAATTCCTTCTCCTGTTTCTAAATTTCCCAAGAACGTAACATCTGGACTTGTGTTACTTACATCCATTACCAGAGCTTGTTTAACGCGGTCTGCACCATAGCGTTTTGTATAGGTACTGTCCTCGATCTCCAACACATCTCCACAAATATATTTCTGATTATTTTCCAAAAATTGACCAATATAAAAACGATCAATCGGAGTTCCTCTCTCTGTGCCAAACTGTCTGCTAATTGGTACTGTTGACATATCTGCAATAGTCTGAATCAGCGGATAATTTAATCTATATACTTTTCTAAGAAATTCACGCCATTCAAGCTGATTCTTGATTTGAACAGAATGACCGTTTTTGTCAATACATTCAAAATAATCAGATGAAAATTTTATATCTTCTACAAAATTATATAGCGCAATCTCATTATCAAAGTATGGCTCTTCCTTATAGGGAAATCGGATACGCTTTGGATCTACACCTATACTGCATAGCTGCTTCCACATACTAACAAAAGAAACTGACATCAAAAAAATTTCGGTAGAATCTTCCACATTCATACTTTCAGGATTTATCATTATAATTCCAGTATCATGAAAAGTCTGACTTTGTGTCCTGTTAACCTTATTGTCCAAAAAAGTTGTAATATGATACTTTTGTTGTATTGTATCCCGCTTACATTCAAAATATTTTCCCGTTCCAAATACAATAATATCTTTCATGGTATCTCTTCCTCTGTCAATTTACTTTCCAAAAGTGTTTGAAGAGAAATAACTATTTTCACTCCTTCCTGTAATAGCGATTCCTCTATCTCATCAAAATAATAAACAGCAGTTACTACTACTGCATCTACTGTGGGCATTCCTTTATGTGGCACATACACCACCAAATCGTCCCTTCCAGTCCACTTCACTTTTTTATCCAATATGTATGCCACCTTAATATTTGTGCCAAATAGCTCCTGACAAAGCAATTTTCCTAATTCTGCATATCCATAGACTGCAATATTATAAAACCCTTTTTCAGCTAAAATCTCTGCAACACTATGCCCCTTAATTTTTAATTCCATCCACCGCGTAAGTACCAAATAAAACAAATTGCTTTTCTGTAATCTGTCCTCTAATTCTACAGTATTATAATCCAATTTATTATCCAGCGGCACAAGAGTATATACTTCAATATATTGATCCGGCATACGGTATTGTAATGCCCTATACTTTGCAGCACATTCCGCATATCTATTGTATGGGATCACTTTAAGCTGAGATTGATGAAAACTAATAAGATGCTGCTTTATATCTATAACTGTGGTAATATCAAGCATATGCGTTGCCGATTGCAAGGGTCTATGCACCTCATACAAATAAATTTCTATCTTTCGTAATTGTTGTTTATGAACTGCCTGACAAGTAATGAAATATGCAGCAGTATGGTCAAGATGTTGGTCATAAGCACCCGTAACAAATATTTTGGTATATATAGACAAGTCTATGTTCTCAAGACAATCTGTATGATGTATCAAAGTTCCATCCTTAAAATCAAGCATCTGATATTCACTAATTCCTAAATATTGCATCTCGTTTACAAACTCTCTTTTCCTGATCGCTTTTCCAGCTTCAGGGTCTATATCACCTTGCCCTAATCTTCCATCAGACAATACAATTACACTACATTGTTCTGAATAAAGACAAAGCAAGCCACCTGGTCCAATACATTCATCATCTGGATGCGGAGCAATAATCAACACTCTGTCATTAGGTTTAATCTCTAATATCTGCATTCCAAACTCCTTATATTTCAAATGACGATTTACTAGGCAAAATTTCATCTAATGCATCTCTAATTGCCTTCTTGATTTCATCAAATCCCTCTATACTTCTCTCATTTAAACTTATGATAGGACAAGCTTGATTTCTAATCATTTTCACAGCTTCCTTATAGTTCTGGTTATCGATCAAAAAGAGCCGTCCTTCATATTTATGTGGAACAAATTTTCCCGAGCAGATTTGCCACATGGAAATCAAACGCTGTGTCACATCAGAATATGCCCGAAACCTATTCTGTGATGCAGTATTCAACATTTCTGGTTCCCTTTGCCAAATTTCTTTCAACACAGATTTTTTCATAGGCATTGCCTCATGTGGATATACAAACGATTCAAAATGATGCCAGTATTGCAAATTAAGATTGTGTTGTAAACGGCTTCCATATACAGAATGAAACCATTTTTCCTTATTTGCAGCTAAGACCTCTTTCTTATCAAAATTTCGGTTTATGATTACCATATTGTTAACACATGCATAAATCATTTGACGTTCCATCTCACTCGTGCCTTCCAATATAAAGTGTGTCTCAACAGCCTCCTCACAAGGAAGATTATTTCGAAAATAATAAGTTTCAGCAATCGGTTTCAGTGGAAATAAATCATCATTAAACAAAATAAAATTTTCGCTTAAATCTTCTATCCGAAAATAATTCATTTCAATAACATTCGAATTAAACGTAGGCAGATACTGAAGTGGAATATACTCGCTGTGTTTTACTATTTGAAGCTTTTCATTCGAAGTATCCAGCCATTCGGGAAGATGTCCCCATGTTATAAAAAAAATCTTATGTACCCATGGCATAAACTTTTCTATCCCACGAAAAATAAATTGTAAATTATCCCATGATTGAAAACGAATATTAGAATTAATATGCATATTGTCATATTTACTTTTTTCTTCTTGCCATTTTGGATCATCACCATTCACCCAAGGAAGTACAATGTCAATGGGTGTATTCGGATTATTACATTTATTTATAGTTTTCTTATCCATATATTTGCCCCACCAACAAATTCCTCAAACAAATTACATTCTTTAAATTTTGCATTCCACATATCTGTAAAAAATACCACCTCATATTCTGAATTATTCATTAAAAATGCACGCAGCAAATAACTTTCATTCCAAATCCAGCCATTTTTAATCCACTCCATCGGATACTCAAAATCCGACATGATATCATGGAAATGAATATTTACTCCCGATTTAAGCCGTGGCAATATATCAAAAAATATACGATTCACATCAGAACCACGTTTAACCAAATGAGATGAATCTACAAAAAGAATATCGCCTGAACACAATGTATCAAATATTTCAAGATCAACATCCTGTAAGTCACATTCTTTTAATTGAATTTTATCCATCTCTTTCAACAATTTATTTAGTCGATTTGGCCGCGGTTCTATAAAGGTTAACTCGATTTTATTATCATAAAATAACTCATTTATATCCAGCATTAGCGCCGAAGAAAATCCAGAACCTATCTCAATTATTCGCATTGGTTTTAATAAACGAAGCATTCCATATAATACAAATGCATCCACAATGCCATAAGTAGTATTCACTTCATAATATCTTAAAGAAGTACTATGCCCTTTTTGATAAGGAAATTCCGCATATGTATTTAACAATTCCTCAAACATTTTTAACTGTTTTTGCTTTTGAAAGTTGATATCTTTTATGGACTCTATTCCATTATTTTGAGTTTTCTTACATGAATTGATATTTGGATAAGGACTATTAAAATTTCCGATTTCTTCAATCCTATTGTATCCATATCTTTCGCAATCAAGATAACTAAGACGATATAAAGTATCAACTGACTCTGTTGGATAGACGTTTTGATATTTCAATGATAAATCCTTATAAATGCTGCCGCTGTCTGCCATACTGATTATGACCATTGCGTCTGGATATGACTCCAAATAATCTGTCGAATACACTGGAATATCATCTAACAAAGTTCCTTGTTTTTTATTATCATTATCGAGAAATGCTACACAATAAATATCTAAATCATCTAGTATTTTTGCAGCACGTCTCCCACGTTCCCCAGCTCCAAAAATGATTACTTTTGTTTCCTTATCAAAAACTTTTTTCAAAAATATAGTATCCATATAATTATTTTTCCTTTCTATCCCCTATATGATATACTTTTAAAAGTTAGGAAATAATATTTGATCATCTCTACATTGTTTTCTAACAATCTCTAAAATTTCAAAGCATATTTCTCTATTTCCAATTGTAATAATAATCCCATCATCACTGTTGATCTGAACATCTTGAAAAACTTTGCAATTATCTAATTGTTTCTCCATTTTTGTCACTAAAAAACTCTTAAAATCCCATCCTTTATAATCAAAGAATCTGGCAAGATTTTGACCGTATACCCCTGCTCCGTAAAAATATATTGTTGCATGCTGATCATAAAATCTGCTTAGTTTGGTATAATTTAACATACCCTTTTCAGATTTTGATTGACTAATTCTCTCCAAATGTTTATTGATTAATGTTATATCATAAAATCCTTTCTCTCCAATATATTCCAATGCCTTCAGCACATTGTCAAAATGTTTGTTCGAGAAATATAAACCTCTACGCTTTAATATTGGAATTTTTAAATCTCTTATGAGTTCTAATGAATGTTGTAAATATGGAATTTCACTTTCTTGAAACAAACTGCTGTCATGATATAAATCTGTTAGTGCAACTCCCTTAAACCCGCAGTTTGACAGATATCTATTACAACCCAATTCAAAATCTATAACAGCATTATATAAAGTTTCAGGATAATCCAAAAGTTCCCAAAATTTCTTAAAAAATAAACTTTTTAAAATACGCTCTTTAAATACAAGAAAGTAACTTTGAATGTGGGCATCATATCTATATCCATTAGCCAGCCTCCCTTGCGGCGCTCTTATTATTCCCCAATAGTCGGCGTCTGTGCTTTCAATAGTTTGAAACAAATCTTCAATTGGATAAAATAAACCATAAAATGAATCATTGACAAGCACTAACTCATCAAAACTGCATACCCACTCCCATCCCAAATACTGACACAATACGTCTTTATAGGCTCCTGCATCAAATCCTTTATTTTCTCTGTAATATATCCTGTCTGCATATGGCTGAATATTTTCGATTCCATGAACTATATTTAAATAATTGCATACTACGATCAAACTGTTTGTCACTTTTCGTAATTCACGTAGAACATGTCCAATATATTCATCTGCTATATTCTCAAAATCATATGTAACATAGATGCATAAACGCTTCATTTCTACTCACCAATTTTTTATAAACCCATTCGACTATACTTCTACAAAATGTCTCTCATCTTATCACTAATGTATTCAATATCATCAATATCCATATACGAATGAATTGGCAACGATAAACAACACTCACAAATTTTTTGCGTATTATTATAATCCAATTCTATAAATTTATCTTTGCTAAAAGCCTCTTGCATATGCATTGGTTTTCTATAATAAACAGCTGTCGGAATGTTATTCTCTTTAAATCTATTTATCGTTCGCTCTCGTTCCTTTTTATCCCGAAAACAAATCGTATACTGTGCCCAACTTGAATACATTCCTTCTTTTATAACAGGTACTTTTACAATACTTTGTAATTGTTTTGTGTATTCTTTTGCTACCCAATTGCACTTAGCAATTTCCTCATCAAAAAATTTTAGCTTTTCTAGCAGAATTGCAGCCTGTATAGTATCCAAACGTGAGTTCATTCCTATACGTATATTGTCATACTTATCCTGTCCTTTTCCATGCACACAATATGACTGGAGCAACTCTGCCCACTCATCATTATTTGTAAAAATAGCGCCACCATCACCATAACATCCTAACGGCTTTGCGGGAAAAAATGAGGTTGTTGCTATATCCCCAAAACTACATGCATTTTTTTCCCCAATTCTCCCTCCAAATCCTTGTGCAGCATCTTCCAAAATAAACAAATCATATTTTCTTGCAATCTGATTAATTTGTTCATAATCAGCAGGTTGTCCAAATAAATCCACTGCTATGATCACTCTAGGACATAAATCAGTTTTTTGTATAACATACTCAATTGCACTTTCAAGGCTTTGTGGGCTTATATTATATGTGTTTTGATCAATATCTACAAATACAGGTGTCGCGCCGACTAGCGAAACCACCTCTCCACTTGAAAAGAAAGTAAAATCGGGAACAAATACCGCATCTCCTCTTCCTATACTCCAAGTCATGAGCGCAATTTGTAATGCGTCGGTTCCATTGGCACATGCAATACAATGCTTCATCCCTACATATTCTGATAGTTCCTGTTCCAATTTTTTCACCTTACTACCATTAATGAAGTCAGCATTATGAATTACAGATTGTATTGCAGCGTCTAGTTCTTCTTTATGTAACTGGTATTGTTGTTTTAAATCTCTAAATTCCATTTCACTCACAAATTTAAATATTATATTTTATAATGTATTCATTGATGCTATTTGGTTTTCTACTTCCATTCGAATTATATCAGGATTAAAAACCTTTCTTATTCTAAAATAAGGCATTGGTTTCCCGCCATACTGACGCATAGATTTGGAAATTCTTTTAATCACAGAACCCTCAAAATCATACTTTAATCCCATTTGAGAAGCAATTTTAATTCCTTCCCATGTAAGCATATTATAAGTTTGTAAATTTTGATGTTCTGGGATATTTCCCCCTAATAAATGATATACTGACTGTTCATCCCATACCAAAAAGAGGATGCTTAATATACTCTTTTCTTTATCCATAGCATATAAAATCTTTCCGCAATTATGCTTTATACAAGCATGATATAATCTAACCCATAAATCATATGAAAATGGACATTCTAAACCTTGTTTCTCAAATATTTTATTATGTAAATGCCAAAATTCATCTGCATTATTTCCTTCACAAATACCTGCCGATTTATAACCTTTTCTTATTAAATTCCTATAACTAGATGATATGTTTTTCCACAATTGTTCTATATCATATGTTTCATTAATTACATAAGTATATCTAGTAAGTGCAGTGTATCTATTCCAAAAAAAAGGCAACCAGTTCTCAAAACTATAATGATATTGTTGTTCATAAACATCTAATTTTAATGACTCAATAAAATGATTTGCTTCATCTATCACATGTTCCTGAAATTTCGCTAAAGTTTCAAGTTTTGTTCCTTTATTTATTCTAAAAATAATTCCATTATTTTGTGTTAATGGTGCCTTTGTAATATATTTATAGCTTCCTCTCGTTTGCATATAATACGGCATAGCTGCAAGTATTTTTCCTCCACTTTCATAGAGCCACACATCCCAATTATATGACTGACATACTGCATCCATCCACCATGATTTTGAATATATTGGAACAAAAACCTCATCACAAAATTGAAGATATTTCTCCTTATTTATCATTTCTATATTTCCTCACTAGAAACTAAAGAGTCAATGATTCTACTTTACAATTAACATAAATTTCACTTCCAAATTGCGGTATATATTTTGTTAAATTAAACAAACCATCCAGAACTTTTTCATCAATTATATGTTGTTGCATCATAGTATTCATTTGTTTATGAGAAAATGGTTTTACGAAGAATGAACCATCTTCAATTACCTTTAATCCATGAATCTCAACTATATCTTTTAACTTTATTAAATCAAAATTTGTATTTTGTTGAAATATCTTATTATTGTCAGACTCCTCAAATTTATCCGATATTATATTCATTTCTACTCCAAGTAATCTATGTATCGAATTCATATTAGGAACATTAATATGTACTATTGTGTCTCTATTGCATACCTTTTTTATTGCAGTTAGTAATTTTTGGGGATCCTTCACTTCATGTAATAAACTGCTACAAATCACCATATCATATTGAATATTGGGTAAATGATTTACTTCTTCTTCAAAAAATCCATTTATACATACTACATTATCGTATTTTTCAGCTAAAATTTTTGCATTTTCATACATATGAGGTGCAGGTTCAACAACTACAAATACTCCATCTTGATCTATATGACAAAATAATGGTTCTAGTCCGCATCCAATTTCTAATATATTCTTAACTTCATATCTTTCTATTATTTCTACTATTTTTCTTCTTCTGTAAATTACTTTGTATTGTTCAAATTCATTATTTATATACATTTTTTCATAATTATTAATATTTCTTTCCATAACTATCTCTTTCCACCAAATCTTTTTGCAAAATCAGTCGTTGCACATTCTTTTAATGGTAATTTTACACTACGTCCTTCAGCCGAAGATTTATAAATCGCCAATACTAATTCTAAAGCTCTCTTTCCATCCATAGCATTTACATATGGCTGTCTATCCTGCTGTATAGCATTAATTACATCTGTATACAAAGGTGTATGACCATAACCATATACATTCGGTGGATTCTCATGAAATCTTGCTTTTACTTCATCTGGATCATCAAGTAAATCCGCAAATCTCCACTCTTCTATCACATTTACCGACTGTCCACCTGCCTTGACTGTCCCTTTTTCACCGAATATATATAACGTTTCTTCTAAATTTTGAGGATATATATCTGTAGTTCCTTCAACAATTCCATAGCTTCCATTTTTAAATTTAATAAGAGCAATTCCCATGTCTTCTGCTTCTATGTAATCATGATTAAGCCTATCAGTCATTCCAACAACTTCTTCAATCTCACTGCCCATCATCCATCTAAGCAAATCAATATTATGTATACACTGGTTCATTAGTGCACCACCATCCTGCTCCCAAGTACCTCTCCATGACGCCCTATCAAAATACTCATGATCTCTACACCATCTAATATGTGCTGTACCATAAAATAATTTTCCAAAGCGATTCATGTCTATCGCTTCTCTTATTATCTGAATTGATTTGTTAAATCTATTCTGATGACATGCACTAACTTTAACATGATGTTTTATGGAAGCTGAAATAATCAAATCGGCATCTGTAATCGATAATGCAATCGGTTTCTCTATAATACAATTACATTTATGTTCTATGCAATATAGAGCAATTTCCGCATGTTTTCCACTCTCTGTACAGATTGCCACAATTTCAGGTTTTTCTCTTTCAACCATTTCTTTATAATCTATATAGCATTTTATGTTAGAGCCAAGTTTAAATTTAAGCAATTTATCTTCAATACAGGACGAATTAATATCACATATTGCTACAATTTCAAGTTTATTGTTTTGCGCTGCTACAATATGATTTGGTGATATTCTACCACAACCTATCAGTGCATATCTCATAGCTTTCCCCCATTTTTAGACACTCATTTACTCTATAATCCAAGTGCTTTTTCTATGGTGTCTAGTATAATTTCAACAGCATTACCATTTCCAAAACAACTAGACTTCACCATACTTTTGTTCATGCTAATAATTTCTTCCATCTCCTTGATATTATATTGAATTGATTGATCATCTTCTATATCTACTATATTGATATATCCAAGTTCCATTAATTCTGGCCAAACCTCTAACTTCAAAGGAAAAAAACACTTTTTTCCCACAAAGGATGCTTCTTTTGAAACACCACCTGAATCAGTTATTAATAACTTACATTGACTTAATAATACTGTCATTTCTTTATATCCTATCGGAGAAATTATTATTAAATTATCATTTGTTTTTACTCTATCCCAAAGCTCATATTCTACAAGTAATTTTCCAGTTCGTGGATGCAGTGGCAGTAAAATCTTATAGTTAATTTTCTCAAGAAAATTTAACATTTTTTCCATCCTATTTTTACTACATGTATTTTCCTGCCGATGCCATGTCATCAAAATATAATTTTGGGGATATTTCTCGATAGAACTATCTGTATTCTGAGATGTAACATATAAAAATTGGTCGTACATTACATCTCCCGAAAAAATAATACGATTTAAATCAATACCTTCTTTTCTAAGATTATACGCAGATATTCTATCAGGTGTAAAAAGATAATCTGATAAATGGTCTGATACTATGCGATTTTTTTCTTCTGGATTAACCTTATCATAAGTGCGCGAACCTGATTCTACATGAAATAATGGAATATTTAGTTTGCTAACAACAATAGCTGCCGCTAATGTTGAATTTGTATCTCCATATATCAATACTGCGTTTGGTTTCTCATCTATTACTACTTCTTCTAGTCTGCTTATCACTTTTGCAGTTATCTGTGCATGTGTTCCACTTCCCACATTTAAATTTACTTTTGGATATGGTATCTCCAACTCTTCAAAAAAAACTTTTGACATGTTTTCATCATAATGCTGTCCTGTATGGATAATTACCTCTTCATATCCTCTTTGCCGAACCGCTCTTGAAACCGGTGCCAGCTTTATAAACTGTGGTCTATTCCCCACAACATGCATTATTTTACAGCTCATACTTTACTCTCCTATGCTTTTGCCCTTCTTCCCTTAGTCCTTCAAATACGCTATAACTGGTTTCATAATACTATTCCATGTTAAATTTTCTATTGCATAATCCCTCATTATTTTTTGATAATCTTTCTTAGAGATTATTTTTTCATAAAAATCGATCACTGTATTTATATTAACCGCCTGTTCATCATTAGACACTTGCATGACATATTCTTGTGCCTGTGAAAAACGTGTATCATTGTATCCATAAATAAACGGAATACCTCTTGCACAATACTCAGCGCCTTTAATAGGATTTCCTTCAGATATTCCTGTTTTATACATTCCTAAAGAACCAACCGCCAAATCGGACTGTTCAAAAATCTTATCCAGTTCCTTTCCCAACATTTTTCCACAAAACGTAACAAAAGGTTTAAGCTTATACTTTTCTGTCAAACTTTTATAATAGTTTTCCTCCCCTCCTTCTCCAATAAATCTAAGAAATATCTTATACGTTCCATTCTCTTTGTAATATTGATACATCCCTTCCAATATTCTTTCATATCCATGCCAAATAGCCATAGAGCTTACTGCAATAAAACTAATTATATTCTTTTTACTTTTTCTTGTATTTAATGGAATATTTTCTATATCTATTCCATTTTTTAAATTGATACAAGTAATTCCCCATATTTTGCTATCATTAGTATAGGTTGCAATTATATCGATATATTCCTTTAACTGTTCTCTATAATATGCATCTTCCATTTTTACATAGTTATTGCTTAATTCACCATCATACGGATACGTTGGAAGTTCCAAAATCGTTTTTATCTGTTTTTCTTTTAACTTTTTTAAAAAAAGAAGAAAATACCTGTCTGTCAAATTATATCTAATATAGGTTCGCGAAATATCGTATTTCTCTATCCAATGACATAAAATTGTATTATAATCTTTTCTTGTAACTGCCACTTCTTTTTCTAGCATCTTATTATCATCCATCAGATAAATCATCTGTCCTGCATAATATGAATAATAAACTCTCCCAAACGTTCTTTTAAATACTGATATTTGATCAAATACTTTCTTTTTAATTCCTATCAAATCCGCCTTGTTTAAATCACAATATGTAACATAAATCATTATAATGTCCCCCCAAGAAATTCTCCCAAATAGATTATTTTATCTATTGATACAAATTTAGATAATTCCAAACAGATTGACTTATAATACTTAATTGGCGTAATAATCACTTCTTGACCTTTATATATGGATTTAAAATCTTCCAAACTAATTACTGGTATATCAGATAAATCTATCAATGCTTTTCCACTTCGATCTACAATCTTTAATACATTCACATACTGATTTATTGCATTATAAAGCTGAATCCCTAAATACCCACCACCATAAATAAATATGTCAGACAGTCTTAACATTTCAATCCTAGTTTTTATATATTCTTTGTCTAACATTTGCCCCATCATGCTATAGCTTATTGAGTATATTTCTAATTCATATGTACATGCATCCAATAACTCATCTAACTGTTTCATTTACATTCCTCACTTCAGATTGACAGAATTACGGATATACTAACTCCAGATCCCATATATTTCATAATCATATATATTAACAATCCTATTATCTGTGCATAAATTTTGTTCCTTAATTTGTTTCATAATCTCCTTATAATAACTGCTTACAATAATTAAAATCGCATCCTTTTCGTCAAGAAGTGCCTCGGGAGATTTTATCACCCTTCCCATATATTCATTTCCTTGCTTTTGACTATCATTATCAACAAAAAAAGTATCATGATGTATCGGAATATGGTATAGAGAAATCATTCTGTCTGCCTCTAATCCTGTTCCCCATAAAATCGTCTTTCTATGTGCCATCTCACTAAACCGTTCCAAAGAAAATGGCAAACGAGTTTCTTCTGTTATTTGATGTTCTTGTAGCCATTCCATAACAGTCCTAAAATATTCCATATATTGTTCTGTCATTATTGGTATTTTTTTAGAAATTATATAATAAAAATATAATTTAACTGCTGTTGTATATAAGTTTGATATTATCCTTACATATTCCGTTTCATTTATCTTTCCAAAAAACTCAAACAACGCAATATGGGCATACGCACTTGTTATATATTTCTCATATTCCATAAGACTAGACGCAAGGCCTTTTCCATGATATCTAACATAGCCAATACACTGGTTTACAAAATATGCTTTTCCCAATTTTAAATGTATGAGGTTCCTAGCAAAATCAGCACGAAACATTTCCTCAAAACGTGTTCCCACTACTTCCAAATATTCTCTAGGAATACCATTTGAAAAATAAACATTTCTGTAAGTGCTTGCTGGAGTATTAGACAGCACCGCCTTTCCCTTTAGAAAGTCCATATATGTACTTGTCTTTGTTGTAACTCCATGATAGTTATGATACACACTAACAGTTCCATCATTAAAAAGTTTATATTCATTTGTTGCATATATTGTATAATCAGGATGTTCGTCTAAAAAATCAATGGCCGTTTGTAGTCTTTTCTTATCTGTCCAATAATCATCTGGATCTAACACACAAAAATATTCGCTATCCATTTTTTTCAATGCTTTTAAAACATTTCTAAACAACCTCTGGTTTTGCTCAGAATACAACGCTAAAATTTTTTCCGGATATTTTTGTTCATATTCTTGAATGATTTGAGGAGAATCATCCTGTGAACAGTCATCTGTTATGATAATTTGATAATGAAAATTCACTTCCTGCTCTAAGATAGAATCCAAAGCTTGTCTTATATATTGTCCATTATTATAAGAAGGCATTATAATTGTCATTTTGTATTTGAAATTATCCATCCTTGTTTCTCCACAATATTCTTATTCTAATATCTTTTTAGCAAAAATAGCCTTAGTTTTTGTCCAGCCAATTCTCATAATTTTGGGAATAGTTATACTTCATATATAACATCTTCCAAAGATATGATAGGATAATCTACTTTTTCTCCAAGCATCATTTCTATCTCGTCAAAATAATGAATTGCGGTTACTACAATTACATCTACCTCTTCCAAGGTACTTTCTGGTTCAACTACATCTATATCTGCATATATTACATCTGCATTTTTGTCTATTATATATTTTACCTGAATCTCAGAATCCTTTAATTCGTTGTACAATCTTTCTCCTAATTCTTTCATTCCATAAATAGCAATAGTTTTATAATCATTTTGAATAAAAAATGATGTTAACGACTTTCCCTCTTGTTTAATACGCAACCATTCTATTAATAACTGATAAAATTCTGTCATTTTTTGAGTATGATCTGCCCTTTTCATCGTTTTAGGAGTCTGTACAAATTTTACAGCGATTGCCCCTATCGCTGATCCAAATAATACTGATAAACTTGCAATTGTTGACTTTTTCATGATACTTTTCTCCTTTATATTACAAATATGCTCTCGGAATCTCTAAGCCTTTATTTATCTGGATTCTGAGATTCTTTTTTCTCCACCTTTTTTTCAAAAAATATTTCACATATTCCTATAAATATGTGGTGCTTCGCTCCTCTTTTTTATCAGCTGAGATTCCCTCTGCTGTTACTATTATCTCCCTGTTTTCACTTTTTAAGTTTTGCCTCCTAACACAACTCACATGATTTCTTATTCAGTCTTTTTAGCAAAAATTCTTTCTTGTATCTTTTCTACCTTGTCTATATCCAACCGTAGATAATTTAATCCGACTATTGACCCTCATTCCATTTCAATAGCATCAAGAAAAGGTATAATTAATTTTTTAAAATCAAATTTTTCTTTGTATATCTTTATTACATTTTCCCTATAATATGAGTACTTTTTCATAATCTCATCATATGCATCGTCCAGTTCTGAAATATCATTAATTATCACTCCCAACTTATATTTATTTACTACTTCTGTAATACCACAGCATTTAATTGCAATAATTGGCTGCCCCAAACTAAGATGTTTAAACATTTTTCCAGAAGATAACCCTATATAGTAACGTCCTTCGTCTTCCCGCATCGGACTGTACCATACAAGACCTACAGCAAATTGTTGTAAATAGTTTGTGTATTGATCAACTGATAAAACCTGCTCCACAAGTTTTATATTAGTATTTGTATATCTAAGCTTTTTCATTTCCCTTTTGCACCATACATCTATACGTCCTGACAATGTCAACGGAGTCTTTTTAACTTCCTTTAAGTTTTTAAATTGTCCCTGTAAAAAATCACGTTTTATTCCCCCTGTATAGACTACTCCTGTTTGCCCTACTGGCACTACTTTTGCTTCATCAAATATATATGAATTAGGAATAAATATAGGATGTGAATAGTTTATATGATATTTCTCTGACACTTTCATTCTAAGTTTATCCTGAATACTAAATGCCTTAACCTTTCTCGTATACAATATTTCTTTAATTTTGTGAATCGGATACTTCAATTTAAATTGCATATAGATTCGAAAATTTTCTTTTCGCTCATCTTTATTTAAATAAGGCGTATTAATTTCTAAATTATAATAATAAAATGATGTGTTTTTCAAAATGTAAGGCAATTTATAAATAACAGATGTATCAACATAAATTGTTGCAATAACTGCATGAGGTGCAATATCTATTATCCTTTTTTGAATATCCTTTTTTGACATATATTTTACATTTAAAACATGATTTATCCAACTATAACTTCCTCTATTCTTTAATTTTCCGGCAATAAAAAGATAAGTTTCAAAACCCCTGATACTCAATTCTTCTAAAAGCTGGTATTTTGCTGGTGACCATTCCAACAGCGGTGTTTCCATAGACATCAATATAACTTTCTTCATAATCTCTCCTAATATTCTAAATTATCCAACAGTTCAAAACCCGTTTCCTTTAAATAAAATTCCAGTTCCGGTCTGAAAAAGTATCTCATATTATGTTCTTCATTAATTATTTTCGCTTCATTTGTTTCTTGATTAATAATCAAAATTTCATAGCACACATCTACAATATTAGTTCTGTCATGTATAACAGAACGAGCCATCCTCGTCAACCGATACTTACCGCTACCCGTTTCTTTTATCCAAACTGACGGTTTATCACTTAACACACCCAGACCGTACCTTACGTCAAATAAAAACAATCCTTGCTTATCCAATATTTTTCGTATTGAACAAAGTGTATCTAGTATATCCTCTTTACTGTTCTTATAACTCATCACGTGAAACAAAGATACTACAACATCATACTTTTTAGTTAAACTATAAGTTCTAATATCAGTGACCTCAAAATTTATCTATCTGTCTTTGTTATTTTCCCTTGCTACTTCAATCATTATAGGACTCATGTCTATCCCTCTACACTAGTATCCGAGTTTGGTCAATTCTATAGCATGTATTCCTGCACTGCATCCAAAATTCATTATCTTACTGACATCACATCCAAACTTTCTCAAAAGTGTTTCAACCTGCTTTGTTTCAAACTCATAAGCGTTATTCTGATAAAAAGCGTTATAATATAACACGTAATGCTAAAATATTTCCATACTACATTCTCTTTCACTTATAGATAATTTGGTCTTCCTCTATACTCAAAAACCTCTTTTTGTCATTTTCCCCTGCATACGGCCCCTGCTTTACCTCTATCATTTCAACTTCTTCTAGTACCTGAAAACCATGTCCACCAGAAATCAACAAAATAATATCACCTGCATGTAAATCCTTACTTTCAAGATAATCCTCATATTCATCATAAAAATCTACACGGAGAATACCTTTTTTGATAAACAGCACTTCCTGTGTCATTACCACATTCCTGTGAACAAGATTATGTATATGTGCATCTATTTTCTTACCTATCGGATGATGCATATATGCAATCTGCTGTGAATATTCGCTTGGTGTGATAAAGTCCACCCCATCGCATATGTAACTGTTACGGATAATCATTGCCAAGAGTCTGTTTTTTTTCTTCACTTCCTCGATCTGTCCCATAGTAACCTCTCTTTATTTCTACTCAATTAAAAAACCTAATATAAGTATTTCATTTTCATACTTATATCAGGTTACTTTCTAAACTTTGAGTTAATATATTCAGATATGTACGCTCATATTCATACTGTTTGTCTTCTTTCATAAATCTCAAGCACTACCTCATATAATCCTCGTCAACCATGCCATATACAACAACTGCTGATTCAATATTTATCTCATCAGCCATACAATTGACATCTGTAGGCGCCGCCCATTGATCAGAGTAATCTGAACATAGTTGTTCCTATGTAAGTAGTTGTTTAGTAAAAACTGATTCCATATGAATCACCACCATAACTTTCTATAGTTCACTTTCATGTCTTAAAAGAAAACTATCAGTATAATATAGTAAATTTAGAAGTCCTCAATAATGACTCTTCTAATATAAGTATAAAATTATCAATGTACACAATATTCCCTATATATTCAATATAATCTTCTAATCCAATATTTTTTGCATTACCTTTCTGATACCTGTCGTTACCTGCTCCATTTGTGCCTTTGTCAATGCCAATCCACTTGGTATGTAGAAGCCTTTTCTTGCCAGATACTCTGCGCTAGGATATGTTTCATTCTCAAATAATCCTTGTCTTTGGTACACTGGCTGCTCATGCATACACCAGAAAAATGTTCTTGAACCAATCCCTTCTTCTGCTAATAACTTTTGTATTAATTTATTATCAACTGGAATATCTTTTTCTAACACCAGTCCATAAACCCAAAAAATATTATCTGCATAATCTGTTTTTTGTATTGGAAGAATTAACCCTTTTATATCTTTTAAATGTTTTGTATAGTATCTTCCCATCCCTCGTTTACGATCAATAAATTCATCTAATCTCTCTAACTGCGCCAGACCAACTGCAGCCTGTAGATTAGTAAATCGATAATTATCACTAATTTCATCATGTACGTAGCGGACATCTTTTCGAAAACACAAATTTCGAATCATTTTACATCGTTCTGCCAATTCCTCGTCATCTGTAACTACCATACCGCCTTCTCCTGTTGTAATGTGTTTATTAGGATAAAAACTAAAGGTACTAATATCTCCAAAACTGCCACAAAGTCTGCCATAGTATGTTTGACCATGCATTTCTGCTGCATCTTCAATTACTTTCAAATTATATTTCTTTGCTAATGTAAGAATTTTATCAGCCTCAACCGGAAGTCCGTATAAATGGACCATCATAATCGCTTTTGTTTTAGGTGTTATTTTTGATTCAATCTCGTTAACATTCATATTCCATGTATACAAATCACTATCAACCAGCACTGGAATAGCGCCTAGCTTTGTAACAGCCATTGCGCAGGAGATAATCGTGAATGTAGGCATAATTACTTCATCGTCTTTTCCAATCCCCAATGCCTGAACAGCAATTTCTAATGCAGCAGTTCCATTTGATACAGCAATTCCGTATTTTCTGTTCACTCCTGCACTCATTTTGTGTTCAAATTCTTTTACAAATGGACCCTCCGAGGAGATCCATCCAGTATCAATACACTCACATAAATATTTCTTTTCATTACCATTAAGTAATGGTTCATTCACTGGTATAAAATTCATATATTCCTTCTGATTCCTAAAAAAATTATTTTTTATAATGGAACTCTCCTAAATCTACAATTTCAGCATGACAATACTTTTGATTATTTAATAAATAACTAAAATTATGTCCTGTTCCTCTTGAAGCATATAAGCTATCACATTGTGCAAGCAGATACAATTCAACCAAATAATCCTCATTTCTTTGTCTCACCGAATAATTTTTTAACTCTACAAAAAAATTATCAGGTTCATCACAAACATCTTGTAATGCATCTTGAAAAAAATGGAATCTTGGTCTCTCCAAATAAATACAACTATTTCCAAAATATTCCTTTATCTTTTCCAGATATTCCCTATCATCAATATGTAAAAAAAATGAATTGTAATTCCATTTAACTAATCTTTTTTCAATATTTTCAATATATTCTCTACATGATCCCACTTCAGGATGAGCGTTGTATAACGATGCATTTCTTAGAATTCCACTTCTATACCCTGCTCGAATTCCTACTCCTAATATTCTATTATTTTTAGGAAACAATTTATTCTTTTCATGTATAATTCTATATCTTATTCTCTGTTGCAGATGTATATTTCGACGTATTGCTAGACTTAAAAACTGTACTTCATTATTCCATTGAAGAAACTTATCTCCAATATAATATTTAGGATTACATACATTTTTTATTTGTTCTTCAACATATCTACTCTGATGTACATCATTCAATGTAATTTCTCTATCGGGCTGTGTAAAATAATATTCCCATGCATTTTCTTTTTTCGCTAACTTCTTTTCCTGCAAAAAAACCTGACAGCGAGTATTTTTGCAAAGATCGATAACTGGAGTATAACCATGATTTCGAGCTTCAATTATATCAGGCAATAACACAAAGATTGTACTTAACAAACCTTGTTTATCTGCTCGACGATTTCTATTACAAAGCACCCTAAATCTCTTGTTCCTATTCCCATTACCATATGAATGTTTCTTGAATGCTATTGAACATCTTTTTCGATAGTCCACTTCACCTTGTATATACTCTATTCCATCCATCCAATAACTCATTAATCCTTATCTCCTCATATATTCATTTTTTGATATATTTTTCTACCATATGAACTTTCTGCAATCATATCTTTCATCATATTCTTTTTTACCCCTAATAAATAATATTCTAAAAACCTTTTATTCTCATAGTTTAAACCTCTGCAAGGAAAAACATTCTCAATATTAATATTTACATTTTTTCCAACTACCTGCTCAGAGATTGTGTTATAAATAAGCAATTGATTTCCTCCATATGGATGAAACCAAATCTCATTATTAATAACTTCAAAAGACAACAGAATCGCAGGTTTATATTCTCTGATCTTTTTTAAAATTTCAAAATCATCAGGAAAGTCAAACGCTTTCTCCATTACTTTCTTATCTTTTATAACTTTCATTACATAATTACTATTAAATGGAATCATGTATATATTACCATTAACGAAACAACAATTAGAAAATGGAGGACCTTTTAACAATGCATTCTCTAATCCCGTTGCTACATACCTTTGCAAATATGTATTTCCTAATTTCCATTCAAATAAATCACCGGATCTTTCATCTATAAAGTAGAACATTTCTCTATAATAATTAATAGAACCTATATTTATATTCTTGATAGGTATTTCATATTCTTTAATATTTTCATTTTCAATATCTACTTCTAATAATTTATTTTCTGATGTACAATATGTAAATATTTTGTCTTCTTTTGTTTCAATAAAATTAGTTACCTTTTGATATTTTGATAATAACCTACTAAGCACTTCTTCTCGAACTATACTGTTTTCTTCCATATCTAAAACAAACACCCCAATTGATGCTTCTATGGAGAAGAGCCAAATTTTATGTCCTCTTTGCACAATACCTATTACACCAAATTCTTCTTTATTCTTTAATAATGGTATAGATATATTATGCTCTTCCTTTTTAACAATATCATAGCAATGAACTCTTGCAGTACACGTCGGAAAAAAATAAATTATATTTTTATATTGAATTGGATGACCTCCATGTAATAATAATTTTCTCTTATCCTCCTCCGAAAAATGACATAAAAATTTTATAGAAAAGTCATTTGTATCCAATTCAAAAAGACCATTAAAAAACGCCTCTGAAAAATATATTTTATCTCTTATTCTAATACTGCTTTTATAATGTAAGCTAAGCTTATTCTTTATTAATATACTCTCCATTATATCTCCTATTTCAAATACTCTATTTATAACTCTCTATTTGCTCTCTCATACATTTTTCAATATTTGTTAAAGTTCTTATGTTTACATAATACATCTCCACACTCTTCTCCACTGCCTCCTCTATATTCCAAACTGGCTTCCACCCAAATAACTTTTTTAGTTTTGAACAATCAAGTTTCAACATATTAGCCTCATGTGGTCCTTTCGTATCATGACTTGTCCATATCACTTTTTGCCCTGAAATCTTTTCCCACTTCTCACAAAACATCGTTACTAACGCTCCGACTGAAATACAATCTTCTTCATTTGGTCCTACATTATAACTTCCAGCAAATTCTTTATTGTCATACTGCTTTGCCGCAACCATCAAATATGCCATTACTGGTTCTAACACATGCTGGAATGGCCTTACCGCATATGGATTTCGTATAAAAATATCCCTTCCTTTCACTGCTGCCCTTATACAGTCAGGAATAACTCTGTCCGAGGCAAAATCTCCTCCACCAATCACATTCCCTGCACGCATTGTTGACACTGCAATATCTCTGTCTTTAAAAAAAGAATTTTTATAACTGTCTGTCACCAGTTCTGAACAGGACTTTGAGTTAGAATATGGATCATAACCATTCAATTCTTCGTTTTCACGATAACCCCATTCCCACTCTTTGTTTTTATATACTTTGTCTGTTGTCACATTTATAAAAGACTTTACACATTCATTTAACCGTATACATTCTAAGATATTTGCTGTTCCCATCACATTGACATCATAGGTATATACTGGATTTCTATAAGATTCTCTCACAATCGGCTGTGCTGCCATATGGATTACAATTTCAGGTTTCGTTTTTTGAAAAACACTTTTCATCTTATCCAAATCTCTGATATCTCCAATGATGGAACACATCTGTTTATTCAATGAAAGCAGTTCAAAAAGATTAGGTTGTGTTGGAGCATTCAATGCATACCCCGTTACCTTAGCTCCTGCATACAACAACACCTCACACATCCATGCGCCCTTAAACCCTGTATGTCCTGTCACTAAGACATTTTTTCCTTTATAAAAAGACAAATCAAACATATCACAGCCAAACCTTTCCTAACTGACAGCCTCTGTAATTACATTTATCATATAATCTAACATCTTATCTGACATTCCAGGATAAACACCTACCCAAAAGGAATCTTTCATAATTCTATCTGTATTTACAAGATTGCCTACTATACGATATCCTTTATTATCTGTTCTCATCTGATCAAAGCATGGATGCTTGATCAAATTTCCTGCAAATAGCATTCTCGTCTGAACTCCCTGCTGCTCAATCCTTTGCACTATTTTATTGCGGCTAATTTTTTCCTTACAAGTCATTAAAAAGCCAAACCAGCTTGGAAGCGAATGTTCTGCTACCTGCGGTAAAATCAACCTATCTTCTAAGCTCTGCAAGCCTTTATACAGTCTCACAAAATTATATCGTCTACGCTCTGTAAAGAATGGCAGTTTCTCTAGTTGTGCACATCCAATCGCCGCCTGCATATCTGTAGCTTTGAGATTATATCCAAAGTGTGAATATACATACTTGTGATCATATCCTATTGGAAGCTCTCCGTATTGTCTGTCAAAGCGGTGTCCACACATGTTGTCACATCCTGACGGACAGATACAATCGCGCCCCCAGTCCCGAAGCGAACGAATAATTTTATGTAATAGAGCATTATTGGTATATATCGCCCCCCCTTCGCCCATTGTCATATGATGCGGCGGATAAAAACTGGAAGTTCCTACATCACCTATTGTGCCTGTATATCTCCACTCCCCAGCTATTTCATACTGTGATCCAAGTGCATCACAATTGTCCTCTATCAACCAAAGATGGTGTCTGTCGCAAAACTCTTTGATATATTTCAAATCAAACGGATTCCCCAGCGTATGTGCAAGCATGACTGCCTTTGTTTTTGTACTGAGTGCATTCTCCAACATGTCCACGTCAATATTGTACTGCGGAATTGTCACATCCACAAAAACTGGAACTGCACCATATTGAATGATGGGTGCAACGGTCGTGGGAAAACCTGCGGCAACCGTTATCACCTCATCACCGCGGCAAATTTGTCTCTCCCCTAACAATGGCGAAGTCAGTGCCATAAAAGCCAATAAATTTGCTGAAGAACCAGAATTTACCAAAGAGCAATGTTTTACTCCCAAATATTCCGCCATATTTTGCTCAAACTGTTTTGTATATTTTCCCGCAGTTAACCAAAATTCAAGAGCACTGTCTACCAGATTTACCATTTCGTGACTATCATATACACGAGAGGCATATGATATTTTATCACCTGTTTGAAACACCTCTTGTTTATGGTAATGCTCACAATATTCTCGTACATTGTTCAGTATATATTTCCTAGCTTCCCGTTCTGACATGTTTTCAAACATCAATCTTCCTCCAAGTATTTTATATCCAAATTTTCCAGGGTGCTTTTTTACTTTCCCACAACGTTTCCAAATACTGTTTATCCCTCAGTGTATCCATTGGCGACCAGAATCCTTCATGTTTATACGCCATCAACTCTCCATCTCTTGCCACCAATTCTAACGGATCATCCTCTAACATCTGGCTGCCATCTCCCAGATAATCCAATATTCTCTTATTCAACACCATAAATCCTGCATTTACCCATGCCTGATCTTCTCTGGCTTTTTCTTTAAATCCATCTACTTGGTTTGTACTTTTGTTGATTTTAAGTGCTCCAAATCTTCCTGATGGCTGTGTGGTTGTAATGGTTGCTGCCTTTCCATGTTCATAATGAAATTTTACTAATTGTTTAATATTCACATCTGAAACACCATCGCCATATGTCAGCAAAAATGTATCATCCTCTATATAATCTCTGATTTTCAATATCCGTCCTGCTGTTAGCGTATTTAAACCGGTATTTGCCAGCGTCACAATCCAAGGCTCTGCATGATTTTCTTGCAATAGCATAGTTCCATCTTTTAATGTAAAGGTGTTGTTTGACTGATACATATCATAATGGATAAAATATTCTTTTATCATTTGACCTTTATACCCACAACAGATAACAAATTCATTAAAACCATACGCAGAATAAATCTTCATAATATGCCAGAGTATAGGTTTTCCTCCTATCTCAATCATAGGTTTTGGTTTTAACTGTGACTCTTCATTAATTCTGGTACCTCTGCCCCCTGCTAGAATTACAACCTTCATTCCTTACCCCTTTACATCCTCTTCTTTTTTCCATGGAGCTGTTCCTGTATTCCAAAGATTGTTGATATATGACAAGTCCCTTTTGGTTTCAATAGGCATCCAAAAACCCCTATGCTTATAAGTTTTCAACTGCTGTTCCTTTGAAAGCTCAAAAAATAAATTCTTATCCAGATTAAACTTCTCATGCAAATAAGTAAAAATATTCTTATTAAAAACAAAACAGTTTGCATTTACCCATGCGTTCTCATACATTGCGGAATCCTCCAAAACATAATGAATTTGCCCATTCAGATCTATTGGCAACAGCTCATTTCTTCCTGTTGGCTTTGCCATTGCAATTGTTGCAGTTTTCCCATTTTCTTGATGCACTTGCATCAATGCATTAATATCAATGTCAAAAAGACAGTCCCCATATGTCACAAAAAAATCACTTTCTCCTATATACCCCTGCACTAACCCGATACGTTGACCTGTTGAAGAAGAAAGTCCTGTATCAACTACTGTTACTGTCCAATCCTCTGTCTTTTTTTTATGGATTACAACCTTATTTGTCTGAAGATCAACCGTAATGTCAGATGCATAAATATAATAATCCATAAAATATTCCTTGATCATATCCACACGATAACCGCCACAAATAATAAATTCATTTAGCCCATAACTCGAAAAATATCTCATAATATGCCACAACAACGGTTTTCCTCCAATATCAATCATTGGTTTAGGAATTCCTTCACGATCACTATTTAGAGTGCTTTGCATACCACCCGCTAAAATAATTACTTTCACTTTTCTAATCCCCTAGAATTTAAAACAATGATGTTTAAACAATAATTGTTCTAAAATAGTCTATTGTTCTCATCAATCCTTCTTCTAATCCAATACTAGGCTTCCAATTAAGTTCTTTTTCTGCCAAATCAATATCGGGTTTTCTTTGGGCTGGATCATCCTGAGGAAGCGGCATATATATAATTTTCGCTTTTGATTTTGTCAAACGAATTACCAATTCTGCAAGCTGAAGTATTGTAAATTCCCCTGGATTTCCAATATTAATTGGACCTGTAAAATCCTCTCGGCTATTCATCATGCGAATCATTCCATCAATCAGGTCATCTACATAACAAAAACTGCGCGTTTGACTCCCATCTCCATATATCGTAATATTCTCATTCTTCAATGCCTGTACAATAAAGTTCGAGACTACTCTCCCATCATCAGAACGCATTCTAGGTCCATAGGTATTAAAAATACGAATTACCTTTATATCTACCAAATGCTGCCGATGATAATCAAAAAATAAAGTTTCTGCCATTCGCTTACCTTCATCATAGCAGGAACGAACTCCTATAGGATTGACACAACCACGATATGTTTCTGGCTGTGGATGAACCTCTGGATCTCCATATATTTCACTGGTACTTGCCTGTAAAATTCTGGCATGACATCTTTTTGCAAGCCCCAACGTATGTAAAGCTCCTATCACACTGGTCTTTCCTGTCTTTATTGGATCATACTGATAATGGATAGGACTCGCTGGACATGCAAGATTATAAATCTGATCACATTCTACATATACGTCTTCCAGCACATCTTGGCGAATGAACTCAAAATAGGGATTGTCCATTAGATGACGAATATTATCTTTTTGCCCAGTAAACAAATTGTCCATGCAGACAACATCATTTCCCTGCTGCAACAATTTTTCACATAAATGAGATCCTATAAATCCTGCTCCACCAGTTACTAAAATTCTTTTCCGCACTACTTGCATTCCTCCAAAAATCTTGAATATGGTAATCCTATTATTTTTTATCCACCTATCAGCTTGTTTTCATCAATCATATTAATATGAGCTCTATAAAACTCACTTAAATTGAAAATTGATTCTTTAAATCCTGTAAATTGAAAATCTCCAATTTCCTGTAGTAGTCTATTATTATTTCCTGTATATTCTGGTTTCCATCCTTGCTCTCCAACAATGATTTCACAATCTATATTCAAAACTTCACGAATCATACAAGCCAAAGTATACAGATCTATCTTGCTTCCCCTACATACATTATATTGTTTATAATCTGGCTCTTTTTTCACAAACCATTCTAAAATCCTACATAAATCATCTATCCACAAATAATCAAAATAGACGTTTTTCTGTATTGTTATACTTTTTCCTTTTAATCCTCTGCAAATAGCATTTGATATAAATCGCCGTTCCCATTCTTCATACTTTCCATAAACTCCAAACAAACGTAAGTCATATATATTATGATTCTGTTCACTAGCCTTTGACATGATATACTTAGAAAATCCATATGCATCCTTCGGAATATTTGTACTAAAATAGTCCTCTTTCATATCAGGAATATAGTGCTGCATATCATATTCAGCGCCTGAACCAAAATACAACATCTTACCATAATATGCATTACAGCGCTCTAAATTAAAAAACATGCGAAGATTTCTATCAAGTACATCATATGAAGAAACAATTTTGTTTCTGGTATTATTTGTATTTGCAGCATGAATGATGATATCAAATTTTTCTTTTTTAAGATATCTTTCTACCGCATCTTTATCAAGTAAATCCAATTCTTGTCTGTCTGGTGACTTCATTGAATATTTTCCACAAAACCACTCTGCAAGGTTTTTTCCAATAAATCCACTAGATCCAGTAAGTAAAAGTTTCATTAAAAATCATCCTTACACATATTATTTCTCTAAAATCGCTTGATAAAGCCATACTACTTTTTTAGTATTTAAACGATTTTTCCGCAAATTCTTGCAGATAGCATGATAATTTTCAATACTTGTGCAGCATAGTATTTTGTCACATCTGGATACCCAATCATCATCTGGACTTATAACTTTCTTCCCATGAAATCCTATCTTTTGTCTGGATAAATTGCTATCAATTAACAAAAGATCCTGTGATTTCTGAAACAATATATTGTTATAATAATAATCTTGTGTCGTTTCACCCATTCCCCATATTGCATACTGTCCCTCTTGCAGCATTTCCGAAAACTCCTCTTCATACTGCTGAAGTAATAGTACTCCTGGAAATAGCTCATATTGTTTTCCACAAAAATTACAATGCGTTCTATGTTGAAACATACTAACCATTGGGTATATATATTCTATAACTTTATTTCCGCACTTTTCACATTGATATGTATGACAGTAACAACCTTTTAACTGATCAGGTACAATACTTTCATTTAAACACTCTCTTTTTCTTATTGTAATTTTTCTACGATAGCGTGCAGCAAAAGCAGGTATTCTTTCATATACCAATATTTGATATGTATCATCATCCATCTGCTCACTTGGATTCACAAGAGGACAATGTTCTTTAATATATTGTACTGTATCAGGAATCTTCTTTTGTTTAACAGCCCTGTTGTAAAGCTCTGATCCTGGATAGACCCTAATCGCATTAAAAGTTACTGTTTCTAATAAATCAATATGTTCTTCTACCCATCGCATAGTGGATTCTGCTGTATCTAACGTTTCCTGTGTATCACCAAAAATAAAACTGCCTCTTGCTATTAAACCTGCTTGTTTTGTGATTTCAAGCACACGAAACATTTCCTTTTGTGTAGTGCCTTTTTTCATACTTTTTAAAATAATATCATTCGCACTTTCCAAACCATAAAATACAGTCACGCATCCCGCATCTCGCATTTCTTGTAAAAGTCTAAACTGTATGTGCTTTCCGAGTCGAAGATACACATACCACTTTAGATGGAAAGGTTTTATTCTCTGGCAAAAAGAATGAAGTCGTTCTTCATTCACCGCAAATAACTCATCATTCAAAAATAATTCTTTGATTTGGTATTTTTCTACCAAATATTGCAATTCTCCAAAGATAGAATCCAGAGATCTTTGGCGGTACCTTTTTAATACCCCCCCCCCCGGATGTTGAGCAAAATGTGCATTGAAACGGACAAGAGCGACTGGTTGTTAAAGGTGCTGTCATATTATTGTCACCTAAATGTCGTTGTACAATTTCAAAATAATCAAATCCTTCATAGTCTGGCCAAGGAAGTGTATCCAAATTCTCAATAGGCTCTCTTGGCAGTGTCCGGCACAAATTTGTTCCTTTTCTATAAATAATTCCTTTTACTTGTTCAATATTTTGTTGTTCTTCCAATGCCAGAACAAGTTCACTATCCGTTAGCTCTCCCTCACCAATTACACCATAATCCGCATTGGGAATTAACCGCATTGCCTCCTCCGGAGAATGCGTAACAAGACCACCGCCAATGATAGTAACAATCTTCTCAGACACTGCCTTTGCACAATCTACAATTTCTTTTACAATATCATAATTTACGACCAAATCTCCTGTTGCAACGATATCGATATGTTTCTCCTGAATCACTTGTCTTAACTCATCTATTGGATCGTTGGCGCATATTCCAAGGTTCAGACAATGAACAGAAAACCCCATTTTCTTCATATACGAAGAAACATACAAAATTCCAACAGGCGGTATAGGCCAATCATATAATGTATACGGAACCGCTGGCATTACCAGCAGTATCTGTTTTTTGCCGCATGCCTCTTCCTCTCTTTCCCATAATCTATATAGGCAACTTATAAAAATCTGTTTCCTCTTCGAATCCTGCCTGCACCAACGTATTACTAATCTCCTGCTGTGCAGAACTCGCGATTAATATCTTAGTATAATTCTTATTAAATGAATAAATCTCATTGGCAGAATATATCATCTTTCCCCGAAATTCCGTTCCCTGTTTGTTTTCAGACGAATCTATATATGCATATATATCACATCCTAATTCTTCCAAAACTTCTGATAGATATAATCCTGAACTCTCAGTTCCATATAAAACAAATATATCTTCTGTTGAAATAACACCACTTGATAACATATCCTCAACTATTTTTCTCAAATACTTGTGTGCACTAAAAGAAATTAAAGCAAATCCCTTATCTTGTAATTGTAAATTTGTATAGATATGCTGCCTTTCCAAAACTTTTCTTGCTGCTTTTCCAAAGTCAGATTTTCCTACAAAACCATTTTTACCATGTATTCGATAGAATCCCAATTCTTCTTCTATAAACCCCACTTCCGTCAAAGAGAGTGCAATCATTACTAGAATTCCATCCGTACAGTATCGCATTTCCTGTTCATTAAGTAATGGAAAAAAAGGTTCCAATATCTTCTTTGAAAAAGAAAGTGAGGAAGAAACTGAATGATTATATAAATATCCATAATCATTCAATATCTTGTGCCAGTTGATAGATGTATTTACTTTTCTGTAAATCCCACTTCCATTATTCGATAAATAGTGTTGTACAAATTGGTATTCCTTATGTTTTTCTACAATCTTTTCTAATTTTTGCGGATACCAATAATCATCGCTGTCCAAAAGAGCAATAATTTCTCCATGTGCCTCTTTAAAGGCTGTATTAAATGCGCTTGTTTGTCCTCCATTTTCCTTGAAAATTGGAATAATCTTATCACATCGAAGCACATATTGTTGAATTATTTCTTTTGAATGGTCTGTAGAACCATCATCAACCAGAAGAATCTCATAATTGGAATAAGTCTGATTTAAAACGGATTCAATTGCCTCTCCTAAAAAATCTGCATAATTATAATTATCTAAAATAATTGAAACCAATGGATTTTTCATCATTCTTACTTTACCATCCTATTTAGCATTGTCATTCCATATATCATATTCTGGTTCTATAAATTCACGCCGAATATTAATAATACCTAAAATCTTTCCACTAATATCTTCTGCGGTTCTCAATGCATCTGTATAATCGTCAATATGTTTTACTGTGCTTGGACCAAAAGAAAACGGTACCATACTTCCTGTAAGTGTAACTCTTTCTTTTATATCCCTTCTTATTTCATCCTGCAACGCATATTCAAATGCATTTTCATCAAAATAAAAGATATTTTGTTTCGGAACATAATCATCAAAATACTCTTTAAATTTTCTGCTGGATAGAATATACACATGATATCCCAGTTGTTTAAGAATTTGATATATACCTAACGTATGATAAACAAACGCAGATTGTAACAACAGTATATTGCCTTCCACAATCCCTTGCCTCGACAAATGTTCTTTTACGCAATATTGAAATGCAATATCCTGTTCGTAATTTTTTCTGATAATCTCTCTGAAGTATGGAATATCCATATCAGGATGCTGCTCAAAATGTTCATCTAATAAACATGTTTTTCTTCCCCACAGTCGAATAATATCATCACACAAAATACATCTTTGAATTCTATCAAAGCCTAATTTTTTCAAGGTTGATGCCATTTTTGAAACCAACACAAATTTATCATTGCCAGACTCAACGACGAATAGATAACCTGGATTTAAAAAATATTGTGAAACACGTTCTGCAAAATGTGGCTGCAGGGTATCCCCTTCCCCCATAAGAATCCAATCCTGCTTTTCCAACTGATCCATATAAAGATTCAGTTTTCCTCCCATTGTCGTTGGTATCGCATCAATTTGAATAATCTTAAAATCACATTCCTGCTCTATCAGCACCTCTTGACATTGTTTTATCAGCTCTAGTAATACAACAACGCAAAAGCCTGATACATTCCTTTTATTTCTGTTTATCTGTGTCCGCAGCTTGTTTATTTCTTTTTCAGAAGAAACTGTTATACCCCAATAAATATTTTTAGGTTTTAGATTATCAGCCGCATTACCTACTCGCTTCTCATTTTCTGGAAGATAATTCGCTGTTACACTTCCCATATCCAATCCAATGCTTTGATTATCTTCTTGACCAGCATATTGCATATTAAAAGGAAACACTTTATTATTGCTAAGCTTAGGAGAATTTATTGTCTCTAACTTTTTTATTAATGTTGGAGATGCATCATCAATTTCATCATTTGCGTTCCTACTGTAAGTTGACAACGCCATTCCGCAAATATCACACCAGTGAAACTGATCTTCAAATTCCGTAATATCTTTTTTCCACCATCCTGGTTCAATTTTCTTTCCACCAGGTCCATGAAACAGTAAATCCAAAGTTCCCGCAACTTCACAAAAGAAAGCTCCTTTTGGTGTGATACTTGCACTCCAAAAATTTTCTAACCAGCAATTATCTCTCATTACTGCAAATTCTTCATCACTTATTCCTAAGTCTTTCCTACTAACCAAAATCGGCTGGTGAAAACTAGGATTGGTATGATCATTTAGCCACAAATCTGTCACTGTATCCTCTACATCTTCATAATGCTGATAATAAGTTCTTGGCATAGAAGTAAATAATAAATAGCCCTTGCCTTTATTCATAGCACCCTCAAACCATCTTTGAGCTTTAGCAAATGCTAAATAATCCTTTACAATCGCTTTACAGCGCCCATCATTCATTTCAATATATTGTTCGCCCCGTACTGAACGCAAATACTCTGCAAAACGCTTATATTCTGGATGTAATAACGGTTCTCCCCCGATTGTGCTTATCAATCCCTGATAACCTTCCAAAGAATCCACTGCACGTTTAAATGTTTCAAAATCCATAAAATACGTTTGTTTATGATGTCCACAAAAACGTGTGCAATTAGAACATCTTTTTTCACAAACATTGGTAATGTCTATTTCCATAATAGACATGTCTCTAATTTGACGCATCTCGTCCTCCTGAAATATTATGTATGCTCCATAATGCCCTCTGTAACACAAATATATTTATCTGTACTTTTTCCTATTTTCCTAAAAAATGGTATTGCATCCACACTAACATTAAGTGTTGTAGCAATTACTAGAAAACTATCTTCTTTCAAAAGTGTGTCAGCCTTTTCTGCTGTCATCCCATGAAATTCTAACTTTCTTAAATTATCAATTACTTTTACAAGCTTTGCTTGGGGATAATGCGATTTTATAAATTCATAAATCCATTCTGCATTATCTGAAATTCCCCAAATTGCATAATCAAATGCATCGTTCTCCTTATATAACATTCTTATTTTATTAACAAAAACTTCCATACCCATTTTCTCTTCTATATAGCCATCATTATAAAGCGAAGTATATTCTGCATGCAATCTCGCAATTTCGTCTTCAGCGTTTTCCCCCAGTAATCTTTTCTTTGCGCACTCTAATGCAATCTTTTTATATTGTTCAAGATCAACTTTTCGTGGATTCCAATCAACATTTTTAAAGTCTTGATATGAATAAAACGGCAAAAATTTTCTTTGTAAATCAAAGGGATACCCAAAATATTCCTTTACTAAAATTACTGGAATACCTAATGCCATGCATGGAAGTGCACAGTGCAATCTTGATGTAATTACCACACTAGCATTTTTGCTGTATTCATCTAACAGTAATCTTGCCCGTTCCAATCCTCCCTCTTTACCATAAAAAACTTCTTCCGTTACTCTTTCCTGATGTCGAATAAATTTGCTCTTTTTCTTTAACTTTTCTGGGATGTACTTCTCTAATCCTTTAGGAGCTTCAACAAAATAAGCAGTATCTCCTTCTGTCCTGTTACTTAAAGGTAATGTTGTGGTTATACAACCCGCTAAGTATGCTTCAATTCCCAACTCACTCAATTTTTTCCATGTTGCATAATCCCTGCATCCAATTGGTTCATACTTTTTAAAATAATCAATTCTCTCTTTTGTCCACTCCCAATTTCCTTTTTTGAAACTTAATCCTAAAAATACAGGGATAACATCTTCAGAAAAAGTAACATGCTTTTCCATTACATACGGACAATGAACAGAATCAGCCCACATATAATTCATGGGTAAAATTATTTTCTCCCCTTTATATGTACCAATATCTTCTATGGATAGCTCTACAATATCTTCCTTGTTCAATCTCATGTATTCATAAAGATTTGCAATTGCGATCCACTGCATATAATCGCCAACATTTAGCACTAATTGTTCACCATCCATCTGCTCCTTTTTTTGCCCATGTGTTACTAAAGCATATTTCATTTTGAACCTCCACTACATTATATTTTTTTGGCTCTCAACATTGCTTTCCTAAATTCTCCAAATAACCTTATATCTAAATTGCTCTGATCAAGCCACAACCAATTTTCCACTTTCTCTGTAATATAGCCATTAACTTTCATAAAAGCATCAATAAACTCCATATCTTCACTTCTATGATAGCAGGCAATCAGCCAGCGTAAATTATTACGTTTCAATATATTTCTGCACCCTAAAAGCGCCTTTTGTTCCTCGCCTTCAATATCCATTTTAATTAATGTAATTTCTTTATTATCAAAATAAGAATCGCATGTCACAAACTCCCATTGGTTTATATTTGAAACAAACTTATTTACAATTTCTATTTTCTCCTTGTATGATCTAAATGTGGCAAGTAAAGGTTTTATCCATGTCATATCTGTTTCAAAAAGATATACTTTTTTTACCCTGTCAATAATATTTAACGAAAAAAAACCTTCTGCTGCTCCTATATCCGCAACAATATCATTTTCTCCAGCATTAAAATATGGATCTAAATATCTATGTGCCGACATTTTAGATAGGCATGTATACATATTCAATGCATGATATTCTTTTATTTTCTTGTCACTCCAAGTACCTGGATAATATAGTCTTTTGCCATCAACAAGAACGTATTTTAACATCTCATCAGAATCATAAAATATTTCTGTCTTCCGATATTTTTCTATTTCTTCCTTATCTTCTATAAATCTTCTTCTATTCAAAATGTCTATAAAATTATTCTGATTTTCAAATGCTTTAAAAAGTCTTTCTAATTCTGGGTTATGTTGTGATTCAAATTCCTTTTTATAAAAGTAATTTGAGTTTATTTGAGATATATTTAATCCATTATTTTGTGGATAAAACTTATTTTTTGTTACTACTTTTTGGAGATCAAAAATTTTTTTATTCTTGATTGTACTCTCTATCTCTTCTGCATATGAACTTGCTATAACAACATAATCATATGAGAAACTCTGACACTCATCTAACGAAATAATTGGGATCTCTCCTACATATCCACCCTTGCAAACCGTTTGCGTAAAAGCGAAAACTTTAATCCCCCCCCCCCGTATCATTTTCTTGTATAATACGGTTATAACACTCAATTTGTTTCATCAATTCTTTTCCTAGTAATCCAGTCCCATAAATTATAATATTTATCATAAAAATTCTTATTTACACCTCGACTAAAATCATTCCTTTTCTATGGATTTTTTTCTTCTAAACAAGCAACTATTCTACGAAAACCACTAACAACATCTATCCTAGGTTCCCATCCAAGATTCTTAATCAAAATGGGTTCTCTTGAACAACACAAAGCAATCTCTTTGGAAACTTTCAACATACATCTATAGGATAAATTTCTATCTGGAAAAGCTTCTGTAACCAATTTATATGCTAATGTTTCAATTGTTAAATATTCTTTATAATTTCTCATAACATATGGTGTCTTTTCTTTTCCATAAAATAAAACCTTAAAAAAAGCTCTTATTGCATCTGTGATATAGCACAATCCAATATATTTCTTTCCATCACCCTTAATTACCAAGTCTTTATATTCCAAAATATCTCGCACAAAATCCGAATAAAGATGTCCATCATTTAAATCTATGTGAGGCCCATAAGTATATCCAATACGAACTACTTTTGCCGACACTCCAAACTGTTTTGAAAAACAAACACACAAATTTTCTCCCATTTGTTTGCTCAACGCATAACAATTTTTAAACTCTAATGGATTGATTCCATTATAATCAGTATCACTGTTTGTATTTCCGCCATAAACTGCACCACTACTAAAAAATAACACTCCATTTACCTTTTTTTCTTTTGCTAATAATAGTAAATTATAGGTTCCAATAGTATTTGCAGTAGCGATATCAACAGGATTACTCTCAAAAAAACTTGTTGTTGAAGTACATGCTGCATGCAAAATATAATCAATTTTATCACTACAAATAATTTTTTCTTCAACACTTCCAACAATCATCTTAAAATGAGAATTATCTAAATACTCCTTAAAAATACTTTCTGCTTTTCTTTGATTTCTACAAACAATAATCACATTACAGCTATTTTTTGGATAACGTATTGCAATTTCCATTAAAGAAAAAATAATATATCTGGCAATTGCCCCTGTAGCCCCAGTTATCAAAAATGTTTTTCCTAATACCTCACTTATATTAATATCAGAAATAATTTCCTGAATATCGTCTTCTTCAATACTTCTCATTAATTCTCTCCTGTTAATTATGGAAGAATGTTTTCATCAATTTCTTCTAATATGCTTTTGTAGTAGTTTGACATATATTCAATAGTTTCTTCAAATGGTTTAAAACAATATTGTCCTATTTCCTGTAGTAAGCGACTGTTGTCTCCCGAATATTCCTTTTTATATCCTTCAGATGCAATATAAAACTCACAATCGCTCTTCATTACATATTTAATCATTTTGCCAAGTGAAACTAAATCAATATGTGCTCCTCTACATACATTATAATGTTTATGTAATGGTTTATTTTCAATAAAATAACGCATTATATCTACTAAATCATCTATATAAATATAATCAAAATACATGTTTTGTGATAAAGTCATTGGCATTCCCTTTAAAACTCTGCAAATATTGCTTGAGATAAATCGGTACATCCACTGCTCATATTTTCCATAGATACCAAAAAGTCGCAAATCTACTATATTATCATTTTTTTCACACTGTTTCGATAGTATATACTTATAAAATCCATATGCATCTATCGGAATATTTTTCCCAAAGTATTCTTCTGTCATAAATGGAATATAATTTCGTTTATCATATTCTGCTCCTGATCCAAAATAATACATTCTTTCAAACATATGACTACATCGTTCTAAATTAAAAAACATTCGTAATCCATAATCCATAACCTGATATGGAGCTGCATTTTTACTATCCCTTGCACCAAAATTAGCTGTATGTATTACAATATCTACTTTATGATTTTCTAAATATTTTTCAACATTATCGGTATCACACAAGTTTAATTCATCTATATATGGAGCATAAATATCATAATCATCCGCCAACTGCTCAACTAAATTTTTTCCGATAAATCCTGCTGCACCTGTCACTAAAATCTTCTTTTTCACAATAGCCTCCAACTATTTTACTAATATATTTTTAAAGTCATCAACAGATTATGCGTATTCTATACTCATATTATTTAACTTCTTTTCTTCTTAATTTTATCTCTTCTATAGTTTGTCATCACACAAGTTTGATATAATATATGCATGTTTTTCCTTATGTAAAAAATAGTAATTTGTTTCTACGGTTTCTTCCAAAACTTTGTCAAATTTCTTCAAGTTTGAATTCTCATTAATTACAAAACATTGATACCCTAGCTCTGTCAAAAGATTAATAATATCATTAGGATGGTAATTAAATTTATGTGCCCATTTTCGCAACATTTCACTCATAATAATTGGGCGATATTTTTCTATTGTTTTCTTTCCACCCTCATATACGAACAATTCTGTTCCTTCCACATCACACTTAATAAAATCTACTTTAGTTATCCCCTCATTTTCCACAAAGTCATCCATACAATACATCTTACAAAGAATATGTCTTGTAGTTGACTTTTCTCTTAAATCTGCAAGAGAAGATGCCCCTGACTCTGTAATATCATAATAAATTTTCATATTCTGATTCTTGTCAAATAACCCTGCATTGACTATATAACTATCCGTAATATTATTTAATTTAAGATTATTTTTAAGTCTAATAACAGTATCTGGAATGGGTTCAAAATAATAAACAGTACTTTGAGGTAATTTTTTCTTAATATTAATTCCATACCATCCTAAGTTTGCCCCTATATCAAATATAGTAGCATCCTTTTCAAGATATGAAATCAACTTTAAAGCCATATTAGTTTCATCTTTTTCATAAAAGCCTTTTAATAATATCTGTGCTGGAACTGATGAAAAATCTGTTCTATCAAGCCATAATTTTATTTCATCTCCCAGCACTACAAAACTCGCATAAACTCCAAATTCTGTAATACAAATTTCTGTACAGGGATTATCTTCCATTAACCATGAATAATCAAATAATATTTTTTCTGCCTCAAACAATTGTAATCCAAATTCCACTCTTGTTTTAATCTTATTCTCATACTCTTGTTTTAACTTTCTAATCATTTTCTCTCCTTATAGCATAACATACCGTTTCTGTGGTAAGCTCTGTATGATGTCGTATATAAATTCTATACTTCTCTCCCCAATTATTATTAATATACATTGGAATTTCCCAAAAATCCTCTGGTTTATGGTATATACAGACTGCTAATTGGGGACAATGTGTTTCTATCGTTCTTTTTGCCCCTTTTAACGCATTCATTTCTGAACCTTCTATATCCATCTTAATAAAAGAAACTTTCTGGTCAGAATCATAAAAATAATCATCTATAGAAACTACTGCCCCTTCTTCTGTACCAGCGCTATTTACTTTAGAACCTTCGCAAGCATCTATATACATAACTGACTTTGTAGTATCCGAAATTCCTTTATCCTCCAATATAAACTTTGATTCATATTCTTTCCATGAATGATGTATATTTTCCTTTAACTCTTTATATATCTTTTTATTGAGTTCAAAAGCATAATATGCCTCAAATACTCCGTTTTCAAATTGTATGAAATCATGAATTGTATCTCCATTATATGCTCCACAATCCACAAATACTTCATGTTCATTCCCTTTCATTAGATCCTTTGGAAAATATTGTGGTAGACTGCAAATATCATCAAATTGTCCATAATAGTATTCATTTTTTGTCCATTCTTCTACCAAACGTGCTAAAACTCTGCATGACTCCTCATCTGCTAAAATATCTATTGTATTTTGAAGCTTTTTAATTACCTCCAGAACATCTATGCTATTCAAAAAATCATCTATTATAAACTTAACATGAAATACTCTGTCAACAATTGGAAACTCTAAAGCCTCTAGTTGTTTATATATTTCTTTATAATAACGTGTTGGAACAATCACTGCTGTCTCATGTTTTATTTTTAATAAATCCTCAATCGAAATACACTTAATACCATAATTATGTACATTCATTCCAATCTTACTTCTATCATTGTCGCAATAATAGTCAACGTCTATATCATATTTCTTTAAAAGTTGGGGCAGAAGTCTTCCCATATTTCCTACTCCCCAAATACATATATATTTGTAATCTCTATATCGTTCCTTTAAAAATAAACCATAATTTCTTTCGTAAGATATCAATACATTTTCAATTTTACTTTTATATTTTTTCTTATAATTCTCCACTTTTTATACCACCTTAAACGTATAGTCTACACAAAACTCAACCTCCTGTACCAATTAACATTCCTCCAGATAAGGCCACATTTTCTCCAATACTCCAGACTCTATCTTTCCATTTTCCCCAACAATAGCTTTTACCCTCGGAGAAACTGTTTCTTCTGGTAGCACCATAAGTTCACACAACAGTGTTTCATCATCTCTCATAAGTTCTGGTAACAAAACATCTAATTCTTTGTTATCATAGATTTTGTATGTCTTGAAACCATACGCCCTAGCAACGTTATCAATATGAGGCATCGTAAGCCCGCTATTCTCCTCACTTGCCACATAATTCCCCTCAAAATTATTTCTCTGCATTGCCCGAATACTTGCATATCCATTGTTATTCCAGATAAATATCTTTACAGGTAAGTTTAATCGATGTAATGTTTCTAGTTCTTGAATATTAAGCTGAAAAGCCCCATCTCCATTAATCAAAATAGTTCTTTTTCTGTCGTTTGCAATACAGGAACCAATCGCATAAGGAAGTCCAAATCCCATAGAACCAAGCCCTGCTGCATTTTTCATTTTCTGACCCTTTTTCAATCGAAATGCCTGATATGTAATTTCACCTGCTCCTCCTGAACTTTCTGGAACAATCACATCATCTTCTTTCAACAATTGACACAGCTTGTCTATAAAATAATAAGCACTAACAAACTCTTTCGTCTCTCTATGTGCCTGTGTAATAACTGGATAGTTATTGCGTAGATTCTTACAATGTGTACGCCACTGTCCCCATGTATTCTTCTTTTCTATAAAAAGCGAATCTTCCTGTATCTTTTTTAACTGATATAACAACTCTTGTAAAAATACGCCTGCGTCACAAACAATCGCTACCTCCTTGTTCCCCCCCATACGCTTCAATTCATTGTCGTCGATATCTACAATAATTTTCTTTGCATTTTTACCAAAATTTTTCTCGTTAAAAGCTGTAATACTTGTATCTAGGCGACTCCCAATTGATAAAATCAAGTCTGATTCCTGTAAAACTAGATTTGCCCCACGATCCCCCATAATACCTGGATGACCTACATAAACACAATCCTCTTCATCAAACAAATCTATCGTTTTCCATGTAGTTTCCACTGGTATCTTTAGCAACTCAAGCAATTCATACAATAACTCTTGTGCCCCCGACAATTTGATACCATTCCCAGCAATCACTAATGGTTTTTTTGCTTCCAAAATAAGTTCAACTACTCTTTTTACTTTATCATTTATAAAAAACACTTTTTCTGCATCTGCACTATATCCTTTTAATTCATTTTCATCCAACACAACAGCCTGTACATCCAGTGGTATATCAAGCCACACTGGACCTGGTCTTCCTGTCGTTGCCTCATACCATGCCTTTTCCAAATGGTAACGAATTTGACTAGGTTCTAATATTTGTACAGCGTATTTTGTAACAGGCGTGACCATTGGAACAATCTGTACTTCCTGAGAACCAATCTGGCGAACACCTTTATCACCTACCAAATCCGAGCGCTTCGCCTGACCTGAAAGTATAATCATGGGAGTGGAATCAATCCAGCCTGCTGTCACTCCTGTAATCGCATTAGTTGCTCCTGGACCGGATGTCACAAGTACAACCCCTGGCGTATTGGTATGCTGCCCATATGCTTCTGCTGCAATTGCTGCTGCCTGCTCATGCAGACAACATGTATAGTCAATATCTGATTTTCCAATAGAATCTACGAGATGCATTGCACCTCCACCTGGTAACATAAATACATGTTTAATCCCCTTCTCTTCCAAAAAACGGAATATATAATCAGATAGCTTTATCATTTTTTCACCTGTTCTCTCTAAATATGGTATATTACTTCTTGGGACTTCATCTGCCCTTTTCTCCAAACATCTTAAATTCCACATATTCTGCAATCACATGTCCTATAAAAATATGTGCTTCCTGAATACGTGGGGTAATCAAAGCAGGAACCTTGACAATATAATCGGCTACATCAGACAACATGGGATTATCAGCTCCTCCTGTCAGTAACACTGTTACCATTTCGTTGTCTTTTGCATATCGCAGAGCTTCCAAGACATTTTTGCTGGTTCCGCTTGTGGAAATACCAATCACCATATCTCCTACATGGGCCTTTGCCTCCAATTGTCTGGCAAATACCCGCTCAAATCTGTAGTCATTTCCAATTGCTGTTAGTGTTGATGTGTTGACTGACAACGCCTCTGCATTGAGTCCTGGTCTCTCTGTGTAAAACCTGCTGACAAACTCTGTGGCAATATGCTGCGCATCTGCTGCACTTCCGCCGTTTCCACATAAATACAGTGCACCATTGCTTCCCAAAATATCTATAATCTTATCGCCAATTTGCATAACAGTATCCATTAGTTCTTGTTCAGAGGCCAACTTTTTAAATATATTGGTATGTTCTTCCAGTCTTTGATAAAAATAATTTTGAGAGCAGCTCTCATTATCATACTTTTCCAAAATGGAAACTAATTCCCATATACACCCTCTGCCACCGCCATTTTGTAAAATAATGTCTGCTGCATTTTTTGCATTGTCAATAGCATCGGCCGGACAAACACCCAACCCCGCATACATCAATGGCTCAATATCATACTTTCCGTCCCCAATATAACAGATACTCTTTCTGTCGATATCATTCTTCCGTTCTATCTGCTGCAACGTTTCTCTTTTATTCTTATTGCCCCTGTAAAAAGCTTCCCACGGAAATCTTTTTTCAAAGTAACTGACAATCTCTGTATCTTCTCCTGTAATAGCGACAATCTTATACCCTCTGCGATGTAATTCATAGATGGCATCGATATCTTTGAGGTTTACCTGTTTTTGCTCACGCCCACAAGAATCAACAATAACTGTTCCATTTGTAATAACCCCATCAATGTCAAATACGATTAGTTCAATCATCATTCTTATCCCCTGAGTTTCCTTTTCACTTCTTCTTCCGCAATACTCAGCACCTTATTACCTGTTCCCATAATTCTTTCCGTTTCTCTGATGTCTCTCACTAAGCGACACAGCTCATAGGGTTCTATTGAAGCCTTTTGGTCTGAACCATACATTGTTTTATCTATTGTAATATGCCGTTCTATCGAAGTTGCCCCCGCTGCCACAGCACAAGTGCTCACTAAAGTTCCTTCTTCATGCCCACTGTAGCCTACTTTGCATTGATACCTTTCAGAAAGTACACGAATCATTTTCAAATTTGCATCCTCTATAGGCATAGGATATGTACTATTACAGTGCATCAATTCATAAGGGCATTGATACTTCCTAAAAACATCCACTGCATGATCAATTTCTTCATAGGTACTCATTCCTGTTGCAATATATGTATACTTCCCTTCTTTTGCAATTTCCTCTAACAATTCATCATTTGTCAACATGGCAGACGCTACTTTATTATATTTACAGTTATACTGCTGCAAAAACTTTTGAGAATCAATATCCCATGCAGATGCATACCATTCAATCCCTTTTTCATGGCAGTATGCATCAATCACATCATATTCTTTCTTTCCAAATTCGAGTCCTTCCTTTTGTGCACGCTGTGTACTGCCCCAAGGACTTGTCCTTGGCTGTGACAAATATTCCTGCGTATAAACCTTATCCACTGTGCGTTTTTGAAATTTTACTGCATCGCAACCTGCTACCACGGCAGTATCGATCAGCTTCTTTGTAAGAAACAAATCTCCATTATGATTAATTCCTATTTCTGCTGTTATAAATACATTCATTGCTATAATCCGCCTTTCTAGTAAAAACACTTATGATGTTATTTAACTTTCCTCACTTGTTTTATTCTGATAGGATTCTTTTATAAAATTGGCATACCACAGAATAAAAATTTATTTCTTTCGCTAATCTATCAATTACACATTTTTTATTCTAAAATCTCCACATTCTGCATCATCACCGGCTTCCCCGTCTGCTGATACAACTGCACCACACTGCTGCTATCTCCATAATATGCATCACTAATCTCGATCGCCCTGTCCAAATCCGCTGAGTCATCATAAATTCCCCAGCCTTCTTCTTGATATCTTCTGACAATCCTGTCATACTCAATCCACAGCTGCGGACGCATACTCTCCACTGTCGCTTTTACTAATGGGTGTGGTCGCCACAAAAGCGCTACCTCGTCTTGATTTTCTTTAAATATACGGAAAACGTACTCCATCTTTTCAAGCATCTTCTCATTATGTGTCAACAATCCAGCGACGCTTGTGTTGTAGAAGATAATCTTCTTCCATGTGCCATCAGGCTTCTCGATAATTCTTAGCCATTCTTCCGGTACTACAAGCTCTTCTCTACTTGTATCTGCCACCTTATCAAACTTCGGTGAACCGAGTCCGAGAATTTTATTTTCCAGAAAAGTTCTGGCTTTTTCGCTGTGGTCATTGGCTGCATCCATCAGTACTTTGATATATACTTGACGCATATCCTCTGATTGCACAATCACTTTGTCCGCATTGTACACACCCGGTACGGTGCAGAAGTGTTTCATACCTTCTATTCTCTCATCTTCGTCGGGCTTGATTTCACCCAAAACAAAATATGGAATATAGATAAGCTTGTCTGTAAACTTTTTTAAGTTGTCTGAATAAAAAAATGGATGTACGCTTGTGACGAGATTTATTTTATCATAAGGATTGTGTATATAAATCATATCCGGCCGATGCTTCTCAAAATCAAACTCGTCATATCGTGTGATCGGAACATAGGCGGGATACTGGTCTGCTTCATAGTGCATCTCTCGAAAGCTTCCATCTGGATTTTTATCATAATATGGTATCGGAATAACGTAAGCGTCACAATTTTCATCTTCATTCGCCGCTTTCCATACGCTCTCTAAACTATCCCACATGCTTGCCTTGTATGGCAAAAATACTGCTTCTTTTCTGACCACGATATCATTCTTGACACTGTTCTCAATTTTGATGAGCTGCTTTTTTAGAACTTTGCTGATTTTATTTTCGTTGAAATGATTGCTTGTCAGTTCCTCATAAATATGAAAAAGAGTTTCACAATACTCTTCCACATAAGAAACTGTAATATGTTCTTGATATTCTAGTCTCTCAATATTTTCACCGAGGGAAACTGCAAACTCCTGACACTCTGCTATCATATTTTGTGCCACTGCTATTCTTTTTTGAAGCAATGCTTCTTTGATTTCTTCATGAGCTTGGTGCAGACTTTCTATCAGCCCTAATACTTCCTGTTTCTGTGCACTTCTCACCTCAGATTCCCTCCAGTCTATAAATTATCATAAGGATTATCGGAACGTTTCCGTCTGCAAATTTTATATGCCTGCATATAAAATTCTGCTTCGCTCCGCGTAAGCCGCGGTCCTGGCATACCCGATAGCAGAATGTCGAAAATCGAATGCTCTGCTTAGCTAATGCCGACTTTTTACTTATATGTCAGTGTACTTCCCTGCAATCCGCTTCGCGGTAAAATCATCTCTCGATCATTCATTCCCAGTTTTGTACATATGAACCTTTAGACTTTTCTATATATTTTTGTTGTATATTCTTTGCGCTATTTAACGCAATTGTAGTTTTTAATCCACAATTTTCGCAGATAAACTCTTTTCCCTGCCGTTTCCCCTCTGCCTTGCAAGCGGAACAGATTTTTCCTGTCCCTTTGGAATTGATCTCCACTAATTCAATTGCATTGATCTGACACTTGTATGCTAATCGTTCTCTAATGTATCCACGAAAGTTTCGTGTCAGCTTGCGATTGTTTGATTTGGAATATAATTTAGTCTTATTTTTTGTGACTGGTTTGGTTATCACAATACAGGCAGGTTTTTCTATTCGAAACATTCGATTAATTTCCGCGTTGATATAATTCGTTGTCCTGCGCTTTTCTTTTTCCTTTTGACTGTCATACTTTCGTCTGCCAAGATTATTTGCCTCTATATTTTCAATCTTTTGTCGATTGCCGTTCTCAGCATTTTGTCTGTACGATGTATAGATTCGGCGTCGTTCTTGATTTTTCTTTGCAAGCCGCTCTGTCTCTGGGCTGGTCAATTCCGCAAGTGATACACCATATATATGCTCATTGGATAACGTAAACATATCTTGATTTCCCATGTGAATATACACGGTATTGGTATAATCTTGATGTTTCTTAATCTTTGCCTCAATCGGCACTGCAAGCGCAATGAAATCATCTTTAATATGAACCTGTATCTGCCTGTCAAAAGTACGAGTATCTTTTAATGGTATGGATATCCGTTTTCGCGGTATCCTGCACACGATTCGCATCGCACCATCTTTGTAAGAATACCCATTTGGAGATATTCGAAATACATCGGCAGCATCCGTCTTTGGCTGTGTTAAATATCTTCGGGTTAGCCTGCACAGAAGATTGTTCAGCCGCTTCACATCAATGTCAAGCTCTACTGCGTTTCTTGGCATCTCGTATTGCTGGCGATTTAAAACTGCTGCATAGACACTTCCCATTTTGAGCACTGTCCTAAGATAGATTTTATCATCATCACTTAGGTTCTCGTTGGCTGTGATTTTTTCGCCAACTTTATTTTTGACAATGCTCCAACTGCATTTGATATTTGTAACCGCATCGGCAATCGCAAGTTCGTAATAAACTGCTGGAAGATTGAGCTGTTCCCTCAATCCACAGTAACGCATTTCGTTTAAGACTGTATAAACAGGTGTCAAGCTGTTTATTTTTTTGACCCCTGAGTATCGCTCATACACAAAATTTTTAACTTTGCAACAATCTGCTGCGATTCCTCTTAGAAAGGTCATTGTCTCTTCCGGCAATGTTTCACTATACTGCCAGACAATCTTTGTCATGGTACTGTTTGAAGGCATTTTTCACACCCTTTTTGTTTTTTAACAGGTCTTACAATAGAACTTTTATGTTATATTGCTATGATTACTTTGGATTTTCTTAGATTTTCTTAATCTAAGAAATATTACTTGAAATGAGGTATTTTAAAGAATTTATAATTGATTTGACCCAGAATTTGACCCAGAATAGATCATTAGAATGTAGTATATACATTGTATTAGTGCCTTTTTGCTTTTTGGGAATTTGACCCAGAATTTGACCCCAAATTGATTGTATACACTAATTGATCCACAAAATAACCCAATTTCTTCCTTTTTATGATGTAATTCTGTATTAATTTTATATTTGTTTCTAAAAACATTTGCTATTTGGGTTAATTTGTGATAGACTAATGTCGATATAAAGTTATGTAAAGATAAAAAATGCAAATTTTATACACAATAGTTCTTATGAATAGTATCTTAGATTAAGAAAATCTACGATAAAAATATAGTATGTTTAATGTTGTAATATCTCTATTTATTCTTTCACCAACAACTGATACAAAGTAAAATATATTCATACTTTACACCACTTTTTTCAATAATTTACTCAATTCATTATATTTTCAATCTTTTTTCATACCAAAAGAATAAATTCCTGAATGTAATTGTAGCTAATCCTGAATTTAAGTTATCCCTAAATACAAATTAAAACTGTCGAAAAATGAAATCTACTTCTAATATCTTGTTGTACGCTCAAACAACATATTAGAAAATTAATTCATTTTCCGACAGTCTTGTAATTTTTTCAAAAAATTAAATTTTATTTAAAATACAGAACGCCAGCTTCAAAAATCTTCAAATCCTGTTCCCCATAGATATTCATAGCTACGCCATCTCCGCGGCGCTCCACGTGTGCCATCTTACCAAGGCATCTTCCGTCAGGGGAGGTGATTCCTTCGATTGCGGCGTAGGAGCCGTTCACGTTCCACTCCTCGTCCATGGAGATATTGCCGTTAAAATCAGCATACTGTGTCGCAACCTGTCCGTTTGCAAGAAGCTTGTCAATCCACTCCTGCGGCGCCACAAATCTTCCCTCTCCGTGGGAAGCCGGTGTCACGTAGGTCTTGCCAAGTTCAGCGAGCTGTAGCCATGGCGACTTGTTTGTGACAACTTTTGTGTAGACCATCTTGGAAATATGGCGGTTGATGGTGTTGTAGGTAAGCGTCGGGGAATCTTCCTTCTGCCCGACTACCTCACCATAAGGCACCAGCCCCAGCTTGATCATCGCCTGGAATCCGTTACAGATACCGAGTGCAAGACCGTCCCTTTCATTCAGCAGCTTGTTGACTGCCTCCTTCATCTTTGCATTCTGAAATGCCGTCGCAAAGAACTTCGCGCTTCCGTCCGGCTCATCGCCTGCTGAGAAACCGCCCGGGAACATGATAATCTGTGCCTGTGCGATTGCTTTCGTAAACGCATCAACAGAATCCCTGATATCCTCCGCCGACAGATTGCGGAATACTTTTGTCACGACATTGGCACCCGCGCGCTCAAATGCGATGGTGGAATCATACTCACAGTTTGTGCCGGGGAATACCGGTATGAATACCGTCGGTTTTGCCACTTTGTTTTTGCATACATAAATGTCTTTGGTGTCGTAGAGCTTTGTCTCGATTGCGTCTGTGCCTTTTACCGCCTTTGTCGGGAATACTTTTTCAAGCTTTGATGTCCATGCCTTCAATGCCTCTTCCATCGACACGGTTGTATCTTTGTACACAAAGCCTTCGTTCTCTGCGCGCACTGTAGCGACCGTTCTGTACGCCGCGCCGCCTGCCTCAAGTGCCGAAAGCTTGCTTGACGGCACTTCCGCGATTATGCTTCCTGTTTGATTCGCAAACAATGCTTTTGCGTCAAGTGCGCTGTCAAATTCCACGCCCATTTTGTTGCCGAATGCCATCTTCGCCGCAGCTGCCACAATACCCTTGGAATCGAGTGCATAAGCCGCCACAATCACCCTGTCGGCGATCAGCTTCGCAACGCTGCTGTACAGTTTCATGACGTTCTCATAATCAGGGAGGTCATACGCATTTTTCGGCAAATCAAACACAACAAGCTTGTCCCCTGCATTTTTTAACTCTGGCGTAATGATATCCTGCTGCTTCGCAACATCAACGGCAAAGGAAACGAGTGTGGGCGGCACGTCAATCTTATTGAATGTACCTGACATGGAATCCTTACCGCCAATCGAGGGCAGCCCGTAGCCAATCTGTGCATCATAGGCGCCGAGCAGCGCCGCAAACGGCTGGCTCCAGCGGGCATCTTCCTCTGTCATGCGCCTGAAATATTCCTGAAAGGTAAAGCGAATCTTGGTGAAGTCTCCGCCTGCTGCCACAATCTTTGCCATGGATTCCGTCACGGCATACACAGCACCGTGATATGGACTCCAGCTCGACAGATATGGGTCAAAACCGTGCGCCATCATTGTCACGGTATCCGTCTTTCCCTTTAAAACAGGGAGCTTTGCCACCATCGCCTGTGTCTCTGTGAGCTGGTACTTTCCACCGTAAGGCATGAACACACTGCCTGCCCCGATGGACGCGTCAAACATTTCCACCAGACCTTTCTGTGAGCAGACATTGAGGTCATTTAATGTGGCAAGAACTGCTTCCTTGACGTCATTCTTTTCGAGCGCCTCCGCAACCTTTTTGACTGCTGTCTTATGAAAATAGTTGTCCTCTTTTACAGGTGTTTCCACGAATACGCCCGTCTCCTGATGCGCACCGTTTGTGTCGAGAAAGGCTCTCGCAATATCCACAACCTTGCTACCGCGCCACTTTAATACCAGTCTTGGCTCCTCGGTGACAACCGCAACCTTCACGGCCTCCAGATTCTCCTCGGCAGCATACGCAAGGAACTGGTCAGCATCTTTCGGGTCCACAACGACTGCCATTCTCTCCTGCGACTCGGAGATGGCAAGCTCAGTTCCATCAAGACCAGCATATTTTTTCGGCACTTTGTCCATGTCCACGACAAGACCGTCCGCAAGCTCTCCAATTGCAACAGACACGCCGCCTGCGCCAAAGTCGTTGCACTTCTTGATGATTTTGCTGACCTCGGGTCTGCGGAACAGACGCTGTAATTTGCGCTCTGTCGGCGCATTTCCCTTCTGAACCTCTGCGCCGCAGGTCGTCAAGGACGCCGTTGTGTGCACCTTGGAGGAACCCGTCGCACCGCCGCAGCCGTCGCGCCCTGTCCGTCCGCCGAGCAGGATAATGATATCGCCGGGGTCTGAATTTTCCCGGATAACGCCTGTACGCGGCGCTGCTGCCATCACCGCACCGATTTCCATTCGCTTTGCCACATAGTTTGGATGGTAGACTTCCTTGACAAATCCTGTTGCAAGCCCAATCTGGTTGCCATAGGACGAATAGCCGCTCGCCGCGCCACGCACCAGCTTTTTCTGGGAAAGCTTGCCCCGCATGGTGTTCTCAACGGGCACTGTCGGGTCTGCCGCGCCTGTGACACGCATCGCCTGATAGACATAAGTACGGCCGGAAAGAGGGTCACGAATGGCTCCGCCAAGGCAGGTTGCCGCGCCGCCGAACGGCTCGATTTCCGTCGGGTGGTTATGTGTCTCGTTCTTGAAGTTTACAAGCCATTCCTCTGTGATGACGCCCTTTCCATCCTCCTTGTCAATCTCCACTGGCACGACAATCGAGCAGGCGTTTATCTCGTCCGACTTTTCCATGTCCTCGAGCTTGCCGTCCTTTTTGAGCTTGCGCATCGCCATGAGCGCCAAATCCATCAGACAGACATATTTGTCCTTTCTGCCTGCGAAAATTTCCTCGCGGACTGCAAGATAATTTTCATAGGTCGTCTTGATTGGCGCTGTATAATAACCGTCCTCAAACGACACCTCCTTCAACTCCGTAGAAAACGTCGTGTGGCGGCAGTGATCGGACCAATAGGTGTCAAGCACTCTGACTTCCGTAACTGTCGGGTCTCTGTGCTCCTCATTCTTAAAATAATTCTGAATGTGCTGGAAATCCTTGAAGGTCATGGCAAGTCCAAGCGAACCGTAAAGCTCTCTCAGCGTGTCCTCGTCCATATCCGCAAATCCATCAAAACTTCCAACATCGGCAGGTTCCTCAAAAGACTGCACCAGTGTCTCCGGCTTCTCAAGCCCTGTTTCCCGCGAATCTACCGGATTGATGCAGTAACTTTTGATCTTGTCAAACTCACTGTCCGAAATGGTTCCAATCAGCAGATAGGTGACGGCTGTCTTGATGATCGGCTGCTCGTCCTCCTTTAAAAACTGCACACACTGCACTGCCGAATCTGCCCTCTGGTCGAACTGCCCCGGCAGAAACTCCACGGAAAAACAACGGGCGTTTTCCGGCATTTCAATGCGTTCCATATATAAGTCATCAACAGGCGGCTCTGAAAATACACTGCTGCAAGCCTTCTCAAATATGGCATCTGATATGTTCTCCACATCATAACGGATGAAAATTCTAACTTTTTTCAGCCCGGCAATGCCCAGATAGCCCTTCAGTTCCTCCTCAAGTTCCCTCGCCTTCACGGCAAAGGATTCCTTTTTTTCCACGTAAATACGTTTCACTTTTCCCATTTTCTGAGTCCTCCGTAAATTTTTAATATGTAGTAATGATTTCACTTTTCATTATAACGGATTCGTCATATTTTTCAACATATAATCCGCAGAATTTCAACTCCGTTTCCGCAACAGATAAAAATTCAGAACGGTTCAGAGCACGAACTTTCACACTGAGGTGCATAATCTTAACTGTAAGCAACACCTATATTGACGCAGGAGGGTATGCACATGAATGATTACAGCAAAATCACAGCCCTTTACTCCCGCCTATCCGTGGGGGACGAGGACAGGGACGGCG